>SKEJ01000912.1_pt1 | contig 17348 bp, 15 predicted proteins | sample 4826721 | NCBI WGS metagenome assembly SKEJ01 (sample SAMN11008812, study PRJNA524170) | human gut metagenome | biome: Human fecal sample; material: Feces; isolation source: fecal sample from pouch patient p31 | host: Homo sapiens | place: Israel: Tel-Aviv | collected 2015-06-02 | reverse complement strand
TCGCAATCGGGAGGGCCACGGCGTTCAGCATTTCGAGGTCGTTTTCGCTGTCGCCGATGGCCGCGGCGTGGTCGAGGTCGGTGCCCAGCTCGCGGCCCAGCATGCCGAGAGCAACGCCCTTGTCCGCGGCCGGCGTAATGACGTCGAGGTTATCGGTCGCGCTGCTCTTCACGCGGATACCCGGTATTTGTTCCAACTGCGCACGGGCGCGCACGAGCATGACCGGGTCCTGGCTGCGGATGAACATTTTATCAACCGAAATGTGGTTTGTGGCAATATATTCCGCAACAGACGGCACAACTTTTTTCGCGCTTAAATAGCCTTCATTCGACTTATACTTGCCAAATTCGATATCATCATACGGAGTAATGAGCAACGTCTCCCCTACATACACCATCGTGATCATGCCGATGCGCTCCACCACAGCAGACGCACGCACGGCAGCTTCCCACGGCATGGACATACGCATGGTGCAGCGCTCCTGCGACACGCTCGACAGCGTAGCGCCGCCCGAGGTGACCATCTGGTCATCCGTACCGAGCATGAGCGCGAAGTCGCGCGCCTCGCCGCAGATGCGTCCGGTGGAGACCACAACATGAATGCCGCTCTCGCGGGCACGGCGCACGGCATCGGCGGTCGCCGGAGAAACCTGATTCTGCGGATTGAGCGCGGTTCCGTCTAAATCGAGCGCGATAAGGTCGATTTTTTTCATCTTCTTTCCTCCTGATACTGGCGCTGCTGCGCCGCATATTTTCCATCTTATTCAGCATACCGCAGCTGGGCAAAAATTGCAAGCAAATAAAAAATCGAACATTTGTTCTTGACAAATTTGGATTTTGCTCCTATTCTATGGCTCATCGAAAGGAGGTGAGGCCATGTGCAGCGAAAACGAAAGGCCGGATCGGCTGATCCGCATGCTGTACGACATCGCAGACGATGCGGAAGCGCCCGCGAACAGCCGGCTCAGCGCGATCAAGGAAATTCTCGACCGGACGGTCGGCAAAGGCGTAATGCTGGGCGGCGAGCAGACCGAAGTCCAGCCGGTGGAGATCATGTTTCGGATCGTAGACGATACGAATTCCCCGTAACACGGCGGCAGGCGGCGTTTATGCAGTCGGATACGCTCGAAACCCTGTTCGGCGGCGCAGCAGGCGGCGGCAAAAGCCACGGCCAGCTGCTCGATGCTTTGCGGTTTGCGGTGTGCTATCCGGGTTCGCGGCAGCTCATGCTGCGACGGACCATGCCGGAGCTGGAGCGCTCGCTTGTACCGGCGGCTTTGCGGCTGTATCCGCAGTGCATTGCAAAGTACAAGGTGAGTGAGCACCGGTGGGATTTTGCAAACGGTTCGGCGCTGGAATTCGGGTACTGCGACGCGGAAAGCGACGTGACCAAGTACCAGAGCGCGGAATACGACGTCATCCGGTTCGATGAGCTGACACATTTCACCGAAAGCCAGTTCACCTATCTGCTGTCGCGTATCCGCGGCACGAACGGATTCCCCAAGCAGGTCAAGGCGACGACCAATCCCGGCGGTGTCGGTCACCAGTGGGTGAAGAGCCGGTTTATCGACTCCATGCCGCCGGACACCGTGCGCGAGTTCGACGGCGGCACGCGGCTGTTCCTACCCGCAAGACTGGGCGACAACCCGTTTCTCCGCAAGGCAGATGCAGGCTACGAGAAGCGGTTGAAGCTGCTCTCTCCCACCGACCGGAAAGCACTGCTCGACGGCGTGTGGGAACTGAACGAGGGACAGTATTTCAGCGAATTCTCACGCGACCTGCATGTTGTAAAACCGTATGCCATCCCGCACGACTGGCGGCGCTGCCTGACCATCGACTACGGTCTGGACATGCTGGCGGCGCTTTGGATCGCGCAAAGTCCGGACGGACACAGCGTGGTCTACCGCGAACTCTACCGTCCGGGACTCATCATTTCGGATGCAGCGGCGCAGATGCTTGCCTGTGAGACGGCGGGAGAACACATCGACTGCCGTCTCGCGCCGCCCGATCTGTGGAACCGACGGCAGGAAACCGGCAGAAGCGCGGTAGAACTGTTCGCGGACAGCGGACTGGATTTTGTCAAAAGCAGCAATGAACGCGTCGCCGGATGGCTGGCGCTGCATGAGCTGCTGCAGCCGCGCAAGGATACGGACGGCGCCGTTCGTCCCAGGCTGACGATTTTCGACACCTGCCACAATCTGATCCGCACGCTGCCTGCACTGCAGCACGACAAGCGCAATCCGTCCGACACAGCGAACACGCCGCACGAGCTGACCCATGCGCCGGATGCGCTCCGCGGGTACGCCGCGACCGTTTATGAGCCGGTTAAGGCGGCTCCTCAGTCGGCCTACGATTGTGAAATCTGCGATTTTCTTAACTTTTAGCAGGAATGGAGAATTGAGGATGGAAAATGGAGGATGTCGCTATCCTTGCGCGAGTTCCGTCCGCGCCGCGACAAGCTATCCTTGCGCGAGTTCCGTCCGCGCCGCGACGATGAGCGCCGCTACGCGGCGAATTAAGGCAACACCGCATAATTAAAGCGGCGGTGCCTTAAATAATCGCGCAAAGCACGATACCATAATTCTCAATTTTCAATTCTCCATTCTCAATTATTCCAAGAGGAGGTCACAATGGAAATCTTAACTTACGCATTATCAGCGGCAATACTGGTCCTGACCGGTGCAGTCATCTCCGGCGGTGTGGTTCTGCCGCGGCGTTTGCCGAAGGAGCACACGGCAGAATCTACGCCGGAGGATACGCTCAGCCGCGATCTGGCGGCGCTGATGAACTACGGACGAGAGGAGGACAACGATGAAATTTGATCCGTCACCGACGGCAATCTGGAAGAAATATGAGCGCGACCGCGACTACAAGCGCTCAATCGGTTTATACGACCGTGTGCGGCGCAACGAGGCGTTTTACCTCGGCAGGCAGTGGGAGGGACTGCGCGTGCAGTCGCTCGACCCGCTGATCTTTAACGTGCTGCGCCGCTGTGTCAACCTGTTTGTGTCCATGTTGGTCTCCGACGATGTGGCGGTACGCGCCCAGCCGTTCGACATGGACAAGGACGGTCGACAGACTGCGCATGTGCTCGAGCGTGCGTTTGCATCCGCGATCGAGCGTTCGGGTGTCAAGGCACTCGGCCGCCCGCTGCTGAAAAACGCCTGTGTGGACGGCGATGCGTGCTTCTACATGCACTTTGATCCTGCGCTTGAGACCGGTCAGGCGATTAAGGGCGATATTGCGGTGGAGCTGATTGATTCCACGAACATCTGCTTCGGCAACGCCGCCTGCGATGAGGTACAGCGCCAGCCGTACATTATCATTGCCATGCGGCGCGACGCAGATGAGGTGCGGCAGGAAGCGCGCGCCAACGGCATCTCTGCGAGCGACGCGGAAGCCATTCGGCCGGATGACTGCGGCGAATACCATCGTTACCGCACCTCGAGCGACAGCGACCGCGTGACTGTACTCCTGCACATGCGCAGGACCGAGAACGGCATTGCCTTCTGCAAGACCACGCGAAACGCGGTCGTAATGCGCGAAAAGGTGCTTCCCTATCGGTTGTATCCGGTGACGCACCTTTGCTGGAACCGCGTGCGCGGCTCGTGCCACGGCGAAAGTCCGCTGACCGAGGCGATTCCGAACCAGATTGCCATCAACAAGCTGTACTCGATGTACGTCCAGTGCATCAAGCAGGTGGCGTTCCCTAAGATCGTGTACGACATGACACGGTTCCCGAACGGCTGGTCAAACGATGTCGGCAAAGCGATCGGCATGCGCGGCAACCCGAATGAAGCGATCGCTGCCGCATTCCGCGCACCGGATATCTCGGCACAGGTGCTGCAGCTGCTCAAGCAAATGATGACCGATACCGCGGAACTCATGGGCGCAAGCGAGGCCGCACTCGGCACGGTCAATCCGGACAACACCTCGGCGATTATCGCGGTGCAGAACGCAACGGCAGCGCCGCTCGAGCTGACCAAAATGGAGTTCTACCGCTTTACCGAAGACTGGGCGCGCGTGTTTCTCGACCTGATGGGCGCGCACTACGGCGTGCGCACGCTCGTTCTGCCGAACGAGGACGGCGGTGAACCCGAAACATGCACGTTCGACTTCTCCGCACTCGCCGGGCAGGACATGCGCCTACAGGTGGATGTCGGCGCGGCAAGCTACTGGTCCGAAACCATGCAGACGATGACAAACGATCATCTGCTGGAGAGCGGCGTTATTTCCGACCCGCTCGTATATCTGGAAAACGTACCGGATTATCAGGTACGCGGCAAACACGACCTGCTGCACGCACTTCGCGTACAGCGACAGCAGCAAAAGGAGGCAAACAGTAATGCAGAAAACCACAGTGAATCCCAATCCTGAGCAGGAAATGACGGTCAATCCGTTCGCACAGGAGCAGGCGGCGGAAATCCAGCCGCAGGAAAATGCGCAGACCTATCCGGTCGAGGTAGACGGCGATATCGTCGAACTGACGCTCGAGGAGCTGATCGACGCAGCCGCACAGGGACTTTCCAAGCGCAACGCCTACATCCGCCGCAACCGCGCGGCAAACGCCATGCCGAACGGCCAGATCTACGCCGCATTCGTCGAGGAATATCCCGATGTCCGTCCCGAGGACATTCCGCAGCAGGTATGGGAGTGGGCGCAGCAGGAAGGCTCGCTCGTGTCCGCGTACCGCAAGTGGGAGATTGCCGAACTGAGAGACGAACTGGCAGCGCTCGAGATGAACCAGAAGAACCGCCGTGCGGCGGTCGGTCCGGCGCAGTCGGACGGGGAACCCGCGGGGGTAGACCCGGTTACGCTCGCTTTGCTCGGCAAGTAACTTTTGCTGAATTGAAAATGGAGAATGGAAAATGGAAAATTACCGCGTTCATTCTCCATTATCAATTATCAATTTTCCATTACTGCACGATTGAACATTTATATAGGAGGTAAATTTTATGGCTATCAATCTCGCAAGCAAGTATTCCGACCAGATTGCAGAGGTATTCACCCGCGCGTCCTTCATCAAGGGCAAGACTGCCGAGACGTATGACCTGACCGGCGTAAAAACGCTCAAGGTTTACACCCCGATCACCGTCGAAGAGGTCGATTACGACCGTGACGGCGGTCTGAAGCGCTACGGCGATGTGACCGAAATGCAGGACGGGGTGCAGGAACTGACCATGACGCAGGACAAGGCGTTTACCCTGACCATCGACAAGGGCAACAACCTCGATCAGAATCTGGTCAAGAACGCCGCCGACATGCTGCGCCTGCAGCTGAACGAAAAGTCCACACCGGCGGCGGACAAGTACGCATTCAAGCGCTTCGTCACCATGGCGGGCAGCATTGTGGAAAGTGCAAAGCCGACCAAGGCGAATATCATCAGCAAGATTGCGGATGCATCGCAGGCACTTGACGATGCGCTTGTGCCGGACGACAACCGCTATCTGTACCTGACCAGCGAAATGTACAAGCTGGTGTGCACCTCGGACGAGTTTGCCGGTGTGGACGTGCTGGCGCGTCAGTCCATCGCCAAGGGCGTGTGCGGCGAGGTATTCGGCATGAATGTCGTCCGTGTTCCCAAGAGCTATCTGCCGGAGGACGTGTACTTCCTCGTTGCACACAAGGATGCCGTGCTCATGCCGTACAAGATTGCGGATGCCAAGGTGCATGAGGACCCGGTCGGCGTGTCCGGTGCACTGATCGAGGGCCGTCACTACTACGACGCATATGTGCTCGGCGCAAAGTGCGGCGGCGTGTATGCACTGGTCGATGAGGACTGCCGCTCGAGCGCACCGACCATCAGCCAGGGCAAGATTACCGCGTTCGGCAAGGTGCGCTACACCCTGGACGGCTCGGATCCGCGCTACTCGGATTCCGCAAAGGATTACGTTGCCGGCACTGTGCTGACGCCGGAGACCGGCTGCAAGATCCGCGCATACTGCGTGCAGTCCGGCGCGTACCCGTCCGAGGTAGCGGAAGGCTAAATTCAAATAGCAGATAAGAGTTAGGAGTGAGGAGGCAGGAGGTTTTCTTCGTTTACTCCCCACTCCTGCCTTCTAACTTCTCACTTTATCCAATGAACTCATCACAAAGGAGGTAACCCTATGACCGGAACCGAATGCTTTCGTGCAGCGCTGAATATTTTATCCGAAACACCGGACAGCGGTGTGTATTACGAGCAGTTTGCGCTCGGTGCGCTCAACCAGCTGTTAGCGAACAGCCTGCGCGAGATGAACGCAGAACGTGCGTCTGACGGCAAAGACGTGCTGCTTGTGCCGCCGCGCATGACGGCGCTGACCGAGGAGCTGCCCGCCGGCGACTGGCTGGCGCGCGAATGTTTTCCGTACGGACTGGCGGCGCTGCTTGTCGCGGATGACGACAAGGCCAAGTTTAACTGGGCGGCAACCGAGTACAGCGAACGCCTGCTGAGTCACTGTCCCGCGCAGTTTACCGCCGTGCAGGAGATGATTTAATGCAAAGCTACGAATTTCCCTATCCGGAGGCCGAGCAGCAGACCGTGGTCAGCCGGTTCGGCGGCATCGACTGCCGCACGCATCCGACCAAGGTGTCTCTCTCCCGCTCGCCGGATATGCAGAACATGATCTGCGACCAGAACGATTTTCTGGTAAAGCGCACCGGATGGCGCACACAGGCGCAGTTTGACGCACCCATCTACGGGTTATTCGCCATGCCGGATGGTGTGGGCTGTGCCGTACATGCGGGTGCAAAGCTGTATTTTCGGGCGCCGGACGGCACGCAGACCGAGCTGTGCGCAGACATGAACGAGGCGTTTTCCCAGTCGTTTACGATGAAGGGTGTACTCTACCTGATGGACGGCAAAACCTATCGTGCGGTGCGCAAAAGCAGCAAAAATACGGCCTGGGAAGCCGTTTCCGTATCCGGCACAGCCTATGTGCCGACCACGACCATCTCTGCGGCGCCGACCGGCGGCGGCACCAGCTACGAGGCGGTAAATCTCTTGACGCCTAAGCGCATCAACACCTTTATCGGTGATGGCACAGCGACCCAGTTCAAGGTAGACGCGACCGACCTCGACGAAACAGCTGTTACGGCTGAGGTCAACGGCTCGGCGGTTACCGTTTCGGCGGTCAACCGCTCGACCGGTCTGGTAACGCTGGCCGCTGCTCCGGCAAACGGAAACGGTCTGGCAAATGTGTCCATCGCGTTTGCCAAAACCGTCAGCGGACACGCGGACAAGATCAACAAATGCCGCTTTGCCGGGCTGTACGGCGGCAAAAACGACACGCGCGTGTTCCTTTCCGGCAACCCGGATGAGCCGGACTGTGACTGGCAGAGCGGCCTGTACGACCCGACCTACTTTCCGGACACCGGCTACACCCGCATGGGTACGGATGCATCTGCGATCGTCGGCTATCTCAAGCAGTACGAAAGTCAGGTCGTGGTCAAGTCCGGCGGCGCACAGGAGGCGACCAGCTATCTGCGCACCTACATGATGGCGGATGACGGTTCTGCGCTGTATCCGCTCAAGCAAGGTGCGCAAGGTGAAGGCGCGATTTCGAGCCGCTGCTTTGCCGTGCTGAACGACCTGCCGCTGTATCTCTCGGCAAGAGGTGTGCAGGGCGTGTACGGCACCGCCGTTGCCGAACAGCGGACGATCCGCTCGGTATCCGATGCCATTGTGCCGAAATTATCGCAGGAGGCCGACCTCAAAAACGCCTGTGCGGTGGTATTCGAGGGCAAATATTATCTGGCAGTAAACGGACACATTTATGTCGCGGACGGCTCTCTGACCGAGGAAAACGGCGATCCGGCGTGGTTTTTCTGGGTCAATGTGCCTGCACAGTGTCTGGCGGTGCTGAACGGTCAGCTGTGGTTCGGCACGGCAGATGGCCGGCTGTGCCGCTTTGCCAAAAGCGAGGAGGAGCACGCCTATCTTGATGACACGGCGGCGATTGCCGCGTACTGGCGCACGCCTACCCTGCCGCTCTCCGACTGGAGCCGCTTCAAGACCGTGCGGGACGTGATTCCGACGCTTATGCCGCATTCCCGCTCGGGCGCGACCGTGCAGTACGAGAACGAAAACGGTGCCCAGCTTGCGCTTTCCCGCAATATGGACCTGTTTTCCTTCCGCACACTGGATTTTTCGCGGTTCTCCTTCCGGTGCATTCCGGGCGCCGTAACGTACCGTACCCGATGGAAGCAGCACCGCAGTCCTCTGTTTGCCGTGCGCATCGGCAACGACCGGCCGGATGAGCCGTTTGGTCTGCTCGCGCTCACCATCCGCTGGACACAGGGGCAGACCGTAATTTAGAAAGGAGGATTCCCCTTTGGCAATCATCAAATCAACTTCCGCGCGCCGAACATCAACGGTAAAGTCAACCGCGTCCAAGTCAGCTTCGTCTAAGACGGCGGCAAGCAAATCGACGTCGAGCAAGTCCTCCGGCACGCTCAATTCCAATGGCTACCGCGACAATTTTGACTACTCGGCGGCGATCGCCGGCACGACTGATTCAGCGAAACGCCAGCAGCTGCTGAGCGAACGCCAGAACAAGATTGACTCGCTCGGTCTCGGCGGCAAGGTTGCATCCAACGACGCGGTTTCGACGTGGAACGGCACCTACCGTCCGTACTCGGTTTCAAGCACAACAACCGGTGCAAACCGCGTCAGCAGCCTGTATGATGCGGCGGAAAATGCCCGTTTCAAGCGATTTGAGACCGCCCGCAGCCGCATTGCAAGGCAGCTGGAGAGCAATCTCGCATCCATCGAGAACGACTACGCCGCCGGTATGCGTCAGACCGACATCAATGCCCGACAGTCCGCGGTGAATAACGAGGAAAAGCTGGCGGCACTCGGACTTAACATGGGCGCACGCGGGCAGGCAGCCACCAGCGGCATGGCGGAGACCAGCCGCATTGCGGTGGACAACCGGTACCGTAGCGACCTGAATTCGCTTGAGCAGGCGCGTCTGTCCGCGCGTGCGGCAGCGCAGAATGCTGCCGATGAACAGACCGCAGCCGCCGAGAGCAGCTACTATACCGCATCGGAAAATGCGGCGCTCCAGCAGGCGCAGGCGGCACTGAACCAGTTTAACGCCGACCGCGATTACGGCTTGTCCGTAGCCGGTCTGACCGGCTTCCTGAACGGCACGCCGACGCTGAACTGGCGCAATTATCAGCTGAATGTCAGCAGTGCGGCCGCGAATGAACAGACCCGTGCCTACGAGCAGGCGCTTGAACGCTGGAAAACCAGCGGATACGTTCGTCAGGGTGACGCAGCTATCCTCGGTGTGCCCGCCGGAACGCCGACCGCCGATGTCAGCTACAAGAACGCAGCGCTCGCGCTGCAGCGATGGAAGAACGGCTACGGCGGCTGATTTTTTCAAGCCGCGTCTGTCCGAAAAAATAAATCACCTCTGCGCACGAGGCACAGAGGTGATTTATGATAAAGAAATGAAAATGTGAGCAATTTTATCCCAAAAGCCAGATTCTCTGTTTCAGCACAGAGAATTCGCTATGCTACTGCGTTTATGATAGCACAGGTTTGTCCATCCGTCAACTCAAACGCAAGAATTTACTATATATTCGCAAGAAATTGCTATAAAAAACCGCACGCAAAAGCGTGCGGTTTTCTCATATTGCAGTATCGGTAAGGACGGAGACTTACTTGTTCTTCAGGTTGAAGAAAGCCTTCTTGCCCAGGAACTGTGCAACGTCCTCGCCCAGCTCTTCCTCGATGCGGAGCAGCTGGTTGTACTTTGCAACGCGGTCGGTACGAGCCGGAGCACCGGTCTTGATCTGGCCAGCGTTCAGTGCAACAGCGATATCAGCGATGGTTGCGTCCTCGGTCTCGCCGGAACGGTGGGATACAACTGCGGTGTAGCCTGCGCGGTTAGCCATCTGGATAGCGTCCAGGGTCTCGGTCAGGGAGCCGATCTGGTTAACCTTGATCAGGATAGAGTTAGCAACGCCAAGCTCGATGCCCTTGGACAGACGAGTGGTGTTGGTTACGAACAGGTCGTCGCCAACCAGCTGGATCTTGTCGCCCAGAGCCTTGGTCAGCATAGCCCAGCCTTCCCAGTCTTCCTCTGCCATGCCGTCCTCGAGGGAGATGATCGGGTACTTCTCAGCGAAGTTCTTCCACATCTTAACCAGCTGCTGCTGAGTCAGCTTCTTGCCGGACTTCGGCTGGATATAGCACTTCTCCTCGTCGTTCCACCACTCGGAGGAAGCAGCGTCGATCGCGATCATGAAGTCCTCGCCCGGCTTGTAGCCAGCTTCTTCGATTGCCTGAACGATAACCTTCAGAGCGTCCTCGTCCTTCTTCAGGTTCGGAGCGTAGCCGCCCTCATCGCCTACACCTGCTGCCGGAGTGCCGTTCTCCTTCAGGGTGGTCTTCAGCTGATGGAATACCTCTGCACAGCGGCGCAGAGCCTCGCGGAAGGACGGAGCGGAAACCGGCATGATCATGAATTCCTGAATCTCAACGTTGTTGGTAGCGTGTGCGCCGCCGTTGAGGATGTTCATCATCGGCATCGGCAGGGTCTTAGCGTTGCAGCCGCCGATGTAGTTGTACAGCGGCAGGCTCAGAGCCTCTGCAGCAGCCTTGGCAACAGCCAGGGATACGCCGAGAATAGCGTTTGCGCCGAACTTGGTCTTGTTCGGGGTGCCGTCAGCCTCGATCATAGCCTTGTCGATTGCCTGCTGGTCGAGAGCGTTCATGCCGATAACAACTTCAGCGATCTCGCCGTTTACAGCGTCAACAGCCTTGAGTACGCCCTTGCCGTTGTAGCGGGACTTGTCGCCGTCACGCAGCTCGCAAGCCTCGAAGATACCGGTGGAAGCACCGGACGGAACAGCAGCGCGGCCCATGTATGCGCCGGTGTCGCCCTCAACGTAAACCTCAACCTCAACGGTCGGGTTGCCGCGGGAGTCCATAACTTCGCGGCCGATTACATCAACAATTTCAATGTAGCCCTTCATAATTCTTTCTCCTTCTTACATAAGAATAGATTAGCTTATAAAAGAGTGGAGAGTGAAGAGTGGAGAGTGGAGATTACTCCGCCTTTTCACTCTTTCTGCTTCACTCTATTATTATCAATAAGAATATCCGAATTGCCGAGCGTTAAATGAAGATTTCTCTTCACTCTACACTCTCAACTCTTCACTCTGCTTACTTAACAAGCAAACTGTGACCAGTCATCTCTGCAGGCTGCGGAATGCCCATCATATCCAGCATGGTGGGAGCCAGATCAGCCAGTACGCCGCCTTCTGCCAGCTTGCCCTCGTGACCGACCATTACGAGCGGCACCGGGTTAGTGGAGTGTGCGGTGAACGGAGTCACGCCGTCAGCGTCGAGCATCTGATCGACGTTGCCGTGGTCGGCGGTGATCAGGCACTGGCCGCCCATCTTGAGGATGGCATCAACGACCTTGCCTACGCCGTCATCGGTAGCCTCAATAGCCTTGACTGCAGCCTCGAATACGCCGGTATGACCTACCATATCGCAGTTTGCGAAGTTGAGGATAACAACGTCGTACTTGCCGGACAGGATGCGCTTTACGCACTCCTCGGTAACGGCAGGCTCGCTCATCTCCGGCTGGAGATCATAGGTTGCAACCTTCGGGGACGGGATCAGAGCACGATCCTCGCCCGGATACTCCTTCTCAACGCCGCCGTTGAAGAAGAACGTAACGTGTGCGTACTTCTCGGTCTCGGCAATACGTAGCTGGGTCATACCCAGATCGGAGATATATTCGCCGAACGTGTTCTTCAGGCTCTGCGGCTTGAAGGCGATTTCCACGCCCGGAATAGTAGCATCGTACTGCGTCATGCAGACGTAGTGAATCTTAGGCTGTACGCGCTCAAAGCCGGTGAATTCCGGATCAACGAATGCACGGGTGATCTCACGCGCACGGTCGGGACGGAAGTTTGCGAAGATGATCGCGTCGTCGTCCTTGACGGTCGCGCCCTCGGTAACGATAACCGGAACAACGAACTCATCGGTTACGCCGTTTGCGTAGGACTGCTCCATGGCCTCGTGTGCGGTAGCAGCGTGCTCGCCTTCGCCGAGTGCAATGGCGTTGTACGCCTTCTGCACACGATCCCAGCGGTTATCACGGTCCATTGCATAGTAACGGCCGGATACGGTTGCGATGCAGCCGACCTCGACAGCGTCGATCTTGGCCTGCAGGCGGTCGATATACTCGATACCGGACTGCGGCGGCGTGTCACGGCCGTCCATGAAGCAGTGGAAGCAAACCTTGCGCAGACCATTGCGGCGTGCCAGCTCGAGCAGCGCAAACATGTGGTCAATGTGGGAATGCACACCGCCGTCAGACAGCAGACCGAAAATATGCAGGGTGGAATCGAACCACTTGCACTGGTTGATAGCGCTCATCAGAGCCGGATTCTCGAAGAAATCGCCGTCCTGGATGGCCTTGGTGATGCGGGTCAGCTCCTGATATACAATGCGGCCTGCACCGATGTTGGTGTGGCCAACCTCGGAGTTGCCCATCTGGCCGTCCGGCAGACCAACGTCCAGACCGGATGCACCGATATAGGTGAGCGGGTTCTCTGCGAAAATCTTATCGAGATTCGGCTTTTTAGCAGCCTCGATGGCATTGCCCTTGGTCTCCTCGCGGTGACCGAAGCCGTCCATGATGATCAGAGCGGTCGGCTTCTTCGGGCCCTCGGCCTTCTTGGCAGCAGCGGTGGCTGCCTTGGGCTTGCGGCCGCGCTTTGCTGCCGGCTTTTTCTCCTCGGCAGTCTTAGCAGCCGTCTTGCGAGTACGCTTTGCCGCCGGCTTTTTTGCAGGAGCCGGATCTGCCAGAACATTAACTGGTGCGGAAGTCTTGATCTCGACTACCTCTACCTCCGGCATGCCCGGCATAGTGGTTTTTTTCATACTGATAAAACTCCTTTACAGAAGCGAACGATAAGAGAATAAAAGGGGACACGATATGCACCATGTCCCCCTCCGCAAAACGGTGAGGGAGCGTTTCCCTTTCCCGTATCCTTATCTTACTGGTTAGCTGCTTCTACGATGGTAGCGAAGTCAGCGCTCTTCAGGGAGGCACCGCCGATCAGGCCGCCGTCAACGTCCGGCTGAGCCAGCAGCTCGGAAGCGTTCTTCGCGTTCATAGAGCCGCCGTACTGGATGGTGATGCCGCGTGCAGCGCGTGCGCCGTACTTCTCGCGCAGGCAGTCACGGATAGCGGAGCAAACCTCGTTAGCCTGCTCTGCGGTAGCGGTCTTGCCGGTACCGATTGCCCAGATCGGCTCGTAAGCGATAACGACCTTCTTGATGTCCTCAACAGCTACGTTCTGCAGAGCGATCTTGATCTGCTTGCGGATAACTTCCATGGTAACGTCCTGCTCGCGCTCGGTCAGAGACTCGCCTACGCACAGGATCGGGCGCAGACCGTTCTCGAGAGCGACCTGAACCTTCTTGCCGCAAGCCTCGTCGGTCTCGTTGAAGTACTGACGGCGCTCGGAGTGGCCGATGATAACGTACTTAACGCCCAGCTCCTTGAGCATGTCAGCGGAGATCTCGCCGGTGAACGCGCCAGACTTCTCGAAGTGCATGTTCTCAGCGCCGATTGCAATCTTGGAGCCCTTAGCAGCCTTTACAGCAGCCTGAATATCGGTAAACGGTACGCAAAGAACCATCTCGCACCACTTGGTCTTGGACAGGAGCGGCTTCATCTCTTCGATCAGAGCCTTTGCCTCTGCCGGAGTCTTGTTCATCTTCCAGTTGCCGGCGATAATGGTCTTACGATATCTGCGATTCATGTTGGTTTTACCCCTTTCAAACATTCGGACGGACTTTTCCGTCTTAAATCTTTATGTATTTATACGGAGCGCTCAACAGAACGCGCTCCGATATAAAGCGTTCCTAATGGACTTACTTGTCCTGCAGGCATGCGATGCCCGGCAGCTCCAGACCCTCGAGGAACTCCAGAGAAGCGCCGCCGCCGGTGGAGATGTGGGTCATCTTGTCAGCAAAGCCCAGCTTCTCAACAGCAGCTGCGGAGTCGCCGCCGCCGATGATGGAAACAGCCTTGCTCTCAGCGATTGCCTTGGCAACAGCCTTGGTGCCGACTGCGAAGGTGTCAAACTCGAATACGCCCATCGGACCGTTCCAAACAACGGTGCCTGCGTCCTTAACAGCCTCGGAGAACAGCTCTACGGTCTTCGGGCCGATGTCCATGCCCATCATGTCAGCCGGGATCTTGCCAGCCTCGTATACGACCGGAGCAGCGTCCGCGCCGAAGTGATCTGCACAAACGGTATCAACCGGCAGGAGCAGCTTAACGCCCTTGTCAGCAGCCTTCTTGAGCAGGCCGAGTGCCAGCTCGATCTTGTCTTCCTCGCAGAGAGAGGTGCCGATCTCGCCGCCCTGTGCCTTGGAGAAGGTGTAGGCCATGCCGCCGCCGATGATGATGGTGTCGCACTTGTCGATCAGGTTCTCGATAACGCCGATCTTGTCGGAAACCTTAGCGCCGCCCAGGATTGCAACGAACGGACGAGCCGGATCGCTCAAGGCCTTGCCCATGATAGAGATTTCCTTCTTGATCAGGAAGCCGCATACAGCCGGCAGGTAATCTGCGATGCCTGCGGTGGAAGCGTGTGCACGGTGTGCGGTGCCGAATGCGTCGTTGACGTAAATGTCAGCCATGTCAGCCATAGCCTTTGCCAGCGCAGCGTCGTTCTTGGTCTCGCCCTTTTCAAAGCGAACATTCTCAAGCAGAACGACCTCGCCCGGCTTAACCTCAGCGGCCAGCTTCTTAGCATCCTCGCCTACAACGTCCTTTGCCAGCTTGACTTCCTTGCCAAGCAGCTCGCTCAGGCGCTTAGCGACCGGAGCCAGCGAATACTTCATGTTTACTTCGCCCTTCGGACGGCCGAGGTGCGAGCACAGGATTACAGCAGCGTTGTGATCCAGCAGGTAGTTGATGGTCTCCAGCGAAGCACGGATGCGCTTGTCGTCGGTGATGTTGCCGTTCTCGTCCTGCGGTACGTTAAAATCGCAGCGAGCAATTACCTTCTTGCCGGATACGTCGATATCCTCAACGCTCTTCTTGTTATACTGCATAAATATCCCTCTCCTTTAAGATGTATTATAAAGTTACGATAAGGAACAAAAGCACGAACTTATTACTTAAATAATTCCGTTTCCAATACAGAATTATACTCGTAATTCGTGCCATTCGCAAGCAAAATTGTGAAAATCATCACATTCCAACTCGCTTTTAGAGGATTTTTGCGTTTTTCGCCAAAAAGTTGCGAAATATTAAACAACATTCACAATTTTTGCATCAATCCCGCGGCGTTCCATAATACGCTACAGCCATCGCCAGCGGACCAGTATTTGTCAGAACCGAGGGACCGATCGCTACGCGTTCCACATCGCGGAATCCAATTTCGGTACGCAGACGCTTTTCCATTTCATCCAGACGCTCGGCGGGTACATCGCCGTAGAGCAGGATAGCCGTCTGCTTATCCGGCTGCACCACACGGGCGGAGACTTTTTTGCTCATTCCGGCAACGAGTGCCTTCTCACCGCGCACCTTGTCACACACCTTTACCGCACCGTCATACACATGGCTGATGGGCTTGAGACCGAGCGCCTCACCCACGAAGGCCGCGCCGCCCGAAATACGGCCGGACTTCTTGAGGAACTTGAGGCTGTACACACCGAGGTAGGCTTCCACGCGGTTAAGACGGCTTTTTACCACGCTGACGATTGCGTCAAAGCTCTCGCCCTGCTCGCGCATTTCGGCAGCCTTGACAACAATGTGTCCGTAAATATAGGTGTATGTCTTGGAGTCGATGACCTCGATGGTCATTTTGCCCTCACCCTGCTCCTCCTCAAACATGGATTTTGCAAGGCAGGCCGCCTGATAGGTACCCGAGCCGCCGCCGTTGATGAGCACTGCCAGCAGATGCGTGCAGCCGCGCTCAAATGCACGGTTGTAGGACTCGAGGAATACGGTCGGCGTAGTCATGGCCGTGCCGGGAATCTCGCTGCTGGTCTCGAGCAGCCTGCAGTAGTCCTCGGATGTGATGTCGTAATATTCGCGGAAGCTGCGTCCCTCATGCGTCAGCATGATCGGAACGATCTCAATGCCGTGCGCCTCTACCAGATCGTGCGGAATATCCGATGAGGAATCGGTCAAAATATGAATCTTTTCCATTCTTTACTCCTTTATACCTGTGGGAACGGTCCCGCAAGTCTCAGATTTTCAAAGCCGGTCTGCCGCAGTGCCTCAAACACGATAACAGCGACCGAGTTAGACAGATTAAGGCTGCGCGCGCCCTCTCTCATGGGAATGCGAACGCAGCGTTCCGGGTGCTCGATGAGCAGCGCTTCCGGCAGACCGCGGGTCTCTTTGCCGAACATCAGGTAGTCGCCGTCGCGGTATTCTACCTCATGATAGGCGTGCGGCGCCTTTGTTGTCGCATAGAAGTAGCGGCCATCCGGATTTTTCTCAAAAAATTCATCCAGATTTTTATACATACGCACATCGAGCAGATGCCAGTAGTCCAGACCTGCACGCTTCATGCGCTTGTCGTCGATAGCAAAGCCGAGCGGCTCGACCAGATGCAGCACACAGCCTGTCGCCGCACAGGTGCGGGCAATGTTGCCGGTGTTCTGCGGAATCTCCGGCTCGACCAAAACAATGTTGAGCATACTTTCGCCTCATTTACGAACTAAACTTCTTCTATTTTATGCGATAACACCGTATTTTTCAAGGTATATTCCCATTTTTCCGCAAAAAAGTTTCCTCTGAACACAAGATTCAGAGGAAATTTTCATGCACTACACTAATTTTTGATGATTTGGGACGAACGGCACATATCTTCAATTACTCAATATCCGCATAGACGCCATAGATATAGCCTTCCGCTGCGGCCTGCTCATCGGTCAGCACTTCGCCGGTAAGGCTCGGACCGGACATATCGTCCTTGTATTCCACGCCCAGCTTGCCGGTGTGCAGCGTCATGGAGCGGGTCTGCTCCGAGCCGTCCGTAAACATGATGGTGACGGTCAGCTTTGCGCCCTCAAAGCCGTCCACGGCCGCGTGCCACGACTGCTGAAGATCGTCATCCGCGCTCTCCGGCTGACTGGGCAGCCACAGACCGTAGCTGGTGTCCGGGTCGTACGCGTCGGTGAAGCCGTTGTCCAGCTTCCAGCACAGGTCGGCGTACATCTGCTCTGCGCCCTCCTCCGGACCGTTTCCCCAGACCATCACGGTGTCGGCACCGTCGAGTTCAGGGTTCGTGCCCTGATGCATCGAGCGCACCCACTCGTCACGGTCGGCCGATGTATCCTTGATGGTTTTGGTGCGGTAGACTGCGCCC
>SKEJ01000909.1_pt1 | contig 17374 bp, 10 predicted proteins | sample 4826721 | NCBI WGS metagenome assembly SKEJ01 (sample SAMN11008812, study PRJNA524170) | human gut metagenome | biome: Human fecal sample; material: Feces; isolation source: fecal sample from pouch patient p31 | host: Homo sapiens | place: Israel: Tel-Aviv | collected 2015-06-02 | reverse complement strand
ATGCGTTTGCGCTGCATACGGCTACGCAGGTCAATGCTGAGCTGCTGGGCTGGGCGGCGAGACCGGTGCGATCGAGTGCGGCAAGGCTGCCGATATCCTGGTGACGCGCGAGAACCCGCTCGATGACCTGTGTGCTCTGCGCGAGCCGATGCACGTGATGTGTCGTGGCGATCTGGTGCGCAAACTCAAGGTGAAGCGTATTCCCGAGGTGGACGCCGAGCTCGACACGATTATGGCCATGCCAGCCGAGGCGCTTGCCGAGGAGCTTGCCCGCGACGGCGTGGCGTAGGTGTGACGGGGGCGGGCCCTTTGTCGCATTCAAAAAAGCCGAGGTCCCAGTGCGAGGCCTCGGCTTTTATTTTGTCCTGCGGTATGGCGGCTACGAGCGCGTCTCCATCTTGGCGTGGCACTTGGGGCAGGTGACGCGGATCTTGCCTTTGCCCTTGGGAACGGAGAGCATCTGGCCGCAGTTGGGGCACTTGAGGTATGCCGTGGTCTTGCGACCTTTCCACATCTTCTTGGCCGTGCGCTTGGCACGCTCAAAGTCTTCCTTACTGGTGCCGGCCGCGCGTGAGGTGCTGGCCGCTGCAGCGCCGCCACCCAAGCTGGCGACAAACTTGCCCAAGCCGGGGACCTTAGCCGAGCCGGCGACAAAGGCCTCGTTCTCCTTGCGACGTGCGTCGATGTTTTTGGACAGGCCGCGCAGCACGCCGATCACGATGACGGCGATGGCGATCCAACTGAGCCACTGGACGCGGGCCATCGATCCGATCATCGCGATGACGATGCCGGTAAAACCCATCACGATGGTGAGCTCGTCGGCGCCATTGCGGCCCTTCATAAAGTCATTCATGCAAATTGCCTTTCGTTCGATATGCCGCACGCCTTTATACCCGATTTAGAGCAAGGGGGACAGGTTAATCTGCACCAATGTAGTGCAAACATACCTGTCCTCGGAACATCAAGACGGTGCAAAGTGGTCTGTCCCCAATGCGCCGATTACTTAGAGAGCTTGTCGACGACGCGTTCGATCTCGGCGAGCTTCGCGGCTTTGAGGTCTTCGTCGCCCGATTCGATTGCCGAAGTCACGCAGCCCTCGATATGCGCCTTGAGTACGTCGGCGTTAATGCGCGCGAGGAGTGCCTGTGTGGCCATGAGCTGCGTGGAGATGTCGACGCAATAGCGGTCCTCCTCGACCATCCGCAAGATGCCGTCGATCTGACCGCGTGCCGTCTTGAGCATGCGGGTCACCGATTTGTGGTCTGCCATCATGGCGGGTCCTCGTTTCTGGTCGGGGTCGAATGCTTCTGGTAGCTGCTAGGCTGCGGTCACGGACAGGGCGTGGAACTTCTCGCCGGCGCTCTCGACGGCGGCAGCGAGCTGCTCAGCGGCCACGGTGTCGGCGCACTCCACCTGTACCGTCTGAGTCTCGTGATCGGCATCGGCGTCGGTCACGCCGGCAACGTTGAGCAGCGCCGTCTCGACAGTAGCATCGCAGTGGCCGCACATAAGGCCGGAAGTCTTAATTGTGAAACGCATGGGTATTCCTCTCTGTTGTGTCGGCTTTCCCAGGCACCCGACCTTGACCTTCAAGCCGTCGCTCGCGTACCAAAGTACGCGTCGCTCCTCTTTCAGGTCAATCTCGGGCACCTGGAAAACCCGTTCTAAATGGACTTAATGGTGATCCTATTTTGCCACTTTGGGCTTAAAGGATTTTAGGCGCAGAGCGTTGCTTACGACACATACGCTCGACAGGCTCATGGCCGCGGCGCCAAACATCGGCGAGAGCTGCCACCCGGTGAGCGGGAAGAACACGCCCGCCGCCAGCGGAATGCCGATGCCGTTGTAGAACAGCGCCCAGAACAGGTCCTGCTTGATGTTGCGGATCGTGGCGCGCGAAAGCTCGATGGCGCGGGCGACGTCCATGAGGTCGCTGCGCATGAGTACCACGTCGGCGCCCTCCTTGGCGATGTCGGCGCCGGTGCCGATAGCAAGGCCCACGTCGGCGCGCGCCAGGGCGGGGGAGTCGTTGATGCCGTCGCCCACCATGGCGACCTTACTGCCCGCATTCTGCAGCTCGCGCACGTGGCGCTCCTTGTCGGCGGGAAGCACGTCGGCGATGACCTGCTTGCTGTTCAGTCCCACGCGGCGGGCGATGGCCTCGGCCGTCACGCGGTTGTCGCCGGTGAGCATGCGCACGTCGACGCCAAGCGAGCGCAGTGCGGCGATGGCCCCGGCGCTCGTCTCCTTGACCTCGTCAGCCACGGCAATGGTGCCGGCAAGCTCGCCGTTCTTGGCAAAGAACAGCGGCGTCTTGCCCTCGGCGGCAAATTGTTCGGCAAGACCCGCGGGCACGGTAACGCCCAGCTCGTTCATCAGGCGCATATTGCCGGCGGCAATGGCGTTTTGCCCCTCGCGCGCCGTAACGCCTCGCCCGGGCACGGCGGCAAAGTCCTCGACGGCGCGCGCGACAATCCCTCGCGTCTCGCACTCGGCCATAATCGCCTCGGCCAGCGGGTGTTCGCTTGAGCGCTCCAGCGCGGCGGTCAGCTTGAGTAGCGCCTTTTCGCTCATGGCGGGCGATCCGTCGGCGCGCGTGGCTACCACGATATCGGTCACGGCAGGCTTGCCGCGAGTGACCGTTCCCGTCTTATCGAGCACCACGGTGCCCACGCTGCGCAGATTCTCCAGCGCCTCGGCGCTCTTGAACAGAATGCCCATCTCGGCGCCCTTGCCGGTGCCGACCATAATGGCGACGGGCGTGGCCAGGCCCAGCGCACACGGGCAGCTGATCACCAGCACGGCGACGGCGGAGGTGAGCGCTTCGTTGATGCTTCCGGTCAGCGCCATCCACGCCACAAAAGTTACGGCAGAGATTACAAACACCACGGGCACGAACACGCCGGCGACCTTGTCGGCCATGCGGGCGATGGGCGCCTTGGTGGCGTTGGCGTCCTCGACGAGCTGGATAATCTTGGCGAGCGACGTGTCGGCGCCCACACGCGTGGCGCGGAAGGTAAACGAGCCCGTGCGGTTGACCGTGGCCGCGTTGACAGTGTCGCCGGCGGTCTTCTCCACGGGGATGGACTCGCCGGTCAGCGCACTTTCGTCCACGGCCGAGCTGCCCTCGAGCACCACGCCGTCAACGGGGATAGACTCGCCGGGACGCACGCGCAGCACCTGGCCGGGCAGAATGGCATCGACGTTGACGGTGGCCTCGGTACCGTCCTCGGCCACGACGGTCGCGGTCTTGGGCGCCAGGTCAATGAGCGCCTCGATGGCGCCGCCGGTTTTGGATTTGCTGCGTGTCTCGAGGTATTTGCCCACGGTGACGAGCGACAGGATTGTGCCTGCGCTCTCAAAATACAGGTTGTCCATGCTCGTCATCATAGCCTCGTGCACCTGACCTGCGGCTAGCTGGTCGGCCATGATGAACATGGCGTAGAGCGACCAGGCGATGGAGGCGGTGGCGCCGACGGCGATGAGGGCGTCCATGGTGGGCGCGCCGTGCGCGAGCGATTTAAACCCGTTGATAAAGTATGCGTCGTTGACGTAGACGATGGGGGTGAGCAGGACGAGCTCGGTGAGCGCGAGCGTCATGCTGTGGGTGTGGTCGGTGAAGACGCCGGGCAGTGGCCAGCCGAGCATATGCCCCATGCCTATGTAGAACAGCGGGATGAGGAAGATGATCGAGATGATGAGGCGGGTGCGCATGGCGGAGGCGGCGGCCTCCAGCTTTTTGGTGGGCGACTCCATATGGGCGGCGCCGGACCTGGCTTGCGCGCTGCCGCTTTGGGCGGCGTCGGTGCCCGTGCTGACGGGCGAGGCCGAGTAGCCAGCGCGATCGACAGCGCTGCAGATGTCGTCGGGAGTGACCTGCGCGGGGTCATAGTCGACCATCATGGAACCGGCGAGCAGATTGACCGCGACGCTCTCGACGCCGTCGAGCTTGCTCACGGCGCGGTCTACGTGCGCCTGGCAGGCGGCGCACGTCATGCCGCCCACGTCAAACTTATCTTGAGCCATGGCTTCTCCTTTCTGTAGTTCGGTGGTGTGAATGTTCGCCTGCCGATACTATACACCCATACCCCCTGGGGGTGTCCAGTACAGAAATAATATATGAGATTTCGTTACAGATGAGGATGGATGGTTGGCCGATGGTCCGTCCCTGCCAAACATCTCAATCTGTAACAACTAGACCCGTTTTTGTCGAGTAACTGTTACAGATCGAGACATTACATCGAGCCACAACTTAACGTCTCAATCTGTAACGTCTAAGGACCGTTTTGCCTGCTAGATGTTACAGATCGAGACAGAGCGTCCGCGGTCAACTCAAATGTCTCGTTCTGCAACATCTAGACCGGTTTTTGGGTTCTAACTGTTACAGATTGAGACAATTGCCGGGGAGGGGTCCCGTCACGGCAAGACGCCCGCCGCCTAGATACAGAACCCGGGGATCACACAGGTTAGCTTGTTTGGCTCTTCCGCAGGCGTTGCGTACGTAAAGACGTCGCCGTCGTGCCCCACGCGGTTCATATAGAGCGTGCCTTCGCTCTCCGATGTGTCGGGGCTCACCGTGCGCTCCCACCAACAGGTGTCCTTGTCCTTCCACTGGCGGACCATCGTCTCGTTCGTGGAATACGGGCTCACCTTGAGCTCGCGGAAGAGCTGATACTCCTTGCCCTCGCCGTTGTAGATGTCTGCCAGGTAGTGATAGTCCTCGGCAAACGAATCGGGCGGTTGCGTACCGCACAACTCGACCATGGCGGGCAGCCAAAGGGTTGCGGGCAACTCGCTCAGGCACGATGCGCTTCTGGCGGCGCCAACGTTATTCGAGATCTTTTTGATAGATTTGATGAGTGCGCGCAACTCGTTGGGCAGCAGCTTAAGGCCGTCGCCGTTGAGCCATTCCCGCAGCTCGCAATCTGCCCAGCCGGCGTTCGGCGGTTCAGCCGCAGCGTTGCGCTCGGCAATACCCGCGTCGAACATAAACGTCAGTCCGGCTTTGCCCGTCCCGTCCAGAAGCTCGTCGTGGCGGATGCCCACAAGCTGCGCGCCGACCTCCAGCCCGTTGGTGAGCGTGACACGCTTGGTGCACGGATAGGGGATATGCCCATCAGCGTCGAGCAGGTGGTAGCGCTTGGCAATCTCGCGCGCGTCGCTACGGGTCTCGGCGGCCTTAATCTTGAGTGAAATCTCCTGCAGCTGATCCCAGGTGTAGTCATCAAGTGAACCGCGGATGCCGTCCAGGTAGTCGGGGATGCCAAAGCCATGGGTTGCCGCCCCGATAACGCCGAGCCCCGCAACGGCTGCGACAACGCCACCGATAATAAAGCGGCGGCGGGTCATGGCATCATGCCGGGCCTGCTCCAGGATCTCTCGCGCGCGCTCGCCGGCGACGTCGACCTTAAGGTGTGTACCGGAGTCGATGTCGATTGCGGCGTCACTGCCCGCGCCTTCGCGGCCCTCGGATTCGGCATCGGTGAGGTATGCCGAGAGCACCTCGAGCATCTGCTGCTCGGTGGGACGATCGCACTGCTCGACTGAGAGACCCTTCATGATGATTTGGACGAGCGCTTCATCGCCCTCGCAGCGCGGCTCGAGCGGTGCCGGCTTGGTCTTGGTCTTTACGAGATAGAACGAGCCGGTTGCAGCGGCGTCCGTCGACTCAAAGTCAAACGGTTTGCGACCGCTGTAGAGCTGGTACAAAATGCTCGAAAGCGCATAGACGTCGATTGCCGGCGAACGGCGAAGGGCCGCGATGCCTTCGATATCCTGCGTGAGCATCTCGGGCGCGGCGTATGCGGGCGTGGCAAAGCGCCAGATGTCGGCGCGCCGGGTGATCGTGTCGTCGCCGAGAGCCATGGTCGCGGAGCCCATGTCGATGAGGCAGGGGTCAAAGGAGCAATCGGCAATCTGCTGCTCGAGCGTTCGGCTGGTGGTGCGGAACATAATATTGGCAGGCGACAGGTCGCGATGGACGACCGGATTCACGAGGCCTTGGGTCATCAAGAGCGCACGAAGCACGGCGTTTCCGACGGCGGCGACCATCTGGGTGGTCAGCCCGCCCGAGGCGTCGTGAGGAAGCAGGGGCAGCGCCTGCTTGAGTGAGGTGCCCTCGACCCACTCCATGAGGATGAGCGGGTCATCCTCGCACGATCCGTAGCCATAGACGCGCGGAAATCCGCGCAGGTGCGAGACGGTACACAGATGACGGTACTCCTCGAACAGCGCAGCGGTGTTGGCCAGGTGCGCTGCCGATTGCTCGGCGGAGCGGTCGGGGGCTTGGCCGGAAAGGATGGCGTTGTCCTTGAGTAGCTTGACGGCAAAGACCTCGCCGCTTGTGTTGGTCGCGCGAAGCACGTGCCCGATGTTGCCGTTGTTGCGGTGGGCCGTCTGGAGAATAAGCGTCATAAACCGACGCTTGGCGTCGTCCTCGGCACTGGGGTCGACCGCCACGGCGGTGTCGAACGTATCGAGACGGATGAGTTTGTCGCCATAGGCGCTATCGGTAGTATCCATGGCGTTCCTTTGTCTGGCATGGGTTGCCGCACGTATACGTGAGCAGTGCGGATATCGGTAAAGTACCATGATAGCCGCACTGCCCACGTATACCGCTGTGCATTGTCGTTTACGACGCAGAAGGTAGAAGACGAAAGACGGACGGCGACCGTCTTTCGATCGCCGTCCGCGCTAGTCCACAATGACAAGGAATGTCGTATAGAGACCCAAATGAAGTCTGTCGCTGTTGGCGATTTCCACGGGGGGATAGATCTTGCCGGGCTCGCGTTGGTCGCGCGGCGGCTCAATCACAATATCGCCGTCGCGCGCGCCCGATTCGAGCACCGTGCCGTTGGTCGATCCAAGGCCCTGGGCGTACCAGTGCTCACCCTCAAGCCAAATGCGAAGATGCTCGCGCGATGCGTCGGCGCCCACATCGGTGATGCTGGGCGAGGTTTTGGGCAGAGAACCAATCACGGTGCCGTGCGGATCGCGTGTGAGGGGATGGATTTGCATGTCGGCGCAGTTGTCGGCATGGGTTCTGAGCAGACCGAGGTTGGGAGCGACGGTGCGCGGCTGCTCCAGGCTGCTCATAAAGCCACGTCCGACGGTAGTTTCGGTGGTGCCAAAGTGCCCGCCCGTCTTGCTGTCGCAAAAGCGCTCGACGGTGGCCACGCCCTGAACGGGATCGGCGAGCGCCCCCGTTGCCACAAAGAGCATAAGGTAAAGCGTGCTTTTCTCGCGCACGGCATTGCCGTCGAAGTTGTCGATGCGATTGAGGGCATTTGCATATAGGCGGCTGTCCAGCTTGTAGCTGGCGAGAGCCGACATCATTTCGTTGGCGGCCGGACCGCGATAGTGCTCGGCGATTGCCCGATAGGCGGACTCGCCGCCGCCGAGCTTGCTGCAGATTGCCGCGGAAAGGTTGAGCGTGGTGACGGTAAAGTCGCTGTAGATGGCGGGCGCGCACTGGTCAGGCTTGCGATGGACGATGTAACGGGTGAGATACGAGCGGTTGGAAGAGCATTTCTCGAGCAGGGTACTGCCGAGATAAGAGTTTCCATTGATAAGCATTCGGGCGATCTCGAGATGTTTAAGACCGCCGAACGAGCGAATATCGTTATAGAGGACCGAGCAAGGCGTCTCTGCTGCCACGGATACCTCCTTTGATTGCTTCCTAGCCAATATGGCGATAGGAATTAATGGCCCCCGGTGGGCGACGTATTAAATGGCTGCGCAATATATAGCGTAACCAAAGCAACATTATAGGCCACATGTTCGAAATTGCAGGAAGACCGAGAGATTTGGTTTGGACTGGACGGAAATCCCCCTCTGTCTTGATCTATAACAATTAGGACCCGGTTTTGTCCCGCAGCTGTTACAGATTGAGACAATCAGCCGGGCCCACCTCGTCCGCCTCGTCATCTGTGGTTTACGTGGGGGCATGCGAAGCGCGGGTATACTAACCGCGGCGAATCTGCTCCATCGCTTAGAGCTGCTGCGTCTGGACGGCGCGTGATAGAGCTGCCAAAGCGATCGCCAGCGTGCTGAGCAACGTCCTCTCTGTGCGCACCTGTTTTTGTATGTATTAGCGCACTACCAAGCACGCCCGCGCGGCCGTATGCCGTGCCCATTGCGCGTGCAGATAAGGAACAACAACATATGCGTAATTCTGTATCCGACGTCACGGACGCCGAGATTCTGGACGAGACCCGCGAGGCCATGACCCAGGCTGCCTTCGATGCCGCCGATGAGGCCAATGCTGCCCAGGCCGTCGAGTCCGCTACCGAGAGCCTGCCCGCTTTTGACGAGCTGGGCCTTTCCGACGAGATGCTTCGTGCCATCGAGAACCTGGGCTACACGGCGCCGACGCCTGTTCAGGCCGGCTCGATCCCCGTGGTGCTCGAAGGCCGCGACTTGCTTGCCGCCGCTCAAACCGGCACCGGCAAGACGGCCGCCTTTTTGCTGCCGACCATGAACAATCTGGAGCACATCGCTCCTCCCAAACCCGTGCGCGAGCGCGGCGACCGCAACCGCCGTCGTGGTGCCAAGAAGCCCGAGGGCAACGGCCGCGGCCCCGTGATGCTCGTCATCACCCCTACGCGCGAGCTTGCCCAGCAAATCGACGAGGTCGCGAGCAAGATCGCCGACGTTACCGGCCATGTCGCCGTGACCGTCGTGGGCGGCGTGAGCTACAAGCCGCAGACCGCTGCCCTCAAGTACGGCTGCGACATCCTGGTCGCAACGCCGGGCCGTCTGGTCGATCTGATCGAGCAGGGCGCCTGCCACCTGGACGAGGTCAAGGTGCTGGTGCTCGACGAGGCCGACCGCATGCTCGACATGGGCTTTTTGCCCGCCGTCCGCCGCATCGTGCGCGAGACGCCGGCCGAGCGCCAGACGCTGCTGTTCTCGGCCACGCTCGACGAGGAGGCCGTGGGCGAGATCACCGACCTGGTGAGCGACCCGGCCCGCGTAGAGATCGCGCCCGCCACGTCGACCGCCGACACCGTCGACCAGTTTGTGTTCCCGGTGTCCATCGAGGCCAAGAACAACCTGCTGCCCGAGTTCCTCAAAAAAGAGGGCCCGGAGCGCACGATCGTCTTTATGCGCACCAAGCACCGTGCCGACAGCTGCTGCCGTCGTCTGGAGCGTAAGGGCATCAAGGCCGCCGCGATTCACGGCAACCGCAGCCAGGCCCAGCGCGAGCGTGCGCTTTCGGCCTTCCGCGACGGCACCGTCGACGTGCTGGTAGCAACCGACGTGCTCGCCCGCGGCATCGACATTAGCGACGTGCGCTACGTCGTGAACTTTGACGTGCCGGCCGAGCCGACCGACTACATCCACCGTATTGGCCGCACGGGCCGCGCCGGCGAGCTGGGCTGGGCCATTACATTTGTTACCGAGCAGGACGTGGACGAGTTCTACGAGATCGAGAAGCTCATGGACAAGACTGCCGACATCTACGAGGCCGGCGACCTGCACGTGGGTCCCAATCCGCCCGCGGTTGATCCCGAGCGCGACCCTGCGGCCTTTAAGGTGAAGAAGAAGGCCAAGCGCGGCAAGTCCAAGAGCAAGAAGAAGCTTGAGCAGGCACGTCGTGACGGCAAACGCAACGGCGATGACTACGGCGATGTGGCCGGTCGTTCCAACCGCGGTCGCGACGAGCGTCGCGGCGACGGCGAGCGTCCGAGCCGTCCCAAGCGCGGCGGCAAGACCCGCGTGCGCGAGGGCGTTCAGGCCCGCGTGGACGAGGCTGTGGAGAGCGTGGCCCGCGAGGTGGCTGCCGAGGAGCGCGGCGGTGCTGGTGCCGTCGAGCAGGCCCCGCGCGGCAATCGTGCCGAGCGCCGTGCCAAGCAGTTCCAGGGCGAGGCACATCGCCGTCGCCGCGAGGACGAGGACCGCGGTGGTCGTCGCCGTGTTGAGCGCGCGGACGAGGGCCGCGGTTCGCGTGGCGGCAAGCGTGGCTCGGGCGACCGTCGTCGTTCCGGTCGCAATGACGAGCGCGGTGGCCGTGACGAGCGTCGCGGCGGCGAGGGTCGCGGTGAGCGTGGCGCCCGCAGCGGTGAGTCCCGTGGCGGCAAGCGCTTTGAAGAGCGCGGCGGTCGTGGCGGCGAGCGTCGCGAGGGTGCTCGCGGTAATGGTGGGCGCAGCGGCGCTGGGCGTTCTGGTGAGTCGCGTGATCGCCGCGATCCGCGTGCCAGCCGCGATCGTCGCGATGACTGGCGCAACTACGACGATACCCGCGAAGAGCGTCGCGGCGGCTACCGTGGTGGTCGCGGCGGCAACCAGGCCGGTTCCCGTGGTGGCCGTGCCGGCGGTCGCGATAACCGTGGCAGCTATGGTAACAATCGTGGCGGCAAGCGCGGCGGCAGCTCCCGTCGCCCCGGTGACGGCGGCGGCAAGCGCAAGTAGCATACGCGTCTCGCGGTAAGGCGAGACTAGTTTGGGCCCCGAGCAGACTATGCTCGGGGCCCTTTTTGGTGCAAAGAGGTCAGGTTAATCTGCACCAACGTCTTGAAGTTGCGGTGGAATACGGACTGTTTTGGCCTTTTGAGCGGCTTTGCAGTCCCTATTTCACCGCAACTCATGATTGGTGCAAAGTAACCTGTCCACAATGAACCAGAGTGAGGAGTGTCCCCGAGTGCCGGCGGGAAAGGAACGTCCCTAAGTGCCGCCTAAATACCGTTTATCGAAGAAAAAATACCGCTCACCGGTCATAATGACTATTCTGGCTTTGAGCTTGTCTACAATAGCTCCCGTAAAAAGAAATGCGGAAGGTTACCGAGTCCCTCGGACGTGGGCCTAACCAAAGTCTTTGAACGGGTGTGTCTCTATGGATGCATTCGCTTGATTTTGGTTGGGCTATATTTATGAAGGGACATGCCACCATGGGTTTCTTTTCTCGCCTTATGGGGGGCTCGGATAAGCAGACGACTGCAGCTTCCGAGTTCGAAATCCTCGCTCCCGTTTCCGGCGAGCTTGTTCATCTAGAAAATACCAATGACCCCGCTTTTAGCAGTCGCGCGGTAGGCGATGGCGTTGCCGTGGTTCCCCAAGAGGGAACGGTGTGCGCTCCTGTTTCCGGTACCGTCGCGGCGCTGTTTCCGACTGAGCACGCGCTGGGCATTATGTCCGACGACAGCCCTGCTCAGGTGATGCTGCACATCGGAATCGACACTGTTAAACTTGAGGGCAAGGGCTTCCATGCGCTTGTTGCCCAAGGTGACCATGTCGACGCAGGTCAGCCTCTCGTCGAGGTCGATTTCGACGTGGTTCGCGCTGCCGGTTTCGACCCCACGGTCTTCGTTATCGTGTGCGAGCGCTCGGAGAACTCGACTCTTCGTGAGCATGCTTCCGGCCCTGTTGCTGTTAAAGAGCCTGTCATCTGGCTTTCCGAGTAAATTCTTGTGGTGGGCACCGTGGTTATCAAGCGAGTTTTTAACAACAACGTCGCAATGGTCACTTCGGACGATGGCTCCGAGCTCATCGTCATCGGTCGAGGCCTCTGCTTTGGCCGTCATGCCGGCGATGCCATCGACGAGGCGTCGATCGAAAAGACCTACGCGTTGCAGGAGGGAACTTCTCAGGACTCGCGTACGATTGACCGCTTGGCACATCTTTTGGAGTCCATCCCCACCGTCAACCTCGTGATTTCCGAGGAAATCGTTCAGATGCTTCGTCGAGAGCTCAATGCCGACATCAACAATAAGATTCTCATTGCTCTCGCAGACCATATCAGCCTTGCTTTGGAGCGCGAGCGCAAAGGCGTTCCCTGTGAGAATCCGCTGCTGCTCGAGATTCAGCAGTTCTATCGCAAGGAGTACGCGCTTGCGGGCCGTGCCCTTCAGATTGTCAAGGACTATTTGGGCATCCAGATGAGCGAAGAAGAGCAGGGCTTCATTACCTTGCATATCGTCAACGCCACCATGCCGCAGCGCTCTGACCGCCTGATTGTTTCGGTCCAGCTTGTTCGCGACGTGCTCGCGATTGTTTCCGAGCGCTATGCCACGACCCTCGATAACACCTCGCTGCCTTACGAACGTTTCGTTCGTCACCTGCAGTTTTTCGCGCAGCGAGCGCTCGATCCCGCGGCCGGGCAAATCAATGACGATGTGCTGTTCCGAATTGATGAAACTAAGTATCCGTGCGCATTCTCGTGCGCGGACGCCATAGCCGCCCACTTGTCGTCTACCTATAACGTTGTCGTTACCGATGCCGAGAAGAGTTATCTCGCATATCACATTGTTAACCTGCTTGGAGAACCTGGTCTCTAGGCATAACGTGCCTACACATCGATTGATATAAGGCAAGGCTCACGGTCTTGTCCAGGGCACATCTGTCTTAATTTGCGGAAAAGGAAAGGGAGTACCGCTATGACCGCAAAAAAGAAGTTCAATTTCAAAGCGCCGTTGGAGGTGTTCGCGAAGTCGATCGTCCAGCCGATGATGTATCTCTCGGTTGCCGGCATCCTGCTCATCGTGGGCATCATTCTGACCAACAAGACCATCTGCGCCATGATCCCCGTGCTGGGCTTCGGTCCGTTCCAGCTTGTGGGCGCCGTTGTCTATCAGTCGCTGATGTTTATCATCAACAACCTCTCGATTCTGTTCTGCGTTGGCATCGCCGGCGCCATGGCAAAGAAGAACAAGGGCCATGCTTCGCTGATCGCCCTGATGTCGTTCTTCCTGTTCCTGCAGGCTAACAACATCGTGCTCAACGCCACCGGCTCTCTTGCCGATGCGAGCGGCATGCTCGGCCTTACCGGAACCGGCCAGGCCACCGTTATGGGCATCCAGGTACTCGATACCGGCGTGTTTGGCGGCATCATCCTGGGCTGCATCACCGGTGCTGTGTTCAACAAGTACTCGAACAAACAGTTCCCCATTGCCCTTTCGATGTTCTCGGGCGTTCGCTTTCCGTTCCTGATCATGATCATCATTTCCTGGATCATGGGCGCTGGCTTCTGCATCGTTTGGCCTCCGGTTCAGGGTGCCATCTCCTCCGTTGCCGGCATCATTAAGGAGTCGGGCAACATCGGTCTGTTTATCTACGGCATGCTCAACAAGCTGCTTGTTCCCACCGGTCTGCACCACCTCATCTACACCCCGTTCCAGTTCTCCGATGTGGGTGGCACCCTTACGCTGGGCGATCAGGTTATCGCCGGCGCCTATCCCATCCGTGTTGCCGAGATGGCAATGACGGGCCAGCCCTTCTCCGATAGCACCTATTTCAACAGCTACACCTTCAACAACCTGTGGCCCTACATCGGTATCGGTCTCGCCTTTATCGTCACCGCTTACAAGGGGAACAAGGATAAGACCAAAGCCGTTATCATCCCGCTGATCATCACCGCCGTGCTCTCCTGCGTGACCGAGCCCATGGACTTCCTCTTTGTCTTTGCCGCTCCCGTGCTCTTTGTCGTTCACTCGGTTCTTTCCGGCATCTTCCTGGTCCTGCTCAAGGTCCTCTCCGTGCCCGCTTCGACTGCAGGCGGCATCATCAACATCGTGGTCTCCAACCTGGTTCTTGGTGTCGACAAGACCAACTGGCCGGTTATGCTGGTGCTTGGAGTCGTCAACGCCGCTCTGTACTTCTTCCTCTTCACCTTCCTTATTAAGAAGCTCAACCTCCACACGCCTGGTCGCGAGGAGGAGTCCGAGCTCGCCGAGTCCGTTGCCGAGGGCGAGGCCGCCGCGTCTGTCGCGGTGAAGCAGGGCGCTGTTGCCGCGGCTCCCGCAGAGGGCGTCGATGCAGGTATTGCCGATCTGGTCGCAGGTCTTGGCGGCAAGGACAACATCGAGGAGCTCGAGAACTGCTTTACGCGTCTCCGCGTGAACGTTAAGAACCCGGACCTCATCAATGAGGACCTCATCAACCACGTGCCCAACAGCGGCATCAACCGCAACGGCAACAATATCCAGATCATCTTTGGCATGAAGGTCGCCGAGATGCGCGACAAGGTCGAAAACGCAATTGAGAAGGAGCAGTAAACAATGATCATTACTCTGTGTGGTGGCGGATCCACCTTTACCCCCGGCATCGTCAAGTCCATCGCCCTGCGCAAGGACGAGCTCGACGTTGACGAGATTCGTCTGTACGACATCAACGAGGAGCGCCAGCGCAAGATCGGCGTGCTCGTGGACTGGATTTTGCACGAGGACCTCGGCCTGGACATCAAGCTCACGGTGACCACCGACAAAGAGACGGCTTTTACCGACGCGAGCTTCGTGTTTGCCCAGATGCGCGTGGGCGGCTACGCCATGCGCGAGCAGGACGAGAAGATTCCGCTGCGTCACGGCTGCGTGGGTCAGGAGACCTGCGGTTGCGGCGGCCTTGCCTATGGCATGCGCACTATCTTCCCCATGGTCGAGCTGATCGATGACGTTGAGAAGTACGCCAAGAAGGACTACTGGATTCTCAACTACTCCAACCCTGCCGCCATCGTCTCCGAGGGCTGCCGCGTGCTGCGTCCCAACGCTCGCATCATCAACATCTGCGACATGCCGATCGCAATCATCGACGTGGTTTGCGCCGCGCTCGATATCGACAAGAAGGATGTCGAGTACGATTACTTTGGCCTCAACCACTTTGGTTGGTTCACCTCGATTCGCCACAAGGGCGAGGAGGTGCTCCCGCAGCTGCGCGAGTACATCAAGGAGCATGAGATCCTGCTGCCCGATTCCTATCTCAAGGGCATGGGCTCGCTCATGGCAAAGAAGCCCGAGGAGGCCACCGACGAGCATCCCGAGCAGAACCGCCACACCAAGGGCAGCTGGTACTACGTCTGGAAGGGCGAGTACGAGATCATGGAGTGCTTCCCGGAGTACCTGCCCAACACGTACCTGAACTACTACCTGCAGCAGAAGGAGTTCGTCGAGCATTCCAACCCCGAGCGCACCCGTGCTAACGAGGTTGAGGAGACGCGTGAGAAGAACCTCTTCGACGGCATCGACCATTACGAGAAGACGGGCGAGATCGACGAGAGCACGTTCTATGCGGGCAGCCACGGCGACTGGATTGCCGACCTGGCTATCGCTCTGAAGAACGATACCAAGCAGCGCTTCCTGGTCATTTGCGAGAACAAGGGCGCTATCCCCAACATGCCCTACGACGCCATGGTCGAGCTGCCTGCCTACATTGGCAAGAACGGCCCCGAGGTCATCAGCCGCGACAACATTCCGCTGTTCCAGCAGGGCCTCATGATGCAGCAGCTGAACTCCGAGAAGCTCATTGTCGAGGCTACGATCGAGGGTTCGTACGAGAAGGCGCTTAAGGCCTTTACGCTCAACAAGACCGTGCCGTCGATGAAGGTCGCCAAGGAGGTTCTCGACGACATGATCGAGGCCAACAAGGACTTCTGGCCCGAGCTTAAGTAAAAGCAACAGGGTCGCTGGCCGCATGCCTGAAGCAATGCCCCGCCCACGTGATTGCGTGGGCGGGGCATTGTCGTTTGGTAACGCGTTTTATCAAATATGGCATTTATCTGCGATAATGTTCATTTTCACCGCTGATGGTGACATTTCATACCGCCTGCCGAACTGCGTGGAGACCTAACAACTTTTTAGGTCAGTGTTGTGCGTGTAGCAATTTCGCCCGGCCTCGCCTCCGGGCTGCCATGTGAGAGGGGATCTTATGGCTCGACTGCACGTAATGGAACGCAGCCACGCTCAGGCCGTCATGGACGACCTGCACGATGCGCTCGGACGTCGTCTGGCGGTGAGCTCGCTCGCCCCGTGTCCCGTGGAGTTTACGGCAGCGCTCGTCAACCTGTGCTCCACCCAGAGCTGCGGCAAGTGCACGCCCTGCCGCGTGGGCCTGAGCGCACTGAGTGACCTGCTCGCTGATGTGCTCGAAGGGCGTGCCGATGAGTCTACGCTCAACCTGATTGAGCGCACGGCCCGCACCATCTACCTTTCGAGCGACTGCGCCATCGGCTACGAAGCTGGCGCCATGGCGCTCACGGCCATTCGCGGCTTCCGCGACGATTTTGAGCATCACATTCGCGAGCACTCCTGCGGCTTTGACCGCGAGGCCCGCGTCCCGTGCGTCTCGGGCTGCCCGGCGCACGTCGACATTCCCGGGTACATTTCGCTCGTCGAGGCCGGCCGCTATGCCGATGCCGTCAAGGTCATCCGCAAGAATAACCCGCTGCCGCTCGTCTGCGGCCTGGTGTGCGAGCATCCCTGCGAGATGCACTGTCGCCGTGGCATGGTCGACGACCCCATGAACATCCTCGCCCTCAAGCGTTTTGCCGTTGAGCACAGCGACCTCAACGACCACAAACCGCATGTAGTGGACAACACCGGTAAGCGCGTCGCCGTGATCGGCGGCGGCCCGGCCGGCCTTTCCTGCGCTTACTACCTGGCCGTGATGGGTCATAAGGTGACCATCTTTGAGCAGCGTCACCACCTGGGCGGCATGCTGCGCTACGGCATCCCCAGCTATCGTCTGCCGCGCGAGCGTCTGCAGGCCGAGATCGACTGGATCTTGAGCGCCGGCATCGACGTTGAGCTCGACCACTCCGTGAACGGCGAGGAGCTTGCCCGCCTGCGCGACGAGTTCGATGCCGTCTATCTGGCCATTGGTGCCCACAGCGATAAGAAGCTCGGCCTTCCGGGCGAAGAGGCTCCCGGCGTGGAGTCGGCCGTCAAGATGCTGCGTGCCATCGGCGACGACGAGCTGCCCGACCTGAGCGGCCAGCGCGTGTGCGTCATCGGCGGCGGCAACGTGGCCATGGACGTGGCGCGCTCTGCCGTGCGCTGCGGTGCCGAAAAGGTGAGCATCGTCTACCGCCGCCGCATCTGCGATATGACGGCACAGGATGCCGAGATCGCCGGCGCCCAGGCCGAGGGCTGCGAGGTGCTGGAGCTGACGGCCCCGCTCGCCATCGAGACGGGCGAGGACGGTCGCGTGAGCGGCCTGCGCGTGCAACCGCAGATTATCGGCGAGCCCCGTCGCGGTCGTCCGGCTCCGCGTGCCGCCGCGACGCCCGAGCGCGTCATTCCCTGCGAGCGCGTGTTCGTGGCCATCGGCCAGGACATCGATTCCAGGCCGTTTGAGGAGATGGGCATCGCCTGCAAGTGGGGCTGCGTGGTCACCGATTCGGACGGCGCCGTGCCCAACTTCGATGGCCTCTTTAGCGGCGGCGACTGCCAGACCGGTCCCGCCACCGTCATCCGAGCCATCAATGCCGGCCGCGTAGCTTCGGCAAACATCGACCGCTATCTGGGCTTCGACCACAAGATCAAGCTCGACGTGGAGCTGCCGACCGTCCAGTTTAAGGGCAAGCACGAGTGCGGCCGCTGCGAGCTGGGCGAGCGCGAGGCTGGCGAGCGTATTCACGATTGGAATCTGGTCGAGCAGGGTCTCACCG
>SKEJ01000905.1_pt1 | contig 17393 bp, 17 predicted proteins | sample 4826721 | NCBI WGS metagenome assembly SKEJ01 (sample SAMN11008812, study PRJNA524170) | human gut metagenome | biome: Human fecal sample; material: Feces; isolation source: fecal sample from pouch patient p31 | host: Homo sapiens | place: Israel: Tel-Aviv | collected 2015-06-02 | reverse complement strand
TACAGCCAATCTTTGGGGCAATGGAACAAATTGCCGCCCACTGTGAGTCATATTCGCCCTGACTTTCCAGAACCATACGAATCGCCCTCTGACGGACTTCGGGGGAAAAACGAGTATTTTTAGTCATTCTGTTTACCTCTTTCTCAGGGAGTTTAGTCTCCAGGATTCCCGGGGCGGCTCAGGTCACCGATGCCGTGATGGAGCAGGTTGTAGAATGGCAAAACAGACCACTGGATGCTGTTTACCCCATTGTTTATCTTGACTGTATCGTCCTGAAAGTTCGGCAGGACAGTCGCGTCATCAACAAATCGGTGTTCCTGGCACTGGGCATCAATATCGAAGGTCAGAAGGAACTGCTGGGTATGTGGCTGGCCGAAAATGAAGGGGCGAAGTTCTGGCTCAATGTGCTGACTGAACTGAAAAACCGCGGTCTGAACGATATCCTCATCGCCTGTGTGGATGGCCTGAAAGGCTTCCCGGATGCCATCAACACAGTATATCCGAAGGCCCGCATCCAGTTATGCATCGTGCATATGGTGCGCAACAGCCTGCGCTTCGTGTCATGGAAGGACTACAAGGCCGTCACTCGCGACCTGAAAGCGATTTATCAAGCTCCCACGGAAGAGGCAGGTCAGCAGGCACTGGAAGCGTTCGCTGCGGCCTGGGACAGTCGCTATCCTCAGATAAGCCGAAGCTGGCAGGCTAACTGGCCGAATCTTGCCACGTTCTTCGCTTTTTGCGCATAAAACGCCCGAAAGGGTCATCCCCCACACACCCGACAAACCCGCTCAGGCCCCCCAGTCGGGCCACGCCCACGGCAACATTGGCAGGCGCACCACCAGGGCACTGCAACAGCGTGCCCGGCTTCTCCGGTAATAAATCCACCACGGCATCACCGAGACCCCATACTTTTACTGTACTCATTCATACTCCATGATTTTCATCAGTCATATTCAGCGGATGACAGACAGCTCAAACATCGCCATATCCGTGGTTCCGGCTGGAATTGGATACCAACCCGCATTCCGGAGCAGGGCAGCGAGGGCAGACACATCGCCGGTCAGGGGATGCAGCAACCTCCCCTGATAATCAAATGCCGCCTCAAGACGTGAGCGGGAAAGATAAAAGCTGCCGGCATCCCCGTTCGGAACCACGACATTACGCCCCTCCCATTTCCGGTCGCTCAGTATCCGCCAGCACCAGCCCTGCTCCCTGATGGTTTCCAGGGCGAATGTCAGGCGGAACAGGTCAGTCTGTACCGACACATCACCAGAGCAGGCCTGCCACAGATACTCCAGCCTGCTGCGGATATCTTTCGCCCCGCTTTCACTCTGCAGGGCTCTGATATGTGCGGGGAAAACGGTGCTGTTTCAGTGCTGTGCTCCGCCAGCGGTTTAGAAACAGGTTTTCCTGGATTTTTGACGCAATCCGGCCATCCCGGCGGGCCAGATGCAGGGCTACCAGCCCGCACCAGGCCAGATGTGCGGCTTTCCCTGATACCAGCTGCCCGCTGGCGATATTGTCACTCATGGCGCTTACTGGCTGCTGATATCAAAAACCGGTGTTTCTCCGGCGATGACCGGGCCGGAGAACAGGGTTATCTCCTGGACACGGTCAGAGTCCGCCACAATCACCGGTGTCAGCGTGGACTGTGCTTTCTGCTAAAGTAACGCAAGGTCAAACCCGATGACGGGGTCACCGGTGCTGATCAGCTGGCCTTCCTGGGCAATACGCCGGAAACCCTCTCCCCTGAGGTCAACTGTGTTAATACCGAAGTGCACGAACAGTTCAGTGCCACTGTCGGTGCGGATGGAAAACGCGTGGTTTGTCTCCAGTATTTTACCGATAGTGCCGCTGACAGGAGCCATCAAGGTATCGCCGCCGGAAGGACGGATAGCAATACCATCCCCCACTATTTTCCCGGCAAACACAGCATCCGGAACCGTGTCCAGAGGGACAATTTCACCGGACAGCGGTGCCATCACGCGGGTGACTTCCGCCGGTTTCTCATTTTCACTTATCAGTTGTTTAATCCTGCCCAGTAATCCCATTGTGCTTTCCTTCATTACGGGTGAACCGAAAGTACTGCCGTCACCGACGGCAGTGGAATTATTTCAGGCCAGCGTCCACAGTGAGCCGTCCGTCAGCACAGCCTCGCCGTGAGCTGCATATAGCGACAACCGGCGGGTTCCGGGCTGCGGGTAAATACGGCTGGACAGGGTGGCATCGCCATCGTTAACGAACACTTCCACCGATGAACGGTCCAGGAAAACCCGTAGCGTCAGATATTCTGCGCCAGGCAGCGCGATACTGCGGTAACCGTCCAGCCCCTCATCCGGGTAGTGACGCCAAAGCACCAGCCGTCCTGCCTGGTTATCCACATACAGCCGGAGCCCGTCTCCCAGGTGGATGCCGTAATGCTCTGCCTGACTGTCGAGGGTATGCCACGTCAGCACCAGTTCCACGGCCTGTGCGTCCTCAGCCAGCAACTGCGTGCCACTGAGCCTTACAGGGTGTAACGGCTGGCACGTCCCGCGAAGGGATTCGGCTTCGCGAACCGGACGCTGACACAGACGACCATGGCGTTCAAAAAGTTCCCTCGGCAGGGTCAGACATCCGGCCCAGGCCTCACGCTTTGTAGGCATCGGGGAGTCCCACATATTCATCCAGGCCATGATGATGCGCCGTCCGTCCTCCGCGACCAGGGACTGCGGGGCATAAAAATCATGACCGTGATCCAGTTCTTCAAATGCCCCGCTCAGGGCAAAGGCGGCCCCCGGCTGCCAGTGACCCGGTAAAACTCCGCTCTGAAAGCGGTTGCGGAACCGGTATCCGCCGGGCGTCATCCCCTGCGGGGAGAACATCAGCCAGTGATGGTCGCCACAGCGGAAAAAGTCCGGACATTCCCACATATAGCTTTCTCCGGCTGCCGACTGCGCTAGAACCCGTTCCTGGCGCCAGTCCCGCAGGGATGTGCCGCGATACAGCAGCACCTGACCGGTGTCAGAGGTATCCCGCGCGCCGATAACCATCCACCAGTATCCCCCTTCCCGCCAGACCTTCGGGTCACGGAAATGCATGATGCCTTCCGGTGGCGTCAGCACGCAGCCCTGTTTCTCAAAGTGAATGCCGTCACGGCTGGTTGCCAGACACTGGACTTCGCGGATGATGCTGTCATCCCCCCGATCCTCCAGACAGAGATGACCGGTGTAGATAAGCGACAGCACGCCGTTGTCGTCCACTGCGCTGCCGGAAAAACAGCCATCCCGGTCATATTCATCACCGGGTGCCAGCGCAACCGGCTCATGCTGCCAGTGCAGCATGTCCGGACTGGTGGCATGTCCCCAGTGCATCGGCCCCTGATGTTCACTTGCCGGATGGTGCTGAAAGAATGCGTGATAGCGACCGCTGAAATAAATAAGCCCGTTCGGATCATTCATCCATCCGGCAGGTGGAGCCAGATGAAAAACCGGGTACCAGGTATCACCACGACGGGCGCGGAGTGTATCAAGTGCAACCTGTGCAGAGGCAAGACGCTGTTTCATAAGCGAACCTCCGTCTGTGCTGTAGCGGTTTCTGCTGACGGGGCAGCCGTTTTATGGGTACTGCTCAGGGTGAAAGCCGATAACACGGTGACCGCAAGGACAATACCGCCCAGAACCAGATAGGTGTTCTGGAACCCCATGCGGTCATACAGGTGACCTGCAAAGGTTGAGAGGAATATCGCCGCCAGTTGTTTGGAGAACTGAAAGCCAATCAGATAAATGGTGGCCGACAGCCGGGTATCAAACACGCCGGTGATATACTTGAACGCACCAACCAGCAGGAATGGGACTTCAAGGGCATGCAGCATTTTCAGGATCACCACTTCAGTAGCCGTGGTGGCAAAGGCCGACCCTGTGATGCGGATGGTCATAATCAGACCCGCGACAAGCAGTGTGTTTTTGGCACCAATGCGGTTGATTATCCAGGGGGAGCAGAACATGATGATGGCATTGCAAATCTCGCCAGCCGTGGTGGCAAAACCAAATGCCCGGATCCCCGCCTGCGGCGTGTCAAAAAATGCACGGAAGAACGTGGCAAACTGCTGGTCAAACACGTCATAGACGCAGGCCACCCCAATCATGTAAAGCACGAACATCCACATCTGACGCATACGAAACAGACTGAACACCATTCCGGCGGAAATCACGGGCGAGTTGGCACCCAGCGCATTCATGACCATCGCTGTCTGACTGGTTCCGGGACGCGCCAGCGCCACCAGAAGGACCAGCAGCAATGCGCAGCCGGACCCCATCCAGAATACCAGGGACGGATCCACGTTGAAAAGCAGCCCTGCCGTGGTGGCACACAGCGCCCAGCCCAGACAGCCGAACATCCGGGCCTTACCGTATTCAAATCCGCTGCTGCGGCTGACACGTTCAATATAGGCTTCGATGGCACCGGCTCCCGCAGAAAAAACGAAGCCGATAAAAATCCCGCCGCTCAGTGCTCCGGCCCAGATGTTGAACCGCAGCAGCGGCGCAAAAACGTACAGAAAGAACGGTGCAAACAGGACCAGCAGCAGGCTGATGATCCACATCAGGTGTTTTTTCAGGCCAAGACGGTCTGAGATGACCCCCAGCAGCGGCTGGAAGCTGATGGCAAACAGGGAGAGGCATGAAAAAACAATCCCGGTATCCGTTTTACTCAGCCCCACAATGTCTGACAGCCAGACGGGCAGAAACGGGAAACAGGTTGCCATGATGAAAAAGTAGAGAAAAAAGAACAGACCAAATATCCAGAAATCGGGGTTTTTATGAGTACTGACAGTATTCATTATTGTTATCCTCACGGGACTGAGTGCAGGGAGCCGTGACCGGCTCCGGTCCTTTTATGCCAAACGTTCAAGGGCAATCAGCATGGCGCTTTCCGGATCCAGTACGGGAAGCTGAATACCGGCCTGCGCCAGCCATTCCCCACTGATGTCGGAGGTCTGGTTCATCCAGCCGGGCAGCCTGCGCATGGTATGCCCGCCTTCACCGACCAGCTGAATATCCGGATGGTCAACAACACGAAGCCGGTAACGGGCCTGTGGTGCCAGCCCCGGAAAACGTAGAGCACCCGGCAGGGTGTGATCCGGCATGGCAAGCTGGCTCACCAGGAAGAGCGCCTGCGACTGATCCGGGCTGACCACCCCCTGCACCTGTGTCGCCGCATCCGGCATATCCACCCGCCATAGGGTGCCCGTGTGGATAAGCTGCCGCCATTCTTTGTAGAGCGAGGCATAGCGGCGGTAACCGGCGGATTCCTCTTCTCCGGCCGTTACCGGATCCAGCTCCAGTCCCATATGACCGAACAGGGCCGTCAGACCGCGAAAGGCAATGCTGTGCTGCCGGAAGGTGGCATGGCAGCGATGATGACCGATGTGTGCCCCCATAACCTCCGGCGGGAAAAAGTAACTCATGCCACGCTGTATGGTGCAGCGCTCCAGGGCGTCATTGTTGTCAGAAGCCCAGAAGCGGTGCGTGCGGGTCAGAACCTCAAAGTCGATACGTCCACCGCCGGAAGCGCAGGACTCAAACTCAACACGGGGAAAACGTTCGCGCAGGAGATCCAGCAGCCGGTAAAACTGACGGGTCTGCGCGTCCGCCGCCGCCCGACCTTCATGCCCGGCCTGGACCAGCTCGCGGTTCATGTCCCATTTCACATAGTCAACTGGGTGTTCGCCCAGCAGCCATAAACAGCGTTCATAAATGTAAGCAAAGGCCTCAGGAATGTTCAGGTTGAGAACATACTGATGTCTCCCGGTTGGTTGTGTGTACCCCGGCATTGACAGTACCCAGTCAGGATGGCGGCGAAAGAGGTCAGAGTCCGGGTTAATCATTTCCGGTTCCACCCAGATACCGAACTCCATGCCGAGTGATTTCACATGGTTAATCACCGGCATCAGTCCGTCCGGATACTTCTGTTCATCCAGATACCAGTCGCCCAGAGCCGCATGGTCATCATTGCGTCCCTTAAACCAGCCGTCGTCGATAATGAAACGTTCAACGCCAAGCGCTGCCGCACGTCCGGCCATCTGCATGATGTAGTTCGGGTCGTGGTCAAAATAAATACCTTCCCAGGTATTGAGGTGCACCGGACGGGGTTTCTGCTCAGGAAAACGGATGATTTCATCGCGCAGAAAACGGTGGTACTGCTGACTCATACCATTGAGTCCCTCCGGGGAATAGCTGGCGTACAGCCACGGCGTGTACACGGTCTCATCCTTCTTCAGGGCTTTTTCTCCGGGCATCCACAGTGCTTCCGCCTGGAGGTAACGCCGTCCGTCAGTTTTGACCTCACATTTCATGCGATGGTTGCCACTCCAGCCCAGATGTACGGCCCACACCTCGCCCTGCTGTTCTGAGAAACCGGGGGCACCGGCAATCAGTGCCGGAAAATGCTCATGGGACGTGCGGCCCCGGCGGTTCTCCAGCACAAAACCGTCATGTGTGAGACGGACCCTGTGCGGCTGAAACTCACGAGTCCAGCGTCCGTGGAAGGCCATGACTTCCTCTGCCCTTTCAGCCACAGGGAGCGTGATGGCGAAGCGGTTCACCTGCCAGTCCCCTTCACGGAGGTTCGTCAGGGCATGACGCATCTTCAGCACACCGGACGATGTCAGCACCAGTTCACTGACCATGCGCAGACCCGCCACTGCATCCTCACTGGTCAGGGTGAGTGATTCTCCGGCCTGTACCACGCTGATGGTACGGAACACAGGGGACGCATCCAGCCCGTTGCGGTGTCCCTCCAGCCCCGGCGAGCCAAAAAGTCCCGCGCCGTTTTCGGCCATCAGCGTCAGTGGGGTGTCGGTATCCAGACGACCATTCGCAACCGGCCTTTCCAGGCTGATACAGTCATCCGGTGAAAAGTGTTTCAGGGTGGATCCCCACCAGACAATCTCTGCATACGGGTGGGTTTTAATAATCAGGTCTGAGTGGGGACTGGTCAGCCTGCGGTACATCGGTTCCATAAGACATCTCCGTTTTCGGGTATGCCTTACTGTTGATCCGAATCGTTTCGGATAGCAACCGAAACGATTCGAATTTGTGAGCGGGATTAAAAATCAGGCGGAGGGAGCAAGCGTTGTCTTGCCAGGATGAAATTCCGGCTGCCAGAGTACTTGTAGCATTTCAGGTGAAACATTCGTGACCAGCTGGCGTATCATGTCGGCAATCTGACGACCGACGCGATGTCGTGTTGACTGAAGAACTGCAGCCACATCCTGTTCAATAATACTGTCCTGCGGCAGACCATCATAAACCACAAGAGAGACGGCATCCTCTCCGGACAGATGACCGGATAACTGCAGCGACATGGCCGCGCCATCACCGATCAGGTCACTGTCGGTAATAATGGCCGTCGGGGGAAGCGGAAGTGACATTAACTCAGTCACTGCCTGGAAACCTGAGCGTCGGGTGGGAGAGACCCGGCGTAGCCAGGTCTCAGGCAGACCATGTTCACTCAGGGCATCGCGCCATCCCTGACGTCGTGCAGTGACATAGGCACGGGAGTTGTCCTCACTCAGCAGGGCAATTCGCTGATGGCCCAGGGCAATCAGGTGCTGTGTGGCCTGCCAGGTTCCTGCATGGTTATCAAAGTCAAACCAGGCACAGGGAAGACCGGACGGCACCTGACCGAGTGCCAGAAACGGAATACCGGCCTCCTGCAGGTGTGTAAGACGCGGGTCATTATCCATCGTGTGCGCCACGATAAGGGCATCAACCCGGCGGCTTTCGACCAGACGCATATAGCTGTGGCTGTCAGCCCGTTCATCATCGGCTATCAGCAGTAAGTCAATATCATGGCGGGCCAGTTCCCGGCTGATACAACTGACCATATCCACAAACACACTACTGCTGAACAGTACAGCATGTTCAGGGAAGACCAGGCCGACCGCATCGGTTTTACCGGTTTTGAGACGTCTTGCCAGGGTATTCGGGCGATAACCACGACGCCGAGCTTCCGCTTCTACACGTGCACGGGTCGAAGCGGAAACGTCCGAAAATCCGCCAAGCGCCCGGCTGACTGTGGTGACAGAGATCCCGAGTTCGGCGGCGATAGCCTTGAGTGACATATTTTCTCCTGCGGATAACTGAACAGCCCTGTCCCTGATGCGGGTGATCCGGGCAACAAACCTGACAGAGACGCCTGCATAAGTGGTCGCGCTGTACCAGTATGAGCCTCCATCATCCTGATTTGTGTATTAACTTTCAATACCGGAGGACGATTTGATTACCGGTTGTTAGCAGGAGTGCGAATATTAGACCGACGGTGGAGATCTAAGACTCAGTGAGCATAGCGATACACTATATTACTGTAATTAAGCCAGTAAACTTCCTGTTCACTGGCTTAAACGCTAATGATGTATGCAGTTGAACAAGCTTTTAAACTAATGATTAATTGATATATAGACTGGCCCCCTGAATCTCCAGACAATCAATATCACTTAAATAAGTGATAGTCTTAATACTAGTTTCTAGACTAGTCATTGGAGAACAGATGATTGATGTCTTAGGGCCGGAGAAACGCAGACGGCGTACTACACAGGAAAAGATCGCTATTGTTCAGCAGAGCTTTGAACCGGGAATGACGGTCTCCCTTGTTGCCCGGGGATGGGGAGTAAGCTTAGTCAGCCGTTGTCTCCGGGTGTCGCGTGCGCAGTTGCACGTCATTCTCAGACGAACCGATGACTGGAAAGATGGTCGCCGCAGCCGTCACTCAGATGATACGGATGTGCTTCTCCGTATACACCATGTTATCGGAGAGCTGCCCACGTATGGTTATCGTCGGGTATGGGCGCTGCTTCGCAGACAGGCCGAACTTGATGGTATGCCTGCTATCAATGCCAAACGTGTTTACCGGATCATGCGCCAGAATGCGCTGTTGCTTGAGCGAAAAACCGCTGTACCGCCATCGAAACGGGCACATACTGGCAAAGTGGCCGTGAAAGAAAGCAATCAACGATGGTGCTCTGACGGGTTCGAGTTCCGCTGTGATAACGGAGAAAAACTGGGGGTCACGTTCGCGCTGGACTGCTGTGACCGTGAGGCACTGCACTGGGCGGTCACTACGGGCGGCTTCGACAGTGAAACAGTACAGGACGTCATGCTGGGAGCGGTGGAACGCCGCTTCGGCAGCGAGCTTCCGACATCTCCAGTGGAGTGGCTGACGGATAATGGTTCATGCTACCGGGCTAATGAAACACGCCAGTTCGCCCGGATGCTGGGACTTGAACCGAAGAACACGGCGGTGCGGAGTCCGGAGAGTAACGGCATAGCAGAGAGCTTCGTGAAAACGATAAAGCGTGATTACATCAGTATCATGCCCAAACCAGACGGGTTAACGGCAGCAAAGAACCTTGCAGAGGCGTTCGAGCATTATAACGAATGGCATCCGCATAGTGCACTGGGTTATCGCTCGCCACGGGAATATCTACGGCAGCAAGCCAGTAATGGGTTAAGTGATAACAGGTGTCTGGAAATATAGGGGCAAATCCAGTGGATATCTGGGATGCCCCGGGAAGTCACCTTTCAGACGGGCGGAGGGCTGGTGAGTTATCCGCGATTACTGAGCAGTATGGATAATCCTTTTTCACAGACTTGTCAGCAGCCAGCATTTATGTTCTTTTATCTGAGGGAATTTATCTGTCTGCTGTGTCGGAATATCTCAGTTATACAGAAATCAGGCAGGAATAAATTGTAGTGGAAAGTCGATGTTTACCGGATGACTGATGCGCGCTTGTACACAGACAGTGTGTTTCAGTAATATGGAGAATAATGAAATGAATAACACAGACACATTAGAAAAAATAATCAGACACCAAAAAAACAAAGACCCCGCATATCCCTTTCAGGAGCATTTGTTGATGCAACTCTGTATTCGCGCAAATAAAAGGATGCAGGATAATATATCTGAATTTCTGGGGCGTATGGAATAAATCACTCAGTGTACATGGTTCTCACCACATTATTCACAGCGGAGAGTCATTGTCTGTCACCTTCAGAGATAAGCCAGAAACTGCAGTTTACCAGAACTAATATTACCCGCATTACAGATTTTTTAGAAAAAACCGGATATGTAAAAAGGACGGATAGCAGGGAGGATCGCCGTGCTAAAAAAATCAGTCTGACATCTGAAGGTATGTTTTTTATTCAGAGGCTCACTCTTGCACAAAGCATGTATCTGAAAGAAATCTGGGGTTATCTGACCCATGATGAACAGGAACTGTTTGAAGTCATTAATAAAAAATTACTGGCGCATCTTGATGATGTCAGCTCATAAAGCGTGAAATGCCTGAGTATGCCGGATAGCTTCAGGCAAAAGAATAATGATTCTTGCAGACGTGTTTTTCCGGATACAAAAAAAATGATAAAAATTGCAGCGCCAGGCATCTTTCAAAGCAGGGAGACCTGTACCGCGTCGAAAATTTCAGCCAGTTAATATCATTGTCTGAACCAGGCACTTCGCCCGGGCAGGAGAAGAAGCGTGGTTGCGGTCATCCTGTGTACTGAAGTCGTTATGAAGGAAAAATACAAATAATTGCCCATTTTCTCTGTACAATAGTAAGCGTAAACTGACCGCCGTATGTAGCCATTAAGCCAGTATTGGTAACGTAGGTGCCCACTTTTTCAACTGAAGTGCGGGTTTATCAAGCTGGATGAAGAGTTCTGCACGTGAATAACCCAACTTCTGCATTATTTTGTTATTCAGTCTTTCCAGCAACTCCCGAATGCGCTGATTAAGCGATGCAAGGCTGTAGAAGATCTCATGCCTGATTCGGGCCATGATCCAGCGTTCAACAACCTGAACGCCAACTTCAGCTTTGGCTTTATCTTTCGGTTTACGTGGCCGCGCAGGCAAAACTGCGACATTATAATGCTCAAGCATCTGCTGGTAGGTAGGGTTAACGTCAGGATCATACTTACATGCCCTGGATGTGGCGCTTTTCAGATTGTCCGGAACAACAAGTTCAGGAACGCCACCCAACCACTGGAAGCAGCGAACATGACTCATCACCCAGTCTTCAAGCTGCTGAGACCAGGTGGCCTCTGCCCATGTATAACTTGATGCCCCGAGAACAGCTACGATGACCTGAGCAGTTCTTATTTCTCCGGTCTCAGGGTCGGTAACGCCAACGGTAGGTCCACAGTAATCAACGAAAAGTTTTTCGCCAGCTTTATGTACCTGACGCATTGATGGTGAAGTGGTTTTGAGCCATTCACGGTACATCCGGCAGTAATGGTTATAGCTGTAAAAACCGCCTGGATTACGCTCACAGTATTCTTCCCAGAGTAGCTGCAGCGTCACGCATTTATTACGCAGTTCCCGGTGTACTGTAGCCCAGTCAGGCAGAGAGTGCTTCTTCATCTTAACCTGGGTCTGAAGGAACGCATGTTTTAGTTTTGTATCATCCCATCCTGTAGGTAAGGGCCACTGCTTTATGCCAAGTTGAGCCGCCCGATTAGCATATCTGGATACAACGGAAGGGGAGATTGCAAGACTACGACCAATTTGTCGATGGCTGAGTCCAACACCGTATTTAAGCCTAAGAATTTCTTTAAGTTTTCTCATAGAAATTGGAACTGTTGGCATAGGTATCCTTTACCGGAATGGCAAAAGATACAGATCAACACACCTGTGAAGTTCCAATAACATTGATGGAGATCACTGAATAACAAAATGAGTCAAAAGTGATCTCCATCGATGTTATTCAGCGATCTGTTCAAATGTTATTACCCGATCTCGATGGAAGTTATTGAGTGATCTCCTTTCATGAAAATACGCATTCGGTGTCATAAGCAACGAGAGTATTTGATTCCTTTATGGCGGCCTGGTGCAGAGCTGCCCTTTCCCAGGACCTCCATATAATTTTTGTAGCGGCAGTCAGTGGCGCACTCAGTTAACTATTTTCACTTCAGTAACTTTGAATGAGTCGGGGCTGCCGTTAAAGGTGTTAATGAAGGCTTGTATTTTCCACTTCTGGCCTGGTTCAAGATTGGATGCTGTGTCGATTGTTTGACCGATAACTACTCCATCTTTTAAAAGATTAAATTTTACATAAGCATTTTTGACAACAGAGTTTGATTTATTTTCAGCATAACCCACAATTGCCTTCGTCCCACTTGGGGTGTTTTCCACATGAAGGTTAGATAGCGCTATTTGAGAATTACCTACAGCCAGGGCATGACAACTAGCGATTGATAAAACAGTACTTAAAATTATATTTTTTAAATTCATATTCACCTCAAGTTAGTCGTTAATCGAGCTGGTTATTTTAACGCCTCAGATAACCTTGTTGAATAGTTTTTCATCGTCAGAAAATTTTCAGCTTTGTAAATAGAGTTTATCGCCGCCCCGTCACCCTGTCTTACGTATCCTGTACGCACTGTCTAATTCTAAGGGAGGTGCGAATGCTTTCTGTTCCAGCATCATCCTGTCGTCTGGTCGGTACTGTGGGGATGCTGTTTCTTTTCACCCTTGCCATACCCGTTCAGGCGGCTGAACGCCGAGGCTTAGGTCGAGCAGGGTAGTAGAGTGGTTTTTTTAACGGCTGGACACTTGATCCCGGACCGTTACGTGCTGGTTGATGCTCATCAACAGCCTGTAGATTTCACTCAAGGTGAATATGGGTTACTGCTGGCGTTGGCTCAAAACTCCCGACGAGTCTTAATCTGTGAGCAATTGCTGGATTTGATCCACGGTGAGACCACTGAGGTATTTGATCGCACCATCGATGTATTGATAATGCGTCTGTGTCGCAAAATAGAGATCAATCCCCATTGGTGTTTTGCAAGTCCGATACAACGGTTAGCCAGCTTCTGGTCGAACTTGAGCTGAAGGATCTTAAAACAGGTATCCATAGTGCTCCTGGATATTCTCTTTTTGGACATTGACGTCTCCATTGGTTTAAACACGGCAATGGAGACTGCGGTGAAAAGAGTTAATTCCCGGAGTGACTGGCTGGATGCCAATCAATGATCGGAAGCATGCCAAACTGTGAACGGAGATGGATGCCGCCAAATCATAATCGATTCAGATGCCATATTTGCAATATCTCGTTAATCGTCTGTTCAGCCGGGATATATTAGCGGGCCAGGGATCCGGGAAAATGCCACCTGATTGCCACCAGACAATTTTTTCTTCAGAAAGAAAACAGTTAATTAAGGCGGAGGTAAAATCATGGACTTCATCAGAACGTCCTATAATCGTTAAATGGCATCTCCTGTCTCCAAACCGCCCCAGAGTTTCTGCAAAGCAGAGCGCTCTTCGTGGGTCAGGTGATTATCAGGGGCTGCCAATACACCGGAATTCCAGTAGCTGATAAACTCCAGATTGATGCTTCCTGCGGCCTGGTTCCAGAGCAGAGCCATGTCAGGTCTTCCTGGTAGCCAGAAAAAGCCTTTATTACGATAATTACGTAGCGTTCAGTGATGATCTGCTAATAATATTCTGTCGATCCGCTAAGTGTCAGTGTATGCGGTAAGCCCGCCCTTGAGTCACTATTTGGCAACTGCTACATCTAAGGTGACGTTATTCGCTGGCGCCGATATTTTCTCGATGGGAGATAACCCTGCACACTATGCAGTGTAATACTCGAGCTACTGCAAGGTTACGCAATTCAGTCTTTACTGCCGTTCTTACATTCGATTTGGGTATGAAGGCTTTCATCGTTTTAACACCTTTCTGCAATTCCATTGTTCTGAGAGCTTTCCACCGCTGTTGTACAAGGTACATGGCACAGTTGTGTCATTAACTTCTGTATTTCGTCAGTGAGAACCCGGTGATTACGTAGTTCATCTTTTGTCCAGTGGATTGGTTGCCGTATAAAGGATCTTATCAACAAAGCACAGTTCCTCTATGTCAGCGACGACGTAGTGCTATGGCTCTTTCCCAAACGCCCATTTCTGACTGTTCCTGCAACGCCGGTTAGCTGTCACTATTTTTATGGATTCGATAAAAAATCTTCATCATGTATGATCGATTTTGTCGATCGATTCGATCGAATTTTCTCCTTTTACCCTGCCTTTTGCATGGTTTTAAAATAGGCAAAATTACTTGTCATTCGTGGAAAGTGATGGCGGAGATAACTGAGCTTAAAACGTTTCTCTTGTCTCCGTCACTTGCCATACCAGCCAGGAAAAGAAGATGTCAGCACAAGAAAAAACAGTACAGATTGATTCTTTTGATGCGAAATTTTTAGATATAAATACATTAAGCAGGCTTATTTATGAACGTAAGAGTTTTGTGATCGAAAATGTTTCCGATGTTAGTGAAACGGTAAAAAGAGTGGGGCATGAAATAGAGAAAACGAAATTAAGTTGTCGTGTATATACTGAGTACAGGAGTACAGCTTTAGCTGGTTCTTTATGGTCACCAACCGTAATTCTGGGAGTGGCGAGTGCAGTAGCAATAGGTGTTCATAATTTATCTACATGGAACCCCGATTATGAAATCGGTAAGAACTATATTAAACGGAGATTATCGGTAAAATATAAAAAGGCAGAAGTATTGTGATCGGTTACTCCAGTGCCCCTGCCTGTTTGTATTCTGGGGAGGTTGTATTCACATAATTTCAGACAGGCGTTCACGTCCTCACTGAGAAGATATATTTATTTTGTGTAGATTAAAAGTCTGGCTTCCGTAGTGTGGAGTGTTGAGGCTGCCTTTAGTCCGGTTTTTAAATATTAAAAATATATATTAAAATGATGATGCAATAATGGAGATAATTGAAATGAATAAGGTTTTTGTTGTTTCAGTGGTGGCCGCAGCCTGTGTATTTGCAGCAAATGCAGGAGCAAAGGAAGGTAAAAGTGGTTTTTATCTGACCGGTAAAGCCGGTGCCTCTGTGGTGTCACTTTCAGACCAGCGTTTCCTGTCAGGAGATGAGGAAGAAACATCAAAGTATAAAGGCGGCGATGACCATGATACGGTATTCAGTGGCGGTATTGCGGCCGGTTATGATTTTTATCCGCAGTTCAGTATTCCGGTTCGTACAGAACTGGAGTTTTACGCTCGTGGAAAAGCTGATTCGAAGTATAACGTAGATAAAGACAGCTGGTCAGGTGGTTACTGGCGTGATGACCTGAAGAATGAGGTGTCAGTCAACACACTAATGCTGAATGCGTACTATGACTTCCGGAATGACAGCGCATTCACACCATGGGTATCCGCAGGGATTGGCTACGCCAGAATTCACCAGAAAACAACCGGTATCAGTACCTGGGATTATGAGTACGGAAGCAGTGGTCGCGAATCGTTGTCACGTTCAGGCTCTGCTGACAACTTCGCATGGAGCCTTGGCGCGGGTGTCCGCTATGACGTAACCCCGGATATCGCTCTGGACCTCAGCTATCGCTATCTTGATGCAGGTGACAGCAGTGTGAGTTACAAGGACGAGTGGGGCGATAAATATAAGTCAGAAGTTGATGTTAAAAGTCATGACATCATGCTTGGTATGACTTATAACTTCTGACGACACTGCTCCTGAACGATAATTGCGTATATTCTGTAATTAAGATAATTGCATATCTTCTGCAATTAAACAGAAATACCCTGCAGTCTATTACTGCAGGGTTGTCTTTTATCTGTTTTACAGATAATTTCTGATTTTTATTATCTTGTTCTCTTCATAATAATGTTGTCGATATACTCCGATGAATATCAGAAAACTGTTTTGTCCGGGCAACACCCCCCGGATTTTATTGTTTTTATTCTTTTTTGTTGTTTCTGCAATAACCACAATTGCATGCGGATACACTGAGAAGAATGCAACAGGAAATGTGCTGCTTCTGTTTCTCCTTCTGCTCCTTGCACACAGAAATACCCTCACATCCATTACAGCGCTGTTATTTCTGTTCTGTTGTGCACTGTATGCGCCTGCCGGTATGACGTACGGTAAAATCAACAACAGTTTTATTGTCGCGTTGTTGCAGACCACAACTGATGAGGCAGCGGAGTTTACCGGGATGATTCCTGTTTATCATTTTCTGGTCAGTGCCGCGATTCTGGTATTCATGGTGATTTTCTGGCGAACACACCACCGCGGTCACCGTAACTGGCTGGCACTGCTGCTGTTCGTATTATGCTCAGTAAACAGCTGGCCGTTGCGGATGGTTAAAGGAACTGTTGTGGGGACAACTGACACATTGCGTGAAATGCAGCGTTATAAACAACTGAATCAGCACGGGGCTGACAACTGGAAAATCCTGCCGGGTGTACCGTTGTATGACACGATTGTTATCGTCACTGGTGAGAGTGTGCGCAGGGATTATATGTCGGTATATGGCTATCCTGTGCCAACCACACCGTGGCTGAATACGGCTCCCGGTTTATTTATTGACGGTTATACATCGGCAGCAGCCAGTACTGTGCCTTCCCTGAGCCGGACACTGATTTATGACTATGAGCAGAACCCTGATTCCGGCAACAACGTGGTGGCGCTGGCAGCAAAAGCAGGATACAGCACATGGTGGATATCCAATCAGGGAAAGCTGGGGGAGCATGATACACGCATCTCTGTTATTGCTTCTGATGCGGAGCATACCGTTTTCCTCAAGAAAGGCAGCTTTGCTTCCCGTAAAACGGATGACATGTTGTTGTTACAGGAAACAGAACGTGCACTGGCGGATAAATCCTCTCCGAAGGTGATATTCCTGCACATGATGGGGTCTCATCCGAACCCGTGTGACCGGCTTCACTCCTGGCCGAATAATTACCAGGAGCAGTTCCCCCGGAAGATTGCCTGTTACCTCGCCAGCATCAGTAAACTGGATAACTTTCTCGGGCAGCTTGATGGTATCCTTCGCCGGCATTCCCGTCATTTTGCCATGCTTTACTTTTCTGACCATGGTCTGTCGGTCAGCGACAGTGCTAATCCTGTTCATCATGATGGTCATGTGCAGGGAGGCTACAGCGTTCCCCTGATTATTACCGCCAGTGACATCACGTCTCATCAGTCCGTCAGCAGAAAAATCAGTGCCCGTCATTTCGCAGGTATTTTTCAGTGGCTGACCGGCATTCGTACTGAAAATATACCGCCATTCAATCTACTGACAGACGAAGATAATGAACCCATTATGGTTTTTAACGGAGAGAGGAATGTACCGGCAGACAGTCTGAAACCGCAGCCTCTGATTCTTCCGGTCAAGGGAAAATAAGCGTAATGTTCATCACCAGATTATGTACGATGAGTTTTCCACTGTTTATAGCAATTATCTTGCTAATAACCAGACAGGAGTAACCAGACCAACCGAAAACACCGGGGAGGTGATTACCCGCTGGCAGAGGAAATCCGGTTTTTTTGATGTCAGCCATAACGTGTTTGACAATAAAGCATTATGAAAGGGTGTTAATGAGTCCATGGG
>SKEJ01000901.1_pt1 | contig 17431 bp, 15 predicted proteins | sample 4826721 | NCBI WGS metagenome assembly SKEJ01 (sample SAMN11008812, study PRJNA524170) | human gut metagenome | biome: Human fecal sample; material: Feces; isolation source: fecal sample from pouch patient p31 | host: Homo sapiens | place: Israel: Tel-Aviv | collected 2015-06-02 | reverse complement strand
TATCGGCTTTGGAAAGGTTGAGGAGTATGTGACCCTTTCACCAAACCGCAATCAGGACATTGATGCAACCTATCTCCGTTCAGGGATTGCTGATTTTGGACATATGACCTACGAGGAGCAGCTCAAGTTCAAGCGTAAACAAGTTGTGGACAACCTCTATAAGACAGCAGGCATCTCAGACGTAGAGGTCACTGAAACATTGGGGATGGAGACGCCTTACGCCTACCGTAACAAGGCTCAGGTACCTGTTCGCCGTGTTAAAGGTCAGCTTGAAACAGGTTTCTACCGCAAGAATTCGCACGACTTGATTCCAATTGAAGATTTCCTTATCCAAGACAAGGAAATTGATAAACTCATTGTCTTTGTCCGTGACCTTCTCCGTCGCTATGACCTCAAACCATACGACGAGAAGGAGCAGACAGGTTTGATTCGTCACTTGGTGGTTCGTCGTGGCCATTATTCAGGTCAGTTGATGTTGGTCTTTGTAACGACTAGACCAAAAATTTTCCGTATTGATCAAATCATTGCTAAAATTACAGAAGCCTTCCCAAATGTCGTTTCTATCATCCAAAACATCAACGATAAGAACACTAACGCCATCTTTGGTAAGGAGTTCCGTACCCTTTTTGGTCAAGATACCATTACAGATAGTATGTTGGGCAATGACTATGAGATTTCTGCCCAGTCATTCTATCAGGTTAACACCGAGATGGCTGAAAAACTCTATCAAACAGCCATTGACTTCTCAGACCTAAACAGCGACAGCATTGTTATTGATGCCTATTCAGGTATCGGGACAATCGGTTTGTCATTCGCCAAACAGGTCAAGGAAGTCTATGGCGTTGAAGTCATTGAAACAGCCGTCGAAGATGCTAAGAAAAATGCAGAACGCAACGGCATTACTAACGCCAACTATGTGGCTGACTCAGCTGAAAATGCCATGGCCAAGTGGAGCAAGGATGGCATCAGACCAGATGTTATCATTGTGGATCCACCACGCAAGGGCTTGACAGAAAGCTTCATCAAAGCCAGTGTTGCCATGCAACCTGAAAAGATTACCTATGTCTCATGTAACCCAGCAACCATGGCGCGTGATATCAAACTCTACCAAGAATTGGGATATGAATTGAAGAAAGTACAACCGGTTGATTTATTTCCGCAAACGCACCACGTGGAGTGTGTAGCTTTGCTCGTAAAAGCCTAGAACCTTTGAACGAAAGGGATAATGAAAAGCCTTGATTGCAAGGCTTTTTGCTTTATGGTGGGGAAGTATTAGAGTAAGTAATTTTTGGAGTGAGTGGAAGTGATAGTTAGGAATTCTCAAATTCTATTTCCATTTACCCTGTGGGTACGTGTTTGTTTCCATTGACAAGGAGTTTGTGGGAATAGAAACGTACCCACCTATATGAAAAAATCACGAAAGGTTTGATCTATGGAAATCAGTAGAAATTAGGTGATACAATAACACGTTATAAAAACCTTGAAATCAGTATGTTTCAAGGTTTTAAGTACTCTTACGGATAGCATTGGGAACATCTAACTTTCTTGAGGAGTAAAGTTTGTTTCTCAATATAGTAATCGTTAAATTGTGTCGAAGCGTTATATGATATGATAATTCCAAATAGTCCTTTGGGCTTTTTATGGCATTGTGATATTCTCTAAGAACACGAGATTGCTTCAATAATTTACAAAGTTATGGGGATTTCTCATAGCTTTTTTACTTTCTTCCTTGACAATTGAGCGAGTGTTCAACTATAATGATAATAGTTGAGTGGTTGTTCAACTGAATCATCGATTATTGAGGTATGAGATGTAATTTTTCTTCTCTATCACCAGTAATGCAAGCTTTATTAGCTGGCTTATTCAACTGGTTTTGTACCCTTATCGGTGCTAGTTTGGTCTTTTTTGTCAAAACCATTCATCAAAAATTCATGGATATGATGATGGGCTTGGCAGCGGGCATTATGACGGCAGCGGCAGTCTGGCCTTTGCTTGTCCCTTCTTTGGACTATAGCCAGTCAATAGCTACGAACAGATTTTACTGGTTGACGACGGCTGTTGGTTCTATTGTCGGGGGCTTATTTATCCGCTTTATTAATTATTTGGTTCCCGACCTACATTTGAATCATCAGATGAGTGATAAGGAAGGGATTTTGAATCCCAAAAGACCCTTATCAAAGACCATGCTGCTTTATCTGGCGGTAGTGTTTCATAATATACCAGAGGGCTTAGCAGTTGGTGTGGCATTTGCTAGTGTGGCAAATCTCGCAACTAGACTTTCCTTTACGTGAATGAGTGCCCTTGGATTGGCCTTGGGAATTGGCATCCAAAATATTCGAGAAGGCTCTGCCTTGTCCTTGCCACTACGGGTAGAAGGGCGAAGTAGGAAATCAGCTTTCTACTATGGCGCCATGTCAGCGATTGTTGAGTCGATTGCAGCTGTTTTAGGGGCCTATGCTGTTATGTCTATGACCCAGCTACTACCTTATGCTCTCTTATTTGCGGCGGGAGCCATGATTTATGTTGCAGTGGAAGAACTTGTGCCAGGTGCTCAAGAGCACAAGAATACCGATATTGCGACAAGTGGGGTTATGGCCGGATTTCTAATCATGATGTTACTTGATACAACTTTAGTATAGGAGGAATAGAAAATATGTCACAGTGTTTAACAGCTTGTAATCCAGATTTAATTCAAGGGGTCCATGAGACGGAGTTTGATACCGTTACATTGCTAAATATGTCCAATTTTTTTAAGGCGATTTCTGACCCAACTCGTTTGCGGATTTTACAAGCAGTACGGCAAAATCCAATTTGTGTCGGAGACTTAGCGATTGCGTTACAGATGACCAAGTCTGCTATTTCTCACCAACTACGCTATCTGCGGGACTGCCAATTGGTCAAGGGGGAGAAAAAAGGAAGGATGACCTATTATGAACTTGCGGACGATCATGTCGCAGCAGTCTTGTCTTTGACACTGAAACATTTGAAAGAGGAAAAACATGAAGAAAGAGTATGAACTTCGAGGAATTGACTGTGGCAATTGTGCTGCTAAGATTGAACGTGCTGTCAATCAATTGGAGCAGGTAGAATCTGCCACTGTCAATCTGATAGCTCAAAAGCTGATTTTGGAAACAAAAAGCGAAGATGGGATAGATAAGGAAATTATTGACTTGGTGGATGCTATTGAACCTGGAATCGAAGTTATCAGTGAGAAAAAGGAAGAGGCACTTCCAGAAAAACGAGATTGGGCGAAAGAGCTGCTACTTGCTGTTATGATTCTATTTGCCTTCGGCTTTTTCCTGCCAGAGGAGTATTTCTGGATTCGTCTGGTCTATTATCTGACCCTATATATCATTATCGGCCATAAGGTTCTTATCAAGATGGTTCAAAATATTCAACGTGGTAATCTTTTTGATGAAAACTTTTTGATGAGTATCGCGACCTTAGGAGCCTTTCTCTTGGGAGAATTTCCAGAGGCAGTAGCCGTCATGCTTTTTTATCAGATTGGGGAGTATTTCCAAGATAAGGCCACCTCTCAATCTCGTCAGTCCATTGCACGATTGATGGATATTCGGTCGGATAAGGCTTGGAGACTAGAGGGGGGAGAAACCGTTCAAGTAGACCCTGAAACAGTAAGGGTTGCGGACCATATTTTAGTTAAGCCTGGGGAGAAGGTGCCCCTAGATGGTCTGGTCAGAGAAGGTCGTTCTATTCTGGATACGTCAGCCTTGACAGGAGAATCACTGCCTAGGGAAATTGGCGTTGGTGAGGACATTACAAGTGGTGTGATCAATTTGACTAGTCCATTGGTAATTGAAGTGAGTAAGACTTTTTCGCAATCAACGGTCAACAAAATTTTGGAATTAGTTGAAAATGCAAGCAATAAAAAAGCGGAGACGGAACGGATGATCACACGTTTTTCGCGTGTGTATACACCAGTGGTTGTCGGAATCGCTTTTCTGCTTGCAAGCCTGCCTCCCTTGCTTGGTTTAGGGGAGTGGTCGACTTGGCTTTATCGGGCACTTACCTTTTTAGTCATTTCTTGCCCTTGTGCTCTTGCGGTTTCGGTACCAATGAGTTTCTTTGGCGGGCTAGGGGGAGCATCTAAATTAGGTGTCTTAGTGAAAGGTGGGAATTATTTAGAGGCTCTTGCCAAGTTGGATACGGTCGTATTTGATAAGACGGGGACAATTACAAAAGGTATCTTTGCGGTGGATACCGTTGTCAACGCAGAAGGTGTCGAGGATGATATTCTGTACCTCGCTGCCCATCTGGAAAGCTATTCCAATCATCCAATCGCAAACTCTATTCGAACAGCCTATGGACAGGAAGTGGACGAGAATAGGGTGAGTCAGATTACCGAGCTACCAGGGCAGGGCATGTCCGGTAGGGTAGATGGCAGACAGCTCTATCTTGGGAATGCTAGATTAATGGAAGTTCAAGGGATTGCTTATCCAGCTATTGACAGCACAGGAACAGTTCTCTATTTGGCAGAGGACAGTCATTTTCTAGGCTATTTCCTTATCACAGACCAAGTGAAGGAGACGAGCATCGAGGCCTTGAAGGATTTACAGGCAGTCGGAATTAAAAAGACGGTTCTCCTTTCAGGCGATCGTCAGGCAGTGGTTGATGAATTTGCACAGCAATTTGCCTTTAATGATGCATTTGGAGATTGCTTGCCTCAGGATAAGGTGAGTACATTTGAGGAAATTCTGACTCAGTCTCAGCAGGCTGTTGCCTTTGTTGGAGATGGGGTGAATGATGCACCGGTTCTTGCTAGGGCAGATGTTGGTATTGCTATGGGAGGGCTAGGTTCGGACGCAGCCATTGAATCAGCAGATGTTGTACTGATGGATGATGACCTTGGAAAACTTCCTCAAGTCATTCGACTGGCAAAAAAGACAGTCAGAATAGCCCAACAAAACATGACCTTGGCTATTGTAGTTAAACTAATTTTCTTGGTTCTAAGTGGATTGGGAATTTCTAATATGTGGGAGGCCATCTTTGCAGATGTTGGTGTAACGCTACTGGCAGTATGGAATGCATTGAGGACCTTGAGGATAGATACCTCCACTTTGTCAAAGTAAGTGAACAAACAGAGCGATATACAAGTTTTTGTATAATCGCTTTTTTAAACTATGATATGGGCTTTAACGATTTTAACCTAAATCTAGTAACCGTTGAACGTGCATCAATAGAACACACTATGACCATCAACAAGAACTACGTTACTTTCATTAAGGGTATTTTCTGGTAAATTTCAAAAATAAAACCTTGATTTTGCGCCATTTCTTTTTTTCCTTCCCGAAGGCGCGGGAGTAACCCCCTTTTGTTGAGAATTTATACCTTTTTAAATGAAAATAATACAAGTAGGACACTTCTAAAAGTGATCTACTTTTTTTAAATATTTTCATTCTACAGTTTAATTTTAAACAACAACTCAGTTACTTTCGTTCTTTAATATAGGAGTATACTAGCACCACATGTTGAGGCGGTAAGTTTGCTAGTCAAGGAGTAAAACGACGAAGATTAGCATTTACTTCCGCCCATGCGATAGCTGTCCGTGATTGACAAGTGCTAGCACGCAGACAGAACGGAGATAGCGAACCGCTGAGTGTGTCGCTCTGCTCGTAAAAGCTTAGAAACCTTTGAACGAAAGGGATAATGAAAGCCTTGATTGCAAGGCTTTTTGCTTTATGGTGGGTAAGTATCAGAGTGAGAAAATTTTTGGAGTGAGTGGAAGTGATAGTTAGGAATTCTCAAATTCTATTTCCATTTACCCTGTGGGTACGTGTTTGTTTCCATTGACAAGGAGTTTGTGGGAATAGAAATGTACCCACCTTGTTTGAATCAAGTGAAGTGTAGTTGAAGGAAATCTGTTGAAAGCAATACTTCATTTTACCGAATAAGTAATAATTTAGGCAACTTCAAATCGATTAAAAAAAACTATTTTAAAGGTTAAGAGTAGACAAAAATTGTCCACTCTTTTTTGCAAACTCAATTTATCAATAAATGAAATGAGGGAATGTAAAATGAAATATTTTGAGGTTGAGTTAGAAAATCCTGATGAATTTTTAAAACTACAAACAGAAGATTTTGTGAAAGCTAATCGCTTGCTACTAAGGAAGATAATCCAGAGCGTTACAGTCTATGAAGAAAACTTCGTCATATCCTTTAAATCTGGCATCGAATTGGAAGTATGAGTCTCATTCCATAACTTTTATATTGAACATATCATCTTGTTGTGTTATACTATAAATTGATATAAACAAAGATGTAGGAGGAACCGAAACTATGACAGCCTCAATGCGTTTAAGATAAGCTGGCAATAAAAAAAGCAGAATCTATACCCGATGATAGGCTTTTTTGTTGTGCTTATTTATACGATATTGAGCATTCATTAGTTACGGTGAGGATATTGGTTATTTAACTATACCTTTATTTAACTATGTCTTTAATATGAATGTTTCCAAATTGTATGTATGCAGACCAAAAGCCACATTGTGGGGTTTGGCCTGCATTTTTTATTGCCTAGAATGCTATTCAAAATAGAAATTCAAGCAAAATAATATGCAGGAGATAATATAAATGGAAAAATACAACAATTGGAAACGAAAATTTTATGCAATATGGGCAGGGCAAGCAGTATCATTAATCACTAGTGCCATCCTGCAAATGGCGATTATTTTTTACCTTACAGAAAAAACAGGATCTGCGATGGTCTTGTCTATGGCTTCATTAGTAGGTTTTTTACCCTATGCGATTTTGGGACCTGCCATTGGTGTGCTAGTGGATCGTCATGATAGGAAGAAGATAATGATTGGTGCCGATTTAATTATCGCAGCAGCTGGTGCAGTGCTTGCTATTGTTGCATTCTGTATGGAGCTACCTGTCTGGATGATTATGATAGTATTGTTTATCCGTAGCATTGGAACAGCTTTTCATACCCCAGCACTCAATGCGGTTACACCACTTTTAGTACCAGAAGAACAGCTAACGAAATGCGCAGGCTATAGTCAGTCTTTGCAGTCTATAAGCTATATTGTTAGTCCGGCAGTTGCAGCACTCTTATACTCCGTTTGGGATTTAAATGCTATTATTGCCATCGACGTATTGGGTGCTGTGATTGCATCTATTACGGTAGCAATTGTACGTATACCTAAGCTGGGTAATCAAGTGCAAAGTTTAGAACCAAATTTCATAAGGGAGATGAAAGAAGGAGTTGTGGTTCTGAGACAAAACAAAGGATTGTTTGCCTTATTACTCTTAGGAACACTATATACTTTTGTTTATATGCCAATCAATGCACTATTTCCTTTAATAAGCATGGAACACTTTAATGGAACACCTGTGCATATTTCTATTACGGAAATTTCCTTTGCATTTGGGATGCTAGCAGGAGGCTTATTATTAGGAAGATTAGGGGGCTTCGAAAAGCATGTATTACTAATAACAAGTTCATTTTTTATAATGGGGACCAGTTTAGCCGTTTCGGGAATACTTCCTCCAAATGGATTTGTAATATTCGTAGTTTGCTGTGCAATAATGGGGCTTTCGGTGCCATTTTATAGCGGTGTGCAAACAGCTCTTTTTCAGGAGAAAATTAAGCCTGAATATTTAGGACGTGTATTTTCTTTGATCGGAAGTATCATGTCACTTGCTATGCCAATTGGGTTAATTCTTTCTGGATTCTTTGCTGATAAAATCGGTGTAAATCATTGGTTTTTACTATCAGGTATTTTAATTATTGGCATTGCTATAGTTTGCCAAATGATAACTGAGGTTAGAAAATTAGATTTAAAATAAACAATATTGGAGGAATATTTATGTATCTTATTTTCATGTAACTCTTCCTGCTAAAATCGCAGGGTTTTCCCTGCATACAAGCAAATGAAAGCATGCGATTATAGACAGGAGGAAATGTTATGGAATTAATATTAAAAGCAAAAGACATTCGTGTGGAATTCAAAGGACGCGATGTTTTAGATATAAATGAATTAGAAGTATATGATTATGACCGTATTGGTTTAGTAGGAGCAAATGGTGCTGGAAAAAGCACTTTACTCAGGGTACTTTTAGGAGAATTAACTCCCCCAGGATGTAAAATGAATCGTCTGGGTGAACTTGCCTATATTCCCCAGTTGGACGAAGTAACTCTGCAGGAGGAAAAAGATTTTGCACTTGTAGGCAAGCTAGGTGTTGAGCAATTAAATATACAGACTATGAGCGGTGGTGAAGAAACAAGGCTTAAAATAGCACAGGCCTTATCGGCACAGGTTCATGGTATTTTAGCGGATGAACCTACGAGCCATTTAGACCGTGAAGGAATTGATTTTCTAATAGGACAGCTAAAATATTTTACAGGTGCACTGTTAGTTATTAGCCATGACCGCTATTTTCTTGATGAAATAGTAGATAAAATATGGGAACTGAAAGATGGCAAAATCACTGAGTATTGGGGAAACTATTCTGATTATCTTCGTCAGAAAGAGGAAGAACGTAAGAGCCAAGCTGCAGAATACGAACAATTTATTGCGGAACGTGCCCGATTGGAAAGGGCTGCGGAGGAAAAGCGAAAACAGGCTCGTAAAATAGAACAGAAGGCAAAAGGTTCTTCAAAGAAAAAAAGTACTGAAGACGGAGGGCGTTTAGCTCATCAAAAATCAATAGGAAGTAAGGAAAAAAAGATGTATAATGCTGCTAAAACCCTAGAGCACAGGATTGCGGCCTTAGGAAAAGTAGAAGCTCCGGAAGGCATTCGCAGAATTCGTTTCAGGCAAAGTAAAGCATTGGAGCTCCATAATCCATACCCTATAGTCGGTGCAGAAATTAATAAAGTATTTGGGGATAAGGCTCTGTTTGAAAATGCATCTTTTCAAATTCCGTTAGGAGCAAAAGTGGCGTTAACTGGTGGTAATGGAATCGGAAAAACAACTTTAATCCAAATGATCTTAAACCATGAAGAAGGAATTTCTATTTCGCCTAAGGCAAAAATAGGTTACTTTGCACAGAATGGTTACAAGTACAACAGTAATCAGAATGTTATGGAGTTTATGCAGAAGGATTGTGACTACAATATATCAGAAATTCGTTCAGTGCTAGCATCTATGGGGTTCAAACAGAACGATATTGGAAAAAGTTTATCTGTTTTAAGCGGTGGAGAAATTATAAAATTGTTGCTTGCTAAAATGCTCATGGGTAGATATAACATCCTAATAATGGATGAACCCAGTAACTTCCTTGACATACCAAGTTTAGAGGCTTTGGAAATACTAATGAAGGAGTACACCGGAACTATCGTGTTTATCACCCACGATAAACGATTACTCGAAAATGTAGCAGATGTAGTTTATGAAATTAGAGATAAGAAAATAAATCTGAAACATTAAATTTAAGGTAGTCGCTGGTCAGTATAGTCTGTTCTGGTTGGCGACTCCATTGTTAAAGAGTATAAAGACTTTAGATTTTATGAATATTAAAAATAGGAACAGTCAATTGAACTGCTCCTATTTTTCTGCTAAATATATTGTAGTTTTCTTATATGTATAATGATAGATTAGCGGATTCTCATCTACGGTACTTACTTCAAATATGAAGAAGTGATCGCGGTTATCTCTGGACTTTTCCTTATTGAGGACAAAGTAATTCTTACGTGAAGTCGCCATTGTTTTTAGGATATCATCAGTTAGGAAGGTCAATGGAATATTCATGTTAGAGTAGCGGTAGAAGTCACGTTCAAAATCTTGGTAGCTCTCGCTATAATAGTCCATTTGTAGGTGATTACGCTGAAACTCAAGCTGATTCATAGAGCACCTCCTCGACAAGTTCAATACTAATAATGTCTTTTAATTTCAAATTGATGTGACCTGTTGTAGTTTTTATCAAAATGAAATCTTTGGTCAGACTTGGTATTGTTCCAGTGTAGGAAACACGCTTGTTTTTTTCAATCACTTGAATGCGTGTGCGTAGCTGCCCGGCGTATACTTGACTGAGGAGTAATAATTTCTTCTCTAGTGATAAGTCAGACATGTACGTTACTTTGTTTGTATCATCAGAGAGTGCTGATGCATGTTCAGATAGGAAAAAGCCCATCCATTTTTGCATCTTTGTATCCTGGTACTCTCTTGCTGATTGAAATGGTAAATATGAACGGTCAATCATATCAAATCCTTTCTATGCAGAGGCAAGGGTATTTTTATCAAATTGAATCGTAAAACCTTGAATTCCCCCACCTGTGTAACATTCTTTAAAGCGATTGATTACCTCAGTATAGATTATCACAGATGAGCTTGTTGGCTTAATGCTAAATGTAAATTCCAATGGTAATCGGTTTTCAGATTTAGCATGTACTAGTCGTATCGATATTTCAGTTGTTTTGAGTTTTCTCTGACGAAGTTTTGAAGTTGCTGTTTCAACGATTCCATGTAAAAATCTTTCAAGCATTTCAATATCATTACATCCTTTGCTACGGATTTCTGAAAATTGTACTGTATTTTTTTCTTGTTTCATTTTAATCCCTCCAATCCACCCGCGGAATGACCACCGATAAGTTTACTGCGTTCAATATTTCTGGAACCTTCAGTTAGGACGGTTCCTTTTTGTATGGCTAAAAAACCAAACTGTTCTCTGACAACATCAATAGCTGTCTGAAGTCTATTATCTTTTTCAATTTGTTCTACATCATCAAAGAGTGATAGTAGAGTATAGCTTTCATCTACGAAGCCACTATAAGATACACCAATTTGTCTCACTGCACCAGAGGTGTATTTTTTCGGAATAATACAAGTACATGACTCACCATTGTTTTGGGGAGATTTGCGGGTTCAATTTTATTCTGAGCATTTATAGATTTTTTCATCTCAGTCCTAGAATAGCCAATATGAATAGAAACGACAGTAGTCAATACTAGGGCTACTGTTCCGTTCCACAGTATCATTTAAAAATCATTTTCACACCCTTTCGTCTATTAGTATAGAAGAAAGCTCTCAGCACACGTGGAGTGTGTAGCTTTGCTCGTAAAAGCCTAGAACCTTTGAACGAAAGGGATAATGAAAAGCCTTGATTGCAAGGCTTTTTGCTTTATGGTGGGGAAGTATTAGAGTAAGTAATTTTTGGAGTGAGTGGAAGTGATAGTTAGGAATTCTCAAATTCTATTTCCATTTACACTGTGGGTACGTTTTTATTTCCATTGACAAGGAGTTTGAGGGAATAGAAACGTACCCACCTATATGAAAAAATCACGAAAGGTTTGATCTATGGAAATCAGTAGAAATTAGGTGATACAATAACACGTTATAAAAACCTTGAAATCAGTATGTTTCAAGGTTTTAAGTACTCTTACGGATAGCATTGGGAACATCTAACTTTCTTGAGGAGTAAAGTTTGTTTCTCAATATAGTAATCGTTAAATTGTGTCGAAGCGTTATATGATATGATAATTCCAAATAGTCCTTTGGGCTTTTTATGGCATTGTGATATTCTCTAAGAACACGAGATTGCTTCAATAATTTACAAAGTTATGGGGATTTCTCATAGCTTTTTTACTTTCTTCCTTGACAATTGAGCGAGTGTTCAACTATAATGATAATAGTTGAGTGGTTGTTCAACTGAATCATCGATTATTGAGGTATGAGATGTAATTTTTCTTCTCTATCACCAGTAATGCAAGCTTTATTAGCTGGCTTATTCAACTGGTTTTGTACCCTTATCGGTGCTAGTTTGGTCTTTTTTGTCAAAACCATTCATCAAAAATTCATGGATATGATGATGGGCTTGGCAGCGGGCATTATGACGGCAGCGGCAGTCTGGCCTTTGCTTGTCCCTTCTTTGGACTATAGCCAGTCAATAGCTACGAACAGATTTTACTGGTTGACGACGGCTGTTGGTTCTATTGTCGGGGGCTTATTTATCCGCTTTATTAATTATTTGGTTCCCGACCTACATTTGAATCATCAGATGAGTGATAAGGAAGGGATTTTGAATCCCAAAAGACCCTTATCAAAGACCATGCTGCTTTATCTGGCGGTAGTGTTTCATAATATACCAGAGGGCTTAGCAGTTGGTGTGGCATTTGCTAGTGTGGCAAATCTCGCAACTAGACTTTCCTTTACGTGAATGAGTGCCCTTGGATTGGCCTTGGGAATTGGCATCCAAAATATTCGAGAAGGCTCTGCCTTGTCCTTGCCACTACGGGTAGAAGGGCGAAGTAGGAAATCAGCTTTCTACTATGGCGCCATGTCAGCGATTGTTGAGTCGATTGCAGCTGTTTTAGGGGCCTATGCTGTTATGTCTATGACCCAGCTACTACCTTATGCTCTCTTATTTGCGGCGGGAGCCATGATTTATGTTGCAGTGGAAGAACTTGTGCCAGGTGCTCAAGAGCACAAGAATACCGATATTGCGACAAGTGGGGTTATGGCCGGATTTCTAATCATGATGTTACTTGATACAACTTTAGTATAGGAGGAATAGAAAATATGTCACAGTGTTTAACAGCTTGTAATCCAGATTTAATTCAAGGGGTCCATGAGACGGAGTTTGATACCGTTACATTGCTAAATATGTCCAATTTTTTTAAGGCGATTTCTGACCCAACTCGTTTGCGGATTTTACAAGCAGTACGGCAAAATCCAATTTGTGTCGGAGACTTAGCGATTGCGTTACAGATGACCAAGTCTGCTATTTCTCACCAACTACGCTATCTGCGGGACTGCCAATTGGTCAAGGGGGAGAAAAAAGGAAGGATGACCTATTATGAACTTGCGGACGATCATGTCGCAGCAGTCTTGTCTTTGACACTGAAACATTTGAAAGAGGAAAAACATGAAGAAAGAGTATGAACTTCGAGGAATTGACTGTGGCAATTGTGCTGCTAAGATTGAACGTGCTGTCAATCAATTGGAGCAGGTAGAATCTGCCACTGTCAATCTGATAGCTCAAAAGCTGATTTTGGAAACAAAAAGCGAAGATGGGATAGATAAGGAAATTATTGACTTGGTGGATGCTATTGAACCTGGAATCGAAGTTATCAGTGAGAAAAAGGAAGAGGCACTTCCAGAAAAACGAGATTGGGCGAAAGAGCTGCTACTTGCTGTTATGATTCTATTTGCCTTCGGCTTTTTCCTGCCAGAGGAGTATTTCTGGATTCGTCTGGTCTATTATCTGACCCTATATATCATTATCGGCCATAAGGTTCTTATCAAGATGGTTCAAAATATTCAACGTGGTAATCTTTTTGATGAAAACTTTTTGATGAGTATCGCGACCTTAGGAGCCTTTCTCTTGGGAGAATTTCCAGAGGCAGTAGCCGTCATGCTTTTTTATCAGATTGGGGAGTATTTCCAAGATAAGGCCACCTCTCAATCTCGTCAGTCCATTGCACGATTGATGGATATTCGGTCGGATAAGGCTTGGAGACTAGAGGGGGGAGAAACCGTTCAAGTAGACCCTGAAACAGTAAGGGTTGCGGACCATATTTTAGTTAAGCCTGGGGAGAAGGTGCCCCTAGATGGTCTGGTCAGAGAAGGTCGTTCTATTCTGGATACGTCAGCCTTGACAGGAGAATCACTGCCTAGGGAAATTGGCGTTGGTGAGGACATTACAAGTGGTGTGATCAATTTGACTAGTCCATTGGTAATTGAAGTGAGTAAGACTTTTTCGCAATCAACGGTCAACAAAATTTTGGAATTAGTTGAAAATGCAAGCAATAAAAAAGCGGAGACGGAACGGATGATCACACGTTTTTCGCGTGTGTATACACCAGTGGTTGTCGGAATCGCTTTTCTGCTTGCAAGCCTGCCTCCCTTGCTTGGTTTAGGGGAGTGGTCGACTTGGCTTTATCGGGCACTTACCTTTTTAGTCATTTCTTGCCCTTGTGCTCTTGCGGTTTCGGTACCAATGAGTTTCTTTGGCGGGCTAGGGGGAGCATCTAAATTAGGTGTCTTAGTGAAAGGTGGGAATTATTTAGAGGCTCTTGCCAAGTTGGATACGGTCGTATTTGATAAGACGGGGACAATTACAAAAGGTATCTTTGCGGTGGATACCGTTGTCAACGCAGAAGGTGTCGAGGATGATATTCTGTACCTCGCTGCCCATCTGGAAAGCTATTCCAATCATCCAATCGCAAACTCTATTCGAACAGCCTATGGACAGGAAGTGGACGAGAATAGGGTGAGTCAGATTACCGAGCTACCAGGGCAGGGCATGTCCGGTAGGGTAGATGGCAGACAGCTCTATCTTGGGAATGCTAGATTAATGGAATTTCAAGGGATTGCTTATCCAGCTATTGACAGCACAGGAACAGTTCTCTATTTGGCAGAGGACAGTCATTTTCTAGGCTATTTCCTTATCACAGACCAAGTGAAGGAGACGAGCATCGAGGCCTTGAAGGATTTACAGGCAGTCGGAATTAAAAAGACGGTTCTCCTTTCAGGCGATCGTCAGGCAGTGGTTGATGAATTTGCACAGCAATTTGCCTTTAATGATGCATTTGGAGATTGCTTGCCTCAGGATAAGGTGAGTACATTTGAGGAAATTCTGACTCAGTCTCAGCAGGCTGTTGCCTTTGTTGGAGATGGGGTGAATGATGCACCGGTTCTTGCTAGGGCAGATGTTGGTATTGCTATGGGAGGGCTAGGTTCGGACGCAGCCATTGAATCAGCAGATGTTGTACTGATGGATGATGACCTTGGAAAACTTCCTCAAGTCATTCGACTGGCAAAAAAGACAGTCAGAATAGCCCAACAAAACATGACCTTGGCTATTGTAGTTAAACTAATTTTCTTGGTTCTAAGTGGATTGGGAATTTCTAATATGTGGGAGGCCATCTTTGCAGATGTTGGTGTAACGCTACTAGCAGTATGGAATGCATTGAGGGTCTTGAGGATAGATACCTCCACTTTGTCAAAGTAAGTGAACTGATGTTAGTATGATTTTATGGACACGTTTTGGTAGAATAGTATCTAACCAAAGGAGATGTCCAAATGAGCCAAAAATATACCAAAGAGTTCAAGGAAACTAGTGTTCAATTACATGAAGCAGGACACGTGGAGTGTGTAGCTTTGCTTCTACGAGCTGATTAAACAAGGATTTAGCAAGTGAAAGTCCTAAAGTAAGGAGTCTAAACATGAAATTCCATGAATTTGGGGATAAGAATTTGCCTTCTATCTTACTGATACATGGTGGTGGCAGTTCTTGGTGGAATTATCTTCGTCAAGCACGAATCTTGTCAGAAGAATACCGTGTTATTCTACCCACTTTGAATGGCCACGGCGAGGAATATCAACTTGATTATGTTTCTACTGAAGATTCTGCTTTGGAGATTCTAGACTATATCAAAGCAAACTGTGGTGGGAAATTGTTAGCAATCGGTGGTGTTTCACTTGGTGGTCAAATTGCCATGGAGCTTTTGTCTTTAGACAGTGAAATTGCTGAGAAGGCCATCATAGACGGAAGCCTCTGTGTTCCTCAACCAAGGTTGGCGAGATTTAGCATCTTGTTGGTATCTTTATTTGGTAAACTGATGCTCAATAAATTCTCTTGCAAACTTCAGTTAAGCATGATGAACAAACTCTATCCTAAACTGGCTTATCCAGAGGAAATAAAAGCTTATTATTTGGAGGATCTGCCAAGGACGCCTGTCAAAACAATGGTGACCATTTACAAAAACTATATGGGGCGTTACAAGCTGAAGGATACGATTTCTGCTAGCAAAGCTCAGGTTTTGTATATCTATGGTGAAAAAGAATTAAACTGTGTGAAAGCATCGGCGAAATTATTTCAGCAGCTACATCCAAATACGATTTTGTATGAAGCAAAGGGCTATAATCACGGCTATTTATCAGCCTACCTACCTCAAGAGTGGATTGACTTGGTTGTTCCATTTTTGGAGAATAACGATTGATTATACTTTATTAATTTAGAAAGCAGAGTTTCATGGAAGTCAAAAAATATACTCCCCTCAATTCCTTAAAAAAGATAGCAGATAACCTATGGATTGTGGATGGGGAAGAAGTACTGATGGATTTCAAATTCTTCAAAGTGCCTTTTTCAACTAGAATGACAGTTATCCGTCTACAGAATGGTGGTCTTTGGGTGCATTCACCGACTAAGCCTAATGACAATTTACTTTTTGAAATCAAGCAATTAGGTGAGGTAAAACACCTTATTGCCCCCAATGTCTTACATTATAGTTATATAGATGAATGGCATCAACTATTTCCTGAAGCAAAAGTTTGGCTAGCTAGTGGTGTTCAAAAGCGTGCCAGAAAATCGGGAATGAGTTTGGATTATGGTCAGGAATTAAGCAAGGCCAATTGGAACGAAGAAATTTGTTTTACAACATTTGAGGGAAGTTTTTATGTAAAAGAGGTTGTTTTTTTCCATAATGAAAGTTCAACTCTGGTTTTAACGGATCTTATTGAAAACATAGAAACTGAGAAATTATCGCTTTTTGAAAAGCTACTTTTTAAAATAGGTGATAATCACCATCCAAATGGTAAAACACCAAGAGATTTAAGAATGACTTTCTTATTTGGTAAAAAACAAGCTCTGAAGAGCTATCACAAAATAAAGAAATGGGAACCTAAGAATATTATTATTTCTCATGGACCGTGTATGATTGGACAAGCAAAAGAGATGTTAAACCAAGCGTTCTTTTGGCTAGAGAAATAGGAATTAGTTACTAAAAAAATTATAAAATAGTGTCGAATATAATTGACTATAAATACTTGAAGCTGTAAAATAAAAGTGTGGAATCTACTTGAATTGTTGATTCTAGGAGGTGTCAGGTGAACCGAGTGAAAGAATATAGATTAACTCTCGGTATCTCTCAATTGGCTTTAGCAAAAAGGATTGGAGTTTCGAGACAAACAATAAATATGATAGAGAATGGAAGATATAATCCTTCCTTGAATCTATGTATCAATCTTGCAAAAGAGCTTGGAACAGACCTAAATTCTTTATTTTGGAGGAGTGATAATGATGAATAAGAATTGGCAAATAAAATGTGTCAAGGCATTCTACGATATTACAGGTGAGCTTGACGAATACAAGGAGAAAGAATTGAGTACCTTTGGGAACAACATGTACATGCTCTTTATGACGGGTATTGTTCTGGGATTTTTGCTCAGTTTCATGTTTAATACGGATTGTGTCAGCGTAATCACATTTCTAGTATTTTGCTACTCTCTGTACCAACAAGAGCAGGTGATTCATCATTTGGAACTCGATATCTATGAGGTCTCAGAAGATGAGGTAGGAGAGGCGAAGAAAATAATGCTAAAAAGAACTTTCCTTCAAACCTTGATTGTGATGGGACTTGCAATTTTTGTAGCTACTGGACTTTGGAGAATAGGTTTGCTACAAGAAAATAAGATAAGCTTCGAAATGTATCTCACCTTTATCTCTCCTATAGTAATTGGGATTATTACTA
>SKEJ01000896.1_pt1 | contig 17472 bp, 25 predicted proteins | sample 4826721 | NCBI WGS metagenome assembly SKEJ01 (sample SAMN11008812, study PRJNA524170) | human gut metagenome | biome: Human fecal sample; material: Feces; isolation source: fecal sample from pouch patient p31 | host: Homo sapiens | place: Israel: Tel-Aviv | collected 2015-06-02 | reverse complement strand
ACCAGGCAGGTATTAAAGCCTCATTCAGCAGTTCGTTAAGCGGGAATCTCGGGGTGGGGTATAGCCATGGTGCCGGTGTGGAATCCCCGTGGAACGCAGTGGCTGGTGTGAACTGGTCGTTCTGACCATCAACGAAAAAGCCCACATCTGTGGGCTTTCATATCACCAGGAGCCGCGGCTCCTTTGCGTATCCTTTTATGTCTCCTCACCGTCTGGTCGGTGTCTTGCTGAGACTTCTAACTTCCTGTTTTTGTTGGTGTTGTCCTTGCACCGTCCAATCATGATTGGTGGAGCTGGCGGGAGTTGAACCCGCGTCCGAAATTCCTACATACCATTTTTAGCCTAATAAAAACATACATTTACTTTTAAAATCATCACGTTATTGTTTTTTGTATTTGTCGGGTTTTATGTGATTTTAAGTCTGTGCCGCCAAAGTGCCGCCATAAATTAACGGTTCCAGTTGAGATTGTGAAGCGGGTTTTTTGTCACTGCATCTTCCAGGTGGTCGGGTGCGAAGTGGGCGTAAATCATTGTCATTTTAATATCGGCGTGGCCCAGAATATCGCGCAGTACCAGTATATTTCCGCCGTTCATCATAAAATGACTGGCGAAAGTATGGCGCAGAACGTGGGTGCATTGGCCCTCTGGCAAGTCAATGCTTGCCCGCTTGACTGCACGCTCAAAGGCTTTTCTGCATGGCGTGAATAACTTCCCTCGGTTCTTTGGTAACTCGTCATACAGCGCCTGAGATATAGGAACCGTTCGGTTTTTCTTGCCCTTTGTTTTGGTGTAGGTGATTCGGTATTTAGATAACTGATGGCCCTGCAGGTTTTCGGCTTCACTCCAGCGGGCGCCGGTAGCTAAGCAGATTTTTGCAATCATGAGCAGGCTGGGGTTTTCTGAATCAGCGCAGGCATCCAGCAGGCGTTTAATTTCTTCCGGCGCCAGGAACGCCAGTTCCCCCTCTGCGATTTTAAATGTTGGAAGCCCGGCGAGTGGGTTGGGGGCTGACCAGTGGCCCAGCTTTTTCAGCGTGCCAAAAACTGATGATAGGTTGCGTTGTTCAAGGTTTACCGTGCGGGGCTTAACTGGCGACATAGGCAAGCCATCTTCATTTTTGACTTCACCTTTTAGGCGTGCTTCACGGTATTTTGTAAAGTCACCGGCAGTCAGCTCCGAGGCAATGGGATCACCCAGGCCATTACAAATAATGTTAAGTTTTGCCATCAGGCGCTTGGGGTCAGCAAGAGTCTGTCCGTAAAGTGAATGCCACTGCTTAATTACTTCTGACAATTGGCGCCGATCATCCTTTTCGCCTAGCCATGGCTTTTTGTTCACTTCATCCATTGTGAAGTTTTCGAATGCTATGGCCTCGCCTTTCGTCGCAAATTGCTTGCGCACGCGCTTGCCATCGCGCCCGCTAGGGTAGCACTCACACAACCATTTCCCGTTTGGCTGTTTTCTGATGGTCATATCAAAGGCTCTTAATAACTTTTAAGACGTGGCCTACAACCTCGATATCATCCAGGCTGCACTCAAAAGATGATTCATCTTGATGAACTACCAATCTGTTTCCGGGGATACGGGTTAACTTCACAATACTTTTTATTCCATCAATATCGACCAACCACACCCCATTTACTGGTGGTGTTTGGCTGCGATCCACTAGGTATGAATCACCACCGGTATTTACTAAGAGTAAGTTACTGGAATTGGAAGGAAGCAAGCTGCTGTCAATGATTGCTTTACCTGTATCCACCAAAGAGCCGCTAGAAAGTGTCACTTTGTCAATTTCGGGAGAAACAAGGTCAGAAAGGTGTTTAACTTTGCCGGAGTTCACGAAATTGATATCTTTTTGCATGTCAATGTTTGAACCCGGCTCGCCTTGCCCTGTGGTAAGCCAGAGTAAAGAAACGCCTGTCTCAAGAGCGCACTGAATTACCCATTCTGCAGGGAAACTATCTCTTAAGTATCTGTTTGCCATGGTGCTTTTAGATGCGCCAAGATGGTCGCACAATTGCTGTCTTGATTTGAAATCGTAGGCTGCCATTAGCCTATGGATGGCCTCTCTACCCCCGGTGTTCTCGCCTGTCTTTACTTGTATCATTTTTTAATCCTATTGACGTATCAAATATTGGATCGTAGTATCTTTTCGTATCAACTCTTGAATCGTATAAAACAAGATAAAACGACGTAAACCAAACCTTAACCGAGAGATACTGCACTATGAGCACTGATATTTCAATTCGTGTACCAAAAGTGATAGCGACGCCAGCCGAGTTTGCTAAGTGGGAAGGGTATTCCCGTGGTTCTGTTTATCAGATGATTCATAACGGTAAATTGGCTAACTACATTGAAAAGAAAGAAAAAAACAAAGGCCGCGTATTCATCCTTTACCTCAAGTACAAAAAAGACCAAGCAAGCAAAAACATGGACAAGTCTGCATTCAATTACAACGTTGTAGTTGGTTGTTAAGTTCAATTATGTGAACTTTTGAGGTATGAAACATGTTTGATTATAAGATTTCCAAACATCCGCATTTTGATGAAGCCTGCCGGGCTTTCTCGCTGCGTCACAACATGGCGAAGCTGGCAGAACGCGCAGGAATGAATGTCCAGACGCTGCGCAACAAGCTGAACCCGGAGCAACCGCATCAACTTACCCCGCCGGAGATCTGGCTGCTGACTGATATCACAGAAGACTCAACGCTGGTTGACGGTTTTCTGGCTCAAATCCATTGCCTGCCGTGCGTGCCATTGAATGAAGTGGCAAAAGAGAAGCTGCCGCATTACGTCATGAGCGCTACTGCTGAAATCGGACGTGTTGCTGCCGGTGCCGTATCGGGTGATGTGAAAACCACCGCAGGCCGCCGCGATGTTATCAGCAGCATTAACTCTGTTACTCGTCTGATGGCACTGGCTGCCGTTTCGATGCAGGCGCGTTTACAGGCTAACCCGGCGATGGCAAGCGCGGTGGATACCGTGACGGGCCTCGGCGCTTCGTTTGGTCTGATCTGAGGTGGTTATGCTGACTAAAGAACCCTCTTTTGCGTCACTTCTCATAAAGCAAAGCCCGGCAATGCACTACGGTCACGGCTGGATCATGGGGAAGGATGGCAAACGCTGGCACCCGTGCCGCTCTCAGGATGAACTGCTGGCTGACCTGTCCACAACCAAACAGGGGAAATCATGGCTATTGAAGGCGCTGCAGCGACTGTCCCATTAAGCCCCGGTAAAAGGCTGGACGCATTGAATCATATTGCGGAATTGAGAGCTAAAGTGTTTGGCCTGAATATTGAGCCGGAGCTTGAAAGGTTTATTAAAGATATGCGCGATCCACGCGACGTAAATAATAAACAGAATGAGCGGGCACTGGCAGCCATTTTTTATATGGCAAAAATTCCGGCAGAACGTCACGGCGTCAATATTAGTGATCTGACTACTGACGAAAAGCGGGAACTGGTGAAAGCAATGAATCATTTTCGTGCAGTGGTGAGCTTATTTCCCAAACGGCTAACCATGCCGAATTAATCCACAACAGAAATTAATGGCGTAAACCCGCCGGGCTTCTTATTGCCCAAATTCAGGAGAAACAACTATGCGAAATATTGAAACCCGTACCACTAAAACCGGACCAGATGATGCTGGTCTCAACCTGTTGCTGACTGAGGCACGCAAAGAAGAACGCCGGGGACGCGCAGATGTGATGGCTGCGCGTCTGGATTCTTTAGCTGCTCGTATCGTGTCACGTCAGCTTAACCACACGGAAGCGGCTGAGCTGCTGCGTCAGGAAGCTGTGAAGATTCAGAACGAAGCGCAGGAGATCCACTGATGGCTGATTCAATGGACCTTGTACAGCAGCGCGTTGAAGAAGAACGCCCGCGCCATATCCACACCGCCCGCAATAAAACGCCGGGCGTTTCCCGTGTTCTCTGCATTGATTGCGATGCGCCGATCCCGCCAGCTCGCCGCCGCGCCATTCCGGGCGTGCAGTGCTGCGTCACTTGTCAGGAAATCGCAGAGCTGAAAGGCAAACACTACAACGGGGGTGCTGTATGAGCACTATTCTGAAATGGGCGGGAAATAAAACCTCCATCATGCCGGAACTGATTAAGCATCTTCCTGCTGGCACGCGACTGGTTGAACCTTTCGCGGGTTCATGCGCTGTAATGATGGCGACAGACTATCCTCATTATCTTGTCGCGGATATTAACCCAGACCTGATAAATCTTTTTAAGCATATTGCATTTGACTGCGAGAAATTTATTTCAAATTCAAAAGGATTCTTTTCAGGCACAAATAGCGCTGAGTCTTATTACAACATCCGTCAGGATTTTAATCATTCGGCTGAAACCACCGATTTCTGGAAAGCTGTATTTTTCCTTTATCTTAATCGCCATGGTTATCGTGGGTTGTGCCGCTATAATTTGAGCGGTCATTTTAATGTCCCTTACGGTAATTATAAAAATCCGTATTTTCCTGAAAGTGAAATACGCGCTTTTGCAGAAAAGGCTCAACGCGCAACGTTTATCTGTGCCAGCTATGACGAAACACTGGCGCTGCTGCAGGCTGGTGATGTTGTTTATTGTGATCCGCCATACGATGGCACATTTAGCGGTTATCACACTGCCGGTTTTACAGAAGACGATCAGTATCATCTGGCGTCTATTCTTGAGCGCCGGTCATCAGAAGGTCATCCGGTTATCGTGTCCAACAGCGACACGTCCCTGACCCGTTCGCTTTATCGTAATTTTACCCGCCATCGCATCACTGCAAAGCGCAGCATGGGTGTGGCTGCCGGCGAGAGTAAATCTGCAGCAGAAATCATCGCCACAAAATCAGCTGGCTGGTTTGGTGTCGATTTGGCGTCCGGTCCAGATATCTCGGTGGAAACTGAGGTGCGGGCGTGGCAGTGAGTAAATTCACATTACATAATGCACCAACCACCGGCGGCTCGAATGAGGCCGCCGTGGCCTTTTCATGGAATAACCCCAAAAAAGCGGTTAACCCATATCTGGACCCGGCGGAAGTTGCGCCGGGGTCTGCGCTTTCAAACCTGATTGCTCTTTACGCTGCGGATAACGAGCAGGAGCAGCTGCGCCGTGAGGCGCTGAGCGATGAGGTCTGGGAACGCTATTTCTTCAATGAATCCCGTGATCCTGTCCAGCGCGAAATGGAGCAGGACCGGCTGATTAGTCGTGCCAAAATGGCGCGCGAGCAGCAGCGTTTTAATCCCGATCTGGTCATTCTGGCTGACGTTAACGCCATGCCGTCCCATATCAGCAAGCCTCTGCTGGAGCGGATTAAATATTTCCATAGCCTGGGCAGAGCAAAAGCCTATTCCCGCTACCTGCGCGAAACAATTAGGCCCTGTCTTGAGCGGCTGGAGCGCGTGCGTGACAGTCAGGTGTCTGCCTCTTTCCGGTTCATGGCAAGTCATGACGGGCTGGAGGGGCTGCTGGTACTGCCTGAAATGAATCAGGATCAGGTCAAGCGTCTTTCCACGCTGGTTGCGGCTCATATGAGCATGTGTCTTGATGCGGCCTGCGGTGATCTGTTTGTCAGCGACGATGTTAAACCAGAAGAAATCCGCCAGGCATGGGAAAGGGTTGCAGCAGAGGCGATGCGCCTTGAGATCATCCCGCCTGCGTTTGAGCAGTTACGCCGCAAAAAGCGTCGACGCAAGCCGGTGCCCTATGAACTGATCCCACCGTCGCTGGCGCGGATGCTGTGCGCGGACTGGTGGTATCGCAAATTGTGGCAGATGCGCTGCGAGTGGCGGGAGGAACAGCTGCGTGCTGTCTGCCTGGTCAACAAAAAAGCGTCCCCGTATGTCAGCTATGAAGCCGTGATCCACAAGCGCGAGCAGCGCCGCAAATCGCTGGAGTTCTTCCGCTCACATGAGCTGGTCAACGAAGACGGTGACACGCTGGACATGGAAGACGTGGTGAACGCCAGTAACAGCAACCCGGCACACCGCCGTAATGAAATGATGGCCTGTGTTAAGGGACTGGAGCTGATAGCGGAAATGCGCGGAGACTGCGCAGTGTTCTATACCATCACCTGCCCGTCACGCTTCCACGCAACCCTCAACAACGGCAGACCTAATCCGAAGTGGACCAGTGCCACAGTCCGGCAGAGCAGTGACTATCTGGTTGATACGTTCGCCGCTTTCCGCAAGGCAATGCACAAGGCCGGGCTGCGCTGGTATGGCGTCCGCGTTGCGGAGCCGCACCATGACGGCACAGTGCACTGGCATCTGTTGTGCTTCATGCGCAAAAAAGACCGCCGTTTCATCACTGCGATGCTGCGCAAGTTTGCCATCCGTGAAGACCGCGAGGAGCTGGGCACCAACACCGGGCCGCGCTTCAAATCCGAGCTAATCAACCCGCGCAAGGGCACGCCGACCAGCTACATCGCCAAATACATCAGCAAGAACATCGACGGGCGTGGGCTGGCTAAAGAAATCAGCAAAGAAACCGGCAGATCGCTGCGTGACAGTGCCGAGCATGTCAGCGCCTGGGCGTCACTGCACCGTGTCCAGCAATTTCGTTTCTTTGGTATTCCAGGGCGTCAGGCATACCGCGAGCTGCGCTTGCTGGCTGGTCAGGTGGCGAGAGTGCAGGGCGAACGCAAAGCGGGTGCGCCGGTACTGGATAATCCGCGTCTGGATGCGGTACTGGCGGCGGCTGATGCGGGCTGCTTTGCCACCTACATCATGAAGCAGGGCGGCGTGCTGGTTCCCCGCAAACATCACCTTGTCCGCACGGCTTATGAGCTTAACGACGAACCGAGCGCCTACGGCGATCACGGTATCCGTATCTATGGCATCTGGTCCCCGATTGCAGAGGGCAAGATTTGCACGCACGCGGTGAAGTGGAAAAAGGTTCGTAAGGCCGTTGATGTTCAGGAGGCGGCAGCCGACCAGGGCGCTTGCGCCCCTTGGACTCGTGGCAATAACTGTCCCCCTGTTGAAAATCTGAACAAATCAGGGGGGGATTTACCCGATATTAAAACTATGGATGAGAGGGAGCTGCAGGAATATCTCCACAACATGGGCCAGAAGGAACGGCGGGAGCTGACAGCCAGGTTAAGGCTGGTAAAACCGAAGCGGAAAAAAGCATATAAACAGACTATTTCGGATCAGCAGCGCCTGCAGCTTGAGGCAGAACTGAGTTCCAGAGGGTTCGATGGTAGCGAGTCAGAGATTGACCTGCTTCTGCGCGGCGGCAGTATTCCGTCAGGTGCCGGGCTGCGTATTTTTTACCGCAACCACCGTCTGCAGGAAGATGACAAATGGCGTCAGTGGTACTGATGCCGCAGCTTTAACAATTCTTGCTCTTATTGATCCGCATCAGAGCGATCTAATTGACAGATAAAAAACGGTTTACATTCGCAAATTCCTACTATACTGTAATTATAAACAGTGGATATATATACAGTTGTTGTATATCCGAGGTGGTGATAGGAGGGAAAATGCAGGATTATCTTTTGGAGTCGTTGAAGCTCCAGCGCATTGATTTTTTTATCAAGCTTGTAGCGGCTAGTGAGTGTAGCGACGAAGAAAAGCGGCTGGCTATCCAGTGGGTGTCCGAACTGACCGACGAGCTGATGGCGAAAATCCGCAGCCATGAATACTGCCGGTCAATGGATGTAACCAGTTAAGGGGAATCTGTATGCGCATTGAAATAATGATCGATAAAGAGCAGAAGATTAGCCAGGCTACACTGGACGCCCTTGAATCCGAGCTTTACCGTAATTTGCGCCCTCTGTATCCCAAAACAGCAATTCGTATCCGTAAGGGCAGCGCCAACGGCGTTGAGCTGAGCGGGTTAAAACTGGATGAAGATAAAAAGCGAGTGATGGAAATAATGCAGCAGGTCTGGGAGGACGACAGCTGGTTACATTAGCGAACGTTGCGGACGATAAAACTGGTTTTTACCGTCCGCAAGGTTGAACAACGAGCCACGCGAGGCGTTAGCGCTGTTGTGCATGTCTATGCCGCATGAAATCGCATGATCGTTTGAGGATCGTTTTTGCTCAGGCCCGCCAGAACTGGCGGGCTTTTGCTTATGTCATGCAGGTGCATGAAAACCACTACACAAAGCGGGCAGGCGTGGCGGGGATACGAGCGCGCGCTGGTTGGTTTGGGACAGCTTTCAAGAGCTATGTCTCATTTTTGCTTGGACGGATAGATTACTCTACTCAAAACATGTGAAATGGAGATAAACATGCCGTATCAAGTTAAAGCTTATTGTCCTTGTTGTGGGGTCGCTGCAAGTGGTGATCTGAACAAAATTGAAGAGGTATTTGGTTTTAGAATGATGGAAGGGGAACGTTTGATTCCACAATCATATTGTCGCAGATGTCGTCGATTAAGATGTTCTCCAAATGATAAAAAGTGCGGAGCATAAAAGATGGCGGTCTATTGTGTAACGTATGACTTGAAAGCTCCAGGCAAGAACTATGATGATGTTTTTACCTATCTCAAAAAGTTTGACTACTGCAAACATTTAGAATCCTTTTGGTTAATCGATACCACGCTTTCTGCAGCGCAATTGCGTGATGGACTTAAAGCAAATGTTGATAGTAACGATGTGATCTTTGTTGCTCGTTTACAAAAATCTTGGGCCTCATTAAATTATTCTTGTTCTACATGGTTAAAGGCTCCTGGTCGAAATTGGTAAATAAATTAAGGCCGCATGATTAGCGGCCTGTTTGAATATTGTTGTTGATGAGTAGGTGATTACTATTCATCACCTAAATTTAACTTGTAGGGTTCAAAGCGTATTACATCTTCTTGTAACCAATCATTGAGTTCTTGCAGCCTTTTTTGGAGGGGGATTAGTTCGTTTCTTACAAAAACAAGGCTGGCCTTTTCCACATCCCCAAAACCCCCAACATTGCTTGGCATGATCCCCATCATCTGTGGCGGCACACGGTGCGCTGCCATCATGTCATCGCGGCTCACGTTCTTGATGTTCAGAAACTCATCCTTTGCTGCTACCTCTGATAGTGGGATTATCTGAATGCCGTCCTTCTTCCCGTTGGGCGAATACATAAACAGGTTGCGGAAGTTGCCTGGCCCTTTGGCGCTTTTCATGGCCTGGCGGATGTTGTTCACGTCCTCCTGGTTCTGCGCGGCGTCGGTCATGTACATGATAAAGCCCGCGTGGCTGCCGTTGATGTAGTACTTGCGGCGGAACAGCGTGGCGGACTCATTCAGAAGGGCGGAAGGGATAGCGGACAGGTATTCTGGTAGTCCATAAATCTCCTGGTTTAAGTCCGGCTCCATCAGGTGGAAGATGCTGCCTTTGGTGAACTCGTAGGGCTGCGTGGTCATGCCGTATTGCACAAACCAGTAAGTGTCGAGGTCGGTCCCGCGGCGGGTGTATTTCGCCAGCGATGGCTCCAGTGACAGAATGCCGCCCAGCCGGTTCGTCCGTTTCTCCAGATAGGCATTACCAAACACCAGGTAGTCCTGCACGAAGCGGCTGAATGCCTGCTGGCTCAGCAGCGGATGCGGGATAAACGTGCTGGTCAGGATGTTGCGCTTAACGGCAATCGGTGAGCTGTGATGCACGGCGGCGCGGTAGGTGCGAGCCAGGCCGTCAAAGCTCACGGGCGGCTCATACCATTTGTCCATCTGCACGCATTCCACATAGTCCAGCAGTTCGCGGCGGTCCAGTACCGGGATAGGATCGCCAAAGCTGAATGCTTCGGCTTGAGTTGTGTTCTTCTGCTGCGCGGCTTCCTGTACTGGCGCGGTACTGGTCAGGGCGTCGTGTTCACTCATTAAAAAATCTCCACAATATTGCTGGTATTGGCGGATTCGCCCTGCAGCGGTTCGTTAAACAGTGCGTGCATCGTTGCCCAGGCCAAATCTGCGTGGCTGGCTTCTTCGCTGCGGCTCGCTTCGTAGGTAGGGCGGTTGCCGCTGGCGGTAGTGGCACGGCGGATTGCCATAAAGGACTGCGCAATGTCAGTGTGCCCGGCGTCAAACTCCAGACGACGGTGGCTGATAATGTCGTACGCTTTGAGCACCAGGGCGTTTTTGACGTTGGGGTTGTAGACAAACTCCCGCACGGCAGGAAAGAACGCTTTTACGTTCTCATAAACACCGTGACCGACGCCGGTCGAGTCGATGCCGATATAAGTCACGTTGTACTGCTGCGTCAGCTTTTTGATGGCATCAGCCTGGGCGCGGAAGTCCATCCCGCGCCACTGATGACGCTCCAGAATGCGGAACTTTCCGCCAGGTACAGTGGGTGGTGCCATAACCACGCAGCCTGCGCTGTCACCGTTCTGCGTACCTTTCGCTGGGTCGTAACCGATCCAGACTTCCCGCCAGCCAAACGGGCGCAGCGCCAGCGCCTGAAAATCGGTCCAGACTTCCCAGCTGTCCACCATGCACGCCTGCAGCTCGCTGAGCGGGAATACTGACGCCAGATCGTCAATAAATTCGCACATCAGCAGGTTCTGGTATTCGTCCGGGCTGTACTCCATGCGCAGTTGGTCCAGGTCGAACAGGTTACAGCCTCCGCGCACCGCATCCTCCACGGTGACGATCTGGCGGTACTGTCCGTCAGGGCAGAGCAGGCCGCGCGCAAGGTTGCTGTGGGTCAGGTCAATATCCACCTTGTCCGCTTTGGCGCGGCCCCGATTAAACAGCGCACCGGACCAGAACGGATAGGCACTGTGAGTCAGGCTGGACGGCGTGGAAAAGTAGGTTTGTCGCCATTTTTTGTGAATGGCCATCCCGGAGGCCACCTTGCGCAGCTCCTGGAATTTCGGTATCCAGAAATACTCATCAAGATACAGGTTGCCGTGGTAGCTCTGCGCAGTACGGGCATTGGTGCCGAGGAAGTACAAAGCTGCGCCATTGGGCAGCACCATGGGATCGCCTTTCAGCTCAACATCCACCTCTTTGGCAAAGTCGATGATGTACTGCTTAAAAACGTGCGCCTGCGCCTTACTGGCAGAAAGGAAAATCTGGTTGCGCCCGGTCAGCAGGGCGTCAATCAATGCTTCACGGGCAAAATAAAACGTGGCGCCAATCTGGCGCGACTTGAGCAGATTACGGATGCGGTTTGTTTTTCCGGCTTCAAACCAGTGACGCTGATAGTCGAACATTGAGGCATGGAAGACTTCTTCCAGCTTTTCGATCTGTTCGTCGGAGAAAACGTTCTTTTCCGGCTGCCTGCGCGGACCTTTGTTACGGTTGTCTACTTTCGGGTTTAAATCTGCTTCGTTCCCGCCGTCGTTAAATTTTCCGATCCGGGCGTGACGCTCTGACTGGCGCGCCAGCAGGTCAATTTCCTTGAAGTCTTTCCCTTCTTTCTGCTCCTTCATGATGAGCTGGCAGTAACGTGCGGCGGTGGTGAGCTGCATCTGATCCAGCGGCCCATAGTCGCCCCACTTGTCGCGCTTCTTCCAGCTGTGAACGGTTGCAACTTTTTCGCCCAGCATTTCAGCAATGCGGGCTACGCGGTATCCCTGAAAGTACAGCAGCATGGCCTGCCGACGGGGATCGAGGTCTGCGGGGGTCAGTGTCGTGTTCATGGCCCAAACATACGGCCTTGGATGGCGGCTTTCCCCGGCTGCAGTTTGTGTGGTTTACCGTACAAATACAGCGCGTTGTCTCACTCCCCCCATCACCGCAAACATAAGGCTCCAGTAAGTTATTTCTAACGGAGCACGGCTCATGACAGTGAAAGCAAAACGTTTCCGTATCGGGGTGGAAGGCGCCACTACCGACGGACGCGAAATCCAGCGTGAATGGCTGGTACAGATGGCTGCCAGCTACAATCCGACGGTCTATACCGCGCTGATCAACATGGAACACATCAAGTCTTATTCCCCGGACAGTGCATTCAACCGTTACGGCAAAGTGACTGCGCTGGTTGCAGAAGAAATCCAGGACGGTCCGCTGGCGGGCAAGATGGCACTTTACGCCGATGTTGAACCGACGGACTCCCTGGTGGCCCTAGTGAAAAAAGGCCAGAAGCTGTTTACCTCCATGGAGGTCAGCCCGAAGTTTGCCGACACCGGCAAAGCCTATCTTGTGGGGCTGGCGGCAACAGACGATCCGGCGAGTCTCGGCACCGAAATGCTGGTATTCAGCGCCAGCGCCGCCCATAACCCGCTGGCAAACCGTAAGCAGAACCCTGAAAACCTGTTTACCGCTGCCGAAGAAACGCAGATCGAACTGGAAGAAGCCCAGGACGAAAAGCCATCCCTCTTTGCCCGCGTCACCGCGCTGTTCACCAAAAAAGAGCAGACCGACGATGCGCGATTCTCTGATGTGCATAAAGCCGTGGAACTGGTCGCCACCGAGCAGCAGAACCTGAGCGAACGCACTGATAAATCCCTGTCAGAACAGGACAAGCGCCTTTCTGAGCTGGAGTCCTCCCTGCAGGAACAACAGGCCGCCTTTGCCGAGTTACAGCAGCAGCTGAGCCGTGAAGACAGCCGCAAGGATTACCGCCAGCGCGCGCCGGGCGGTGACGCACTGGCAGGCACCCTGACCAATTGCTGATGGAGCATAAAACCCGATGAAAAAGAAAACCCGCTTTGCCTTTAACGCTTACCTGCAGCAACTGGCGCGCCTGAACGGTGTGGAGGTTGAAGAACTGTCCAGCAAGTTTACCGTGGAGCCGTCCGTGCAGCAGACGCTGGAAGACCAGATCCAGCAGTCCGCCGCTTTCCTGACGCTGATTAACATCACGCCGGTCACTGAGCAGTCCGGTCAGTTGCTGGGGCTGGGCGTGGGAAGCACCATTGCCGGAACCACCGATACCACCACCAAAGAGCGCGAGCCTACCGATCCGACGCTGATGGAAGATGTGGAATACAAATGCGAGCAGACCAACTTTGATACGGTGCTGACCTACGCAAAACTGGACATGTGGGCGAAATTCCAGGACTTCCAGGTGCGTATTCGCAACGCCATCGTCAAGCGTCAGGCGCTGGACCGCATCATGATCGGCTTTAACGGCGTGAAGCGCGCCAAAACCTCCAACCGTGCTGAAAACCCGCTGCTGCAGGACGTCAATAAAGGCTGGCTGCAGAAAATCCGCGAAGACGCGCCGGATCACGTCATGGGCAGCAAAACCGCAGAAGACGGCACCACTACTGCAGAACCGGTAAAAGTAGGTCCGGGTGGTAAGTATGTAAATCTTGACGCGGTGGTGATGGATACCGTCAACGAGCTGATCGATGTGGAGTATCAGGATGATGACGAGCTGGTTGTTGTCTGCGGACGTGAACTGCTGTCTGACAAGTATTTCCCGCTGGTCAACAAAGAGCAGGACAACAGCGAGAAAATCGCCGCCGATCTGATCATCAGCCAGAAACGCATGGGCGGCCTGCAGGCTGTGCGCGCGCCTTTCTTCCCGGCAAATGCCCTGCTGATCACCCGTCTGGATAACCTGTCCATCTACTGGCAGGAAGACACCCGCCGCCGTTCAGTTATCGACAACCCGAAACGTGACCGGATTGAAAACTTTGAATCCGTCAACGAGGCGTATGTGGTCGAGGACTACCGCTGCGCGGCGCTGGTTGAAAACATCGAAATCGGTGATTTCACCCCGCCTGCAGTAGAAACAGGAAACGGAGAGTAACGCATGAGCCTGAGTCCCGCACGGCAACACCGCCTGCGCATTCAGGCCGAACAGGCCGCCCGTGAGGGCGGCAGTGTTCGCCATGCGTCGGGTTATGACCTGATGCTGCTGCAGCTGGCAGAAGACCGCCGCCGCCTCAAGGGCGTTCAGTCCACGGTGAAAAAGGCGGAAATCAAGGTGGAACTGCTGCCGAAATATTCCGCCTGGGCGGAGGGCGTGCTGGCTGCCGGAGGTGCGCAGCAGGATGACGTGCTGATGTACGTGATGCTGTGGCGTATCGACGCCGGTGATTATGCCGGTGCGCTGGAAATCGGACGCCATGCACTGCTCCATGGCTGGGTGATGCCGCTGGGCAACCGTAACGTGCAGACCGTGCTGGCAGAAGAAATGGCAGACGCGGCGCAAAGCGCTCTGCTTACCGCTGCCGGTTTTGATGCTGATCTGCTTCTGCAGACGCTGGACCTGACCACCGATCTTGATATGCCGGACCAGTCGCGGGCGCGCCTGCATAAAGCCATCGGCGCTGTACTGAGCGAAAGCAACCCGGCGTCTGCCCTGAATCACCTTACCCATGCGCTGCAGCTTGATCCCCGCTGCGGTGTGAAAAAAGAAAAGCAGCAGCTGGAGCGCAGACTGCGCAATGACAGCCGCTAACGAACGTGCCCCGCGCACGGGCGGCACGGGATGGCGAAAGGCACTGCCACATCAAAATTCCGTCCACCGCCCACTTATTCAGGAGAAAGCCGCATGAAGTTTGTTGCGCCCGAACAGGCACCGGAGCAGGCGGAGGTCATCAAAAATACGCCGTTCTGGCCTGATGTGGACCTGTCGGAATTTCGCAGTGTGATGCGAACTGACGGCACGGTGACGCAGTCGCGTTTAAAGCAGGTTGTGCTGACGGCTATTTCTGAGGTTAACGCTGAGCTGTACGACTTCCGCAACCGCCAGCAGTTGCTGGGCTACCGGGCACTGGCTGAGGTTCCGGCGGACATGCTGGACGGTAAAAGCGAGCGTATCCGGCACTACCATAACGCCGTTTTTTGCTGGACGCGCGCTGTGCTCAATGAGCGTTATCAGGACTATGACGCCACGGCATCAGGTGTGAAACGGGGGGAGGAGCTGGCGGAGGCCAGCGGCGATCTGTGGCGTGATGCCCGCTGGGCCATCAGCCGGGTGCAGGATGCGCCGCACTGTACGGTGGAGCTTATCTGATGAAAGTGCGTGCGCATCAGTATGACACGGTGGACGCGCTTTGCTGGCGTCATTACGGGCGCACGCAGGGGGTCACTGAGCAGGTTCTGAAGGCAAATCCGGGGCTGGCAGAGTACGGCCCATTTTTACCGCACGGGCTGCAGGTGGAACTGCCGGACATTACGGCGTCAACCACGGGGCAGACCGTCCAGCTATGGGACTGAATTATGACGCTTGAACGAATCAGCGCCTTTATTACTTACTGCATCGCCGTGCTGCTGGCATGGCTGGGCGATCTGTCACTCAAGGATGCATCAACGGTTGGAGGCGTACTGATTGGTGTGCTGATGCTGGCTATCAACTGGTACTACAAACACCAGTCTTTCAGGTTGCTGCGCGATGGCAAAATTTCACGGGGGGAATATGAATCCTTCAATCGTTAAGCGCTGTCTTGTCGGGGCTGTGCTGGCTATCGCCGCCACGCTGCCCGGTTTTCAGTCGCTCAAAACTTCCGTTGAGGGGCTGAAACTGATCGCCGATTACGAGGGATGCCGCCTGCAGCCTTATCAGTGCAGCGCGGGCGCCTGGACTGACGGGATCGGCAATACGTCCGGTGTGGTGCCGGGGAAAGCTATCACGGAACGGCAGGCGGCGCAGGGGTTAATAAACAATGTACTACTGACTGAAAAAAGGCTGGACGCCTGCCTGACGGTTAAGCCTCCGCAACATGTCTACGATGCGCTGGTGAGTATTGGTTTCAATGTGGGGACCGGCGCGATCTGCAGGTCAACCATGGTGTCATATATCAATCGCCAGCAGTGGTGGCAGGCATGCAACCAGCTACCGCGCTGGATTTATGTTAACGGTGTGAAAAATAAAGGTCTGGAGAACCGCCGCGCGCGGGAAATGGCCTGGTGCTTAAAGGGAGCGTCCTGAAATGAAATGGTTAAAAAGTTACTGGTTGCCGCTTTCGGTTCTGGCGTTTCTTGTAATGGTTGATGTGATTTTCCCTGCCTCCCATGCGCTTTTCCCCCTGGCGCTGATCATGTGGTTTGAGTTTGCCGCGTTTTCTCTGGTCTGCTTTGCCGGGCTTTATTCCTGCACTCTGACAGGTAATGACCGGCTAAAGGTCAGATTCCTGCTGGGGAGGGTATTAAGGATGATGGACGCAATCAATCTCACCTGGTATCTGCGTCTGGCTGTTGCCTTTGTGATGTTGCTTGCCGGGTGGAAACTGACGGGGCTGGTTTATGTATCTACCGTTGCCATTGGCCTGGCAATCAAGGATGAATTAAAGGCATTGCGGGAATGAATCGCGTACTGATTTTAGGGCTGGCGCTGGTTCTTATTGCGCTGGGCTGGCAGTCGTGGCGGCTTAACAATGCCAGTCACATCATTGAGACGCAGGGCACGGCGCTGAAAAACAAAACGCAGGAACTGACGAAGAAAAACAGTCAGTTGGTCGGCCTGTCCATTCTGACCGAAACCAACAGCCGGGAGCAGACTCGGCTTTATGCGGCAGCGGAACAGACCACCGCACTGTTGCGAGGCCGCCAGCGCCGGATCGAGGAACTGAAACGTGAAAACGAGGATTTGCGCCGCTGGGCTGACACTCCTTTGCCTGCTGACATTATCAGGCTGCGTGAACGTCCGGCCCTTGCCGGAGGTGCAGCTTACCGTGAATGGCTGTCCCAGAGTGACGCAGTGCCGCCTGGAAAGGTCAGCGCCGCGCAGTAACGGTGATCTGAATGCGGCGCTGGATGAAACAGAGGCCGCCTGGGCGGTCTGTGCTGACAAAGTCGACACGATAGTTGCGTGTCAGGAGCGAAACAGTGAACAAACCGCAGTCCCTGCGCAGCGCCCTGAATAAAGCGGTGGCGTATGTCCGCAACAACCCGGATAAGCTGCACCTTTTCGTTGATAACGGCTCACTGGTGGCAACCGGTGCCAGCTCTATGTCATGGGAATACCGCTACACCCTGAACGTTGTGATCGAGGATTTCAGCGGCGACCAGAATCTGCTGATGGCTCCCGTGTTGCTGTGGCTCAGCGAAAATCAGGCGGACGCCATCAACAACCCGGAGCTGCGCGAAAAACTGTTCACCTTTGAAGTGGATATTCTGCGCAATGATGTGTGCGATATCAGCCTGAATCTGCAACTGACGGAGCGTGTACTGGTCAGCACTGACGGCGGTATCTCAACGGTTGAGGCGGAGCCAGAACCCGACGAGCCAGAAGAAATGTGGACGGTGAAACGTGGAAAATCTGCATAAAGTGGATGAGTGGCTGACAGCGCTGCTGGCGAATCTGGAGCCGGCTGCGCGTCAGCACATGATGTGTGAACTGGCGCAGCAGCTGCGTCGAAATCAGCAGAACAACATCCGCCTGCAGCGCAACCCCGACGGAACCGGCTACGAGCCGCGCCGGGTAACAGCCCGCAGCAAAAAGGGGCGCATCAAACGCCAGATGTTTGCAAAACTTCGCACCACCAAATACCTGAAAGCTGCAGCGAGCGCGAACTCTGCGAGCGTGCAGTTTGTGGGACAAGTGCAGCGTATCGCTCGGGTACACCATTACGGCTTACGTGATCGTGTTAGCCGCAATGGACCATTAGTAATTTATAGAGAACGAAGGTTACTTGGATTCAATGAGAATAATGA
>SKEJ01000883.1_pt1 | contig 17588 bp, 18 predicted proteins | sample 4826721 | NCBI WGS metagenome assembly SKEJ01 (sample SAMN11008812, study PRJNA524170) | human gut metagenome | biome: Human fecal sample; material: Feces; isolation source: fecal sample from pouch patient p31 | host: Homo sapiens | place: Israel: Tel-Aviv | collected 2015-06-02 | reverse complement strand
TTACCGTTTTCACTTGTGAAAAAATAGTGTAATTTTATAAAAAAAAGAGAATTTTAGATTAATTTTGGTATATTTTCATTAAATTGTTATGTTTTTTAATAAATTTTCTTGCAAAAAAATCAGAGTGTGATATTATGCACTAGCTATGACAAATCAGGTACATTTATTTGATAAAATTTCGAATCAAACATTGTATAAAGGAGAGGCTAAGATTGATTTTTCTGGTAATGAAGGTCTATTAGTTTCTTTTAATAATGATACACATCATTTCGAATGGAAAATTTGGAAAAAAGGATTGGTAATTCGTAGTGAATCAGATATTATTGTGAATTTGACACTGCGTTTAAATAGTCAAACAAAAGGTCACATAGAAACTGAATTTGGAAAAATAGATTTGGATTGTCATACAAGTCATTATGATGTAGATGAAAATTGTGTAGAAGTTAAATACAGTCTTATACAAGGGAATGAAAAACAAGAATTTCACTTTGTACTATATATAAATAAGGAGGATACATATGCAGTCAATTGAAGTTGAATTAAAGCAGGCCATTCAAAATGCAGTAAAAAAAGCATTTGATTTAGATTTAGATGTACAAAACATTGTGGTTGAAACACCAAAAAATAAAGATCACGGTGATTTCTCAAGTAATGTTGCGATGCAATTAACTCGTCAATTACACCAGAATCCAAGAATGATTGCACAAAGTATATTAGATGCATTCTCATTGGAAATGGTTTCTAATGTAGAAATTGCAGGACCTGGCTTCTTGAACTTTACATTATCAAAAGACCGTTTTAGTACAGTTATTTCTGAAGTGTTAGCTCAGAAAGAAAACTATGGACAACAGCCAGCTAACGGCATTAAAGTGGATTTGGAATATGTTAGTGCCAATCCAACTGGATCATTACACTTAGGACATGCTCGTGGAGCTGCATGGGGAGATAGTTGTGCTCGTATCATGAAAAAAGCTGGATACGATGTAACTCGTGAATACTATGTGAATGATGCTGGTAATCAGATCACAAACTTAGCATTATCATTAAATGCTCGTTATCGTCAGGCACAAGGAATTCCAACTGAAATTGGTCAGGACGGATACATGGGTAAGGATGTTGAAGAAAAAGGATATGAATTGGCGAAAGAATATCCACAAACATACTTAGAACCAACAGAAGAGAATTTGAAATTCTTCAGAAAAGAAGGAATCAAATTTGAATTAGATAAAATTAGAAAAGACTTAGATCGTTATCGTGTACACTTTGATGTTTGGTCAAGTGAACAAAGCATTCGTGATGCTGGTAAAGTAGAAGCAGCTATCAATAAATTAAACGAAAAAGGATATGTATACGAAAAAGATGGAGCATTGTGGTTTGAAACTACCAAATTTGGAGATGACAAAGATCGTGTTTTAAGAAAACAAGATGGTTCATTAACATATTTAGTTCCAGATATCGCATATCACAACGATAAATGTCAACGTGGATTTGACATGTTGGTTGACTTCTTTGGAGCGGATCACCATGGATATATTCCTCGTTTAAAAGCAAGTATGACAGCATTAGGAAATGATGCAGATAAATTGCATGTTGATATTATCCAGATGGTTCGTTTAGTATCAAATGGTGAAGAAATGAAGATGTCAAAACGTTTAGGAAACGCAACAACAATTAATGAACTATGCGATAAAGTAGGTGTTGATGCAGCTCGTTATTTCTTTGTACAACGTGCATTGGATTCACATTTAGATTTCGATATTGAATTGGCAACTAAGAAATCAAATGAAAACCCAGTTTACTATGCACAATATGCTCATGCTCGTATGTGTTCTATTCAAAAACAGGCACAGGATATTGAATTGGCAACAAGTTTTGAAGATTTGACAAACGAAAAAGAAATTGAATTAATGAAGTCTTTACAAGAATTCAATAAAGTAATCGTTGAAACTGCTCAATCTCGTCAAGTTCACAAAATGTGTCACTATATTCAAAATTTAGCTAGTAAGTTCCACAGTTTCTATAACGCATGTAAAGTTGTAGATCGTGATAATTTAGAACTAAGCGCACAACGTCTAGCTTTAGTAAAGGCAACACAAATTGTTTTGGCCAACGCATTAGAATGTATTGGTGTTGAAGCCGTTGAATCAATGTAAGTATTAAGAGGAGTTTTATTGAATTATGAAAAAGTCTATGATTGAAGTTGCATATCAAGTATTGACAAATAATAATGGATCTATGCCATTTGTTGATCTTTGGAAAGATGTAAGTCAGGAAATGGGATTTAATCAAACGCAGTTTGAAGATAATATTGCTCAATTTTATACAGATTTATCTTTAGACGGACGTTTCTTGAACATGTCACAAAATACTTGGGATTTGCGTTCACGTCACACGTATTCAGAAAGTGTTATGGATACAGATTCTATCGCAATCGATGAAGATGATGAGGATGAAGAAGATTCAGAATTGATTGAAGATGAATTAGATGAAGTAGAAAAAGAAATGGACGAAGAAGAAAACGAATAAAAAGCGCCCTTTTCACAATAAATTCACATTGAATTGTTAGAATTAAAGTGGAAAGGAGAAGGAATGCAAGAAAATCTGCGTCATGCAGATTTTTTTTCTGTGAAAAATTTGATAAACTAGAAGTTGTTAAGGAGAATTTTTATATGTTTAAAAGCATTTCATATGTTATAAAAGAGAATTTTTCAAATGTTTATCGTATTTTCTGTATTGCAAAATATGAATTGTTGTCAGATATGCGAGATTCAAAATTTGGTATTTTTTGGAACTTTGCCTCTCCCGCTATCCAAGTTTTCACATATTGGCTAGTGTTTGGTATTGCCTGGGGAAGAAAAGCTCAGACATACAGAGGCATCACTGTAGAATATTTACCATGGCTTGTTGTGGCATTTAGTGTATGGTGGTATATCCGTCCATGCATTGTAGATGGGTGTTCTGCGGTATTCTCAAAAACAAATGTCATCACAAGAATGAAGTTTCCTGTATCTGTTTTACCGGCAACCGTTTGTTTAAAAGAATTGTTTAATCACTTTGTGATGTTGATTATCACATTTGTCACTTTAATTTTAAGTGGGTGGTATCCAAATCTAAATTGGTTATGGATCATCTATTATATGTTCTGTGCATTTATGCTTGGAGAAGCAATTTCACTTGTATTATCTGTGCTTACTATGTTGTGGCGTGATGTAAAGAAATTTATTTCTTCAATCATGCGTATGTTGATGTATTTTTCTCCAATCTTATGGGATTGTCATTTTAAACCAGATGTTCCATTTGCGAGTATTCTAAATAAGCTTGTAAAGGTAAATCCAGTTTATTATATTATTCAAGGATACAGAGATGCTGTATTCTATGGAAGAAATGTTTTTGATCATCCTGCAATTACACTTTATTTCTGGTGTTTAGTTTTTGCGATTTTTGCGCTAGGATGCTTTTTGATGTATACCTTCAAAAAGAAATTCATTGATATGATTTAAGGAGGCTTTTATGTCTAAAGAAGAATATGCTGTTGAAGTCGAAAATATTTCAAAAATCTATACTTTAAGAAATAAAAACAATCAATATAAAACAGATAAAAAAGAGTTCTATGCCTTAAAAGATGTATCTTTCAAAGTGAAAAAAGGTGATGTTGTTGGAATTTTGGGAACCAATGGTTCTGGTAAATCAACTTTATCTTTATTGTTGTCAGGAATTTCTGAAATCAATAGTGGTACGATGAAAATTAATGGAGAACAAGCATTGATTGCTATTAACACAGGATTGAACCAACAATTAACAGGACTTGAAAACATCAACGTTAAAGGAGCTTTGATGGGATTAAGAAAGAAACGTATCCAGGAAATCACGAATGATGTCATTGATTTTGCAGAATTAGGTGATTTCTTATATCAACCAGTTAAAAAATATTCATCAGGTATGAAATCACGTTTAGGCTTCTCCATTTCACTCGCATTAAATCCAGATATCTTTATTGTCGATGAAGCATTAAGTGTTGGTGATAAAGGTTTTGCGAAGAAATGTATGAAACGAATGATGAAATTAAGAGATGAAGAAGGAAAAACAATCTTCTTTATTTCTCACTCGTTAAGTCAGGTTCGTGAATTCTGTAAAACAGGAATGTGGATCGAAGGTGGGCAACTTGTTGAAATGGGAGATATTGACAAGGTTTGTGATGATTATTCGGTTTATGTGGATAAGTTAGAGGCTATGAGTAAAAAAGAAAAGAAAAAATTCTTGGATGAAAAATTTGAGAAGCGATTATTACCTAAAAAAGAAAAGAAGGGCATCGCAAAATTATTTGGTTAATAAAGGAGTTTTAGTGACTCCTTTTCAATTTATCAAAAATAGTTTACAATTACAGTGTTTATATAGGGAGGTTTATAACTCATGAAAACAGTAATAACATATGGAACTTTTGATTTATTTCATGTAGGCCATTTAAATTTATTACGCCGTGCAAAAGAATTAGGGGATTATTTAATTGTAGCGGTAAGTAGTGATGAGTTTAATTTGGGTAAAAATAAAGTTTGTAAGATCAAAGATACAGATCGTATGAAGATTGTAGAAGCTATTAAATATGTCGATAAGGTAATCCCAGAAACAAGCTGGGAACAAAAAATCGAAGATGTTAAAAAATATAATGTAGATGTATTCGTCATGGGTGATGATTGGAAAGGAAAATTTGATTTCTTAAAGGATTATTGTGAAGTTGTTTATTTGCCAAGAACTGAGGGTATCAGTACAACACAGCTGAAAGAGGAATTGAAGGGTTAATATGCGTACTATCAGTATTATCCTTCCTTTTTTTAAGTACAAACATTACTTTAAAGAATGTCTACAAAACTTAGCACAAAGTACATTTAAAGATTTTGAATTGATTGTTGTATTAGATCATCCAACAGAAGATATTGACGATTTACTAGAAGAATATAATTCTATTTTTGATATGCGCATTTATACATTGCCAGAAGGTGTGACAGGTGTAGCTGCATGTCGAAATGTTGGGATTCAACAAGCTAAAGGTGCCTACCTTTACTTTTTAGATAGCGATGACTATGTTTTAGAAGATACTCTTCAAAATATGATCAAAGCTATGGATCATGATGTAGATATGGTTAATGGTGTATTGAATCATACTTGGAACAACAAGGCTAACTATCTTCATAAAGTAGAAAATAAAGAAGTAGATGAAGAAGATCAAGAAGAAAGGGAGCAGCGTCGTTTAAATAAGCTTTCTGATTTTGTTTCATTCGCATCCTATGAAAAAGATGAGCAGCAAGCTCAGGCTATTTTCTATACAATGGATAATCGTAGAGGCATCCGAACTTTTACTGTATTAGGTAATTTGTATAATCGTGATTTTGTCGTTCGAAACAATTTTAAATTTAACGAGAACTTCAGATATTACAGCGATATGACATTTATGTGTCCACTATTAGAAAAGTTAAATACATTTTTAAGAGTGGAAGATGCGATTTATGTAAAACGTAAACACAATGACCCAATCAATGAACCTGCTTTGAGTCAGGAAGAAAATGACAATCGTTTTAATGAAAGATGTGATGCGATTGAATATACACGTACGCTTTTAAAAGAAGAGGGTGTTGTGCGTTTTTGTTTAGATCGTAAAATTGTATCTTACTTTGTATCTAAAATGTCTAAACGAATCCGTCGCAGCCAAGATGATCTATGGCGTACAGACTATTTTGAAAGAATTGCTAAAACAATCGATGGCATTCGTCCAGAAGTGATGAATCGATATAAGCGTAATTCGAAAAAGATGGTGGCTTGTTTACAGAATCGTGATTTAAAGGGAGTACAAAGCTGTGTTCGAAGAAAATTAGGAATTAAAAAATTCTTTAGAGTCTTCAAAAACAAGAATGTATTATTTAAATTAGCTTATTATCACATTTATTCAAAAAAACCAATCCAAGATAATGTGATTCTGTTTGAGACATTTATGGCTAAAAACTATTCGGACAGCCCAAAATATATTTATGAATACATTGCCAAAAATTATCCAGGAAAATACAAATGTGTATGGGCATTGAATGATGGTCATGAAGTTCCTTATGGAGCGGAAGTCGTAAAACGTTTCTCGTTCAAATATGCTTATTATTTAGCTGTAAGTAAATATTTTGTATTTAATGTAAGACAACCATTGTGGTATCGCAAAAGAGAAGGACAAGTATTTGTTGAAACTTGGCATGGCACACCATTGAAACGTCTTGTATTTGATCAAGAAGAAGTAACTTCTGCATCACCAAAATATAAACAGCAGTTCTATCGTCAAAGACAAGAATGGGATTATTTGGTGAGTGCCAATCCTTTTAGTACGAAAACATTTAGAAGCTGTTTTATGTATGAAGGCAAGATGCTTGAATATGGATATCCAAGAAATGATATTTTATATTGGCCAAACAAAGATGAAATTGCCAAAGACCTAAGAAAGAAACTAGGTATTCCAGAAGATAAGAAAACAATTTTATATGCTCCGACATGGCGTGATGATGAGCACTATGGAAAAGGGGAGTACAAATTTACGTTGGCTTTAGATTTGAAGTTGATGATGGAAAAATTATCGGATGAATATGTTGTTTTATTAAGAACACACCACTATATTGCAGATAACATTGATACAACAGGTCTTGAAGGCTTTGTGTACAATTTAAGTAAATATGATGATATCAGTGAAATCTATTTGATCAGTGATATTTGTATTACGGATTACTCAAGTGTATTCTTTGACTTTGCGAACTTGAAACGACCAGTACTTTTCTATACATATGATATTGAAAAGTATAAGAATCAGTTACGTGGATTCTATATTGATATGAATACAGAAGTTCCTGGTCCACTATTGTATACGAGTGAAGAAGTCGTGGATGCGATTTTGAATATTGATCAAATAAATGAAGAATATAAAGAACGTTACGAAGAATTCTACAAACGTTTCTGTTGCTACGACGATGGAAATGCGTCAAAGCATATTGTAGAAGAAGTATTTAAGTAAAAAAGGAGAGGATAGCCATGTTGATAAAGCTTTTAAGACCATTTAAAAAGTTTGCAGGAAAGTGCATTCGCTTGGCATATAAATTAACCTATCGTTTATTTAAAGTAGATGATAAGCTTGCCATATTTATATCGTTCCATGGTCGTGGCTATTCGGATAATCCTAAAGCTATTTATGAACAGATGAGACAAGATCCAAGATTTGATGGATATCGTTTTATTTGGTTTATAAAGAATCATAAAGAAAAAAAATTGCATATTGAGGGGGCTGAAATAAAGGAATATTTCAGCATTCCTTATTTCTATTATTTATCGAAGGCAAAATTATGGGTAGTGAACTGCAAATTACCTACATATATCTTTAAAAAGGAAAATCAGGTTTACCTACAAACATGGCATGGAACACCATTAAAACGATTAGCTCATGATATTGATGTGAGTGAAGATACTACATTTTATCGTTCAGGTGTCAGTTATGAACAGATGTGCCATTCCTATGATGTAGATGTCGCAAGATACAATTATATGATCAGTCCAAATGCCTTCTGTACGAAAGTTTTTCAAACATCTTTTAAAATCAATAGAGAAAGATTGATTGAAACAGGATATCCTAGAAATGATTTTATTTCGAATGCGACAAAAGAAGAATGTGATGCGATCAAGAATAAGTATCATTTGCCTATAGATAAAAAAATTGTATTGTATGCACCAACATGGAGAGATAATTCTTATGTTTCTGCAGGATATACTTTTGAATTGAAGGCAAACTTTAGAAAATGGAAAGAAATTTTAGGTGAAGATACAATTGTTGTATTTAAGCCACACTATCTAATCATTAATACCTTCAAAGATGATCCAGAATTAGATGGATTTTTGTATTCCATTCCTGCTCAAGCAGAAATCAATGAATTGTATGTGATTAGTGATGTATTGATTACGGACTATTCAAGCGTCTTCTTTGATTATGCGATATTGAAAAGACCCATCTATTTCTATATGTATGATTTAAAAGAATATGCGACAGACTTAAGAGGGTTCTATTTAGATATTCATAAGGACATTCCAGGCGAAATCTATATGGATGAAGAAACATTGTTGATGGATATTAAAAATGAAGTTTATGACCATTCTAAATTGAATGATTTTAATCTTTATTTTAATAATCATGAAGATGGAAATGCTTCTAAAAGAGTAGTAGATATCTTATATAAGGCGGTGCAATAAAATGGGATTAAGCAAAATAATCTTAAATGTTGCTTTATGGGTCGTGGACGTTTTAACATTTTGTGTGCATCCTAAAAAGAATCGAATTACTTTTATTAGTTTAACACAAAGTGAATTGTCAGGTGATTTTAAACTCATTGATAAACAATTACGTCACGAGAATAAGTATGATATTCATTATATATTATTAAAGTTTGAAAAAAATCTATGGGGTGATTTTAAATATTTCTTGAATTGTTTAAAACAGTTAGTTGAAATAAAAAAAACAAGTCTTGTGATTTTAAACGACAATAACTATGTGATTAGTCATATGAAACCAACCAATGTCAAAGTGCTACAAGTTTGGCACGCGTGTGGAGCTGTGAAAAAATTTGGTAATCAAATCAAAAGACAATATCCTGTACGTAATTACGATTATGTTCTATGTAATGCTGAATATTGGAAGGAACCATATTCACAAGCTTTTGGGGTAAATACAAATCAAGTGTTAGTGACTGGAATGCCAAGAATTGATACTTTATTAAATAGAAATGAAAGAGATGAGTTCTTTTTGAAATATCCAGAATTAAAAGATAAGAAATTATGTTTGTATGCACCTACTTTTAGGGGTAACATTATCGATGGTTTTAAAATTCAGTCTTTTGATTTCACAAAAGTAAAAGATTACGTGGTTCTATATAAATTTCATCCATTACTTGGAGATATTCAATGTAATGGTGGAGTGAACATGAATAAGGAAGACTTGTATACATTGATGCAAGTGAGTGATTGTTTGATTTCGGATTATTCAAGCGTAATATTTGATTACTCTTTATTAAATAAACCAATGATTAGTTACATTCCTGATGTAAAAGAATATAAACATAATATTGGATTGAACATTGATTTTGATGATTTTCCAGGACCAGTATGTACAGATGAAGATCAACTCGTCAAGGCGTTAGAATTTAAAAATTATGATTATGATAAATTGTCTTATTTCCAAATAAAGTACATGGTATATACGGATGGAAAAAATACAAGTCGAGTTATTGATACAATTAATCAGATTATGGAAGAGGTATAGGTCCTCTTCTTTTTTTACATTAATGATGAAAAAAATTACATTTTCCGCTTGAAAATAAATGTAAATTATAGTATTATACAGTCAACGCATTGATATGGAAGAGTAATTCACTACGTTTTAGCCTAGAGAGATATTGTTTGGTGGAAAATATCGTAAAGCTAGAGAATGAAAATCACCATGGAGTGGCTATAGCGATAATGTAGTTATAGACGTATGTCTTACGATATAAAGACTAGATGTGATAGCATCGATGAGGGCATTCATTAGAATGAATTAGAGTGGTACCGCGGAAGAATAAGATTATTATTACCTTTCGTCTCTGAAGTTGTTAATTAGGCAACAAGAGACGGAAGGCTTTTTTGTTGCAGAAAGGGAGAATTTGAGAATGAAGAAAAATGAAAACACAAAACTGAATCGTTCCTGGATGGCAGCATTTTCAGTGGCAACTACTGCATTTGCGGCTCATGCAGGCGGAGGATTTGCGACAGGAAATCAGGAAAACACATGGTTTGTTAGTTTAGGGTGGCCAGCTATTGTTGGGGTTGCCGTTGCGATGTTACTTTTATCTATGACAATTCGTGAAGGTCAGATTATGATGAATTCAAGAGGATTAAAAACGTATAAAGAACTATTTGAATGTTTATATCATCCATTTGATAAATTAGAATTATTATTTGAATTATTCTTTAATATCATGGTTTTAATGGTTGTTGCATCATGTATCTCTGGTGCAGCCAGTGCATTAACACAATACTTTGGATTGAATTATTATCTAGGAACATTTGTGATTGGCCTTGTTGTATTATTCTTAACAATTTTTGGCGTAGATTTGATTCGTAGAGCAAGTACATATATGGGTGTAGTAATCTTAGTTCTAGCTGTTTCTATTTATACAGTAGGTTTATTAAATGGACACAATTTATTAGATGTTATGCGTGTTGATTTTTCAGTACATGGATGGAGTCAACTTCCAAAAGCAGTTTGGAACGGTGTTACTTATTCAGCTTTCCAATGGGTTACGGTACCAGCTATCTTAGTTTGTGGAACAAGTGTTTTAAAAACAAAACAAGATTGTGATCGCTCAATGGCATTAACATTCACATTAAATATGTTAGGATTAGGTCTTGCCGTATTAATGTTACTTTGTTGGCAACACTATTATTTGACTCAGCCAAACGGAACAACTTTACCAACGTTAACAACATTAAAATCATTTGGAGCAAATTGGCTTGTAGCACTATATGGATTGGTATTATTCTTGTGTTTGATCTCAAGTGCAGTTTGTGTCATCTTTGGATTTGTGAATCGCTTTGAAAATGTGAAATTCCTTCAAAAAGTTGAAAATGTACCTGTACGTAGAGCTTTAGTTTCTGCATTCATCATGGTAGTTTCTATGGGAATCTCATTTGTAGGACTAACAAACGTTGTTAAGTATGGCTATGGATATTGTGGATATCTAGGTATCGCCATCATCATCGTCCCATTGTTGACAGTAGGGTTCTATAAGAATCGTAAATTCATGAAAGAAAATGCACAAGACGCAAAAGTTTCTTTTGAAGAAGCATACGAAAAAAATTAGACGGGAAATCAATTTCCCGTCTTTATTTCTTCCATTTTCTCATCAAGTGTCTTACAAATCTTGGCACACTCTAGTAATTCTTTATCAATTTCATCTAAGCGTTCTTTTGATAAGTTCTTCTTATAGCGAATCTTGTGTTCTAGACTTGCCCAGAAATCCATCGCAATGGTTCTAAATTGTACTTCTACCTTAACCCATTTTTTCTCATCTGATAAAAAGATAGGGATTTCTACAATTAGGTGAAGACTACGATATCCATTTTCTTTAGGATTTTGAATATAATCTTTTTTTTCAATCAAGCGCACATCATCTTGGCTAAGAAAAGAGTTGGCCAAAGAATAAATATCTTCTGTAAAAGAGCAAATAACTCGAACACCGGCAATATCAAATAGGTTGTTTTCAATGTTTGGGATGGTTAAAGCAAGATTCTTTTTTTGAAGCTTTTTAAGAATGCTGGATTGCGATTTAATACGCGTATGAATCGATTCAATGGGATTGCGATCATAGAATAGGGAGAATTGTTCATTAAGAACTTTAAATTTAGTTTCCACTTCCATTAACGCGCAATTATAATAGGTCATCATTTGACGATAGGGAAGAGTACTTTCTTCTACAAAATCCGTAAAAGCATCAACTAATTTCAAATTTGCCATAATTACTCCTTGAATGTGACTTCAATCGTATAATCATCTGTATCTGGGATAATGGAAATGATCTCTTTAATACTTTTTTCTGTGTTCTTTTGAGCCGTTTTCATTAATCCCTTTTTCTTGGCTTCAGATAAAGCCTTATCTTTTTGCTCTACCGCAAAAGCTTTATAGTCACTCACACTGATTGGATTAAAAATATTTTTTGTTTCATCATAGACTTCAATACTTGATTCATCGATTGAATTTGAAAGAACAGTTGGCTTATTAACTGTCACATGAATAGTAGAATCGTTGATCTCTACATTTGCCTTAGATAAATCTGTACCCAATTGAATTTCCCCTTCAAATGTTAGTATGAAGTATTTGTTTGTCAAAGGAATAGACCAGCCATTCAGACTTAAAGAATTTTCAAATTTTCCTACTTTCGCATAATGATATTTTGTGGTTACCAAATCACTTGCCTGTTCAATTCGATTCTGAATTAATGTCGATGTGATTTCAGGTTCCGTTTGTTTATTCGCAAAGAACATACCGCCTACAAAGGCAATTAAGATAAAGACAACAACAAATAAAACTTTCTTTAAATTTTTCATAAGTGACCTCCTCATTAAAATTGTATCATAAATGAATAAAGTAAATAAACCGACATACATAGTGTCAAATTATTGAGTATAGTAAAAACACGACGAAAACGATTATATGTTATAATGGATAGCGTGGAGGGTTTTCATGACTAAAGTAGAATTTCAGAAGGCTTGTTTAGAAGCCGGCATCCAATTAAATGAAGAACAAATGAATCAATTTGAAAAATATATGCAGCTTCTTGTTGAATGGAATGAGAAGATGAACTTAACGGCAATCACACAGGAAGAAGAAGTATGGGAGAAACATTTTTATGATTCAATCATGCCGTTTTCAAATATTAAATTTGAAACAATGTGTGATATTGGCTCAGGCGCAGGATTTCCAGGTATCCCTGTAAAAATTGCATTTCCACATGTTCATATGACTTTGGTGGAGCCATTACAAAAGCGTTGTCGTTTTTTAAATGAAGTGAAAACTCAATTGAACTTAGAAAATCTCGATATATTAAATGTTCGAGCTGAAGATTTGGCAAAAGAAAAACGTGAATGTTTCGACGTGGTCAGTGCGCGTGCGGTTGCCAAACTATCTATTTTATTAGAACTTTGTGTTCCTTTTGTGAAGATGGATCATACAATGGTGGCTTTAAAAGGTAAGAATGGTCACGAAGAGTTGATCAATGCGCAAAAGGCAATTGATACATTAGGTGTTGAATTGATTGATGAAGAAAAATTTATGATTGAAGAGGATGCAACACGCATTAATTTATATTTTAAAAAGGTAAAACATACGCCAAATAAATATCCTAGAGCGTATGGGCAAATCAAGAAAAAACCTTTGGAGGGTTGAGTATGGGAAAAGTTATCGCAATTTCGAATCAAAAAGGTGGAGTAGGTAAAACTACGACATCTATAAATTTAGCAAGCGGACTTGCACATGTAGGAAAAAAAGTATTGTTGATTGATTTCGATTCGCAGGGAAATGCCACGCAAGGATTAAATGCGAGTCAAAATAATTCACAAGCAACGATTCACTCTGTATTAATGGAGGGAGTTCCTATTCAGCAGGCCATCGTACCTAAAATGAATCCAAGAATTGATATTGTTCCAGCCAACATTAATTTAGCTGGAGCTGATTTAGATATGGACAAAATGGAAGCCGGCAAAGAAGAATTATTAAAAAAAGCCATTGCACCTATTCGAGATCAATATGATTACATTATTATTGATTGTCCACCATCACTTGGACTATTGAATACCAATGCATTGACAGCAGCTGACAGTATTTTGATTCCAGTACAGTGTGAATATTATGCATTGGAAGGAGTTACGCAGTTGTTGATCACAATTCGTCTTGTCCAAAGAACAAGTAACCGAAATTTAAAAATTGAAGGTATTTTATTAACAATGTTTGATATTCGTACAAGATTAAGTGTAGAAGTTTCGCAGGATGTGCGTCAAACTTTTGGCAAGCTTGTATATCAAAATTCTATTCCGAGAAATGTAAAATTATCGGAAGCACCTAGCCGTGGCATGTCTATTTTTGAATATGATCCAAAAAGTACAGGAGCCAAGGCATATGCTGGTTTAACTGAAGAAGTACTAAAACGTAATTCAAAGGAGGCATAGCTATGGATAACAAAAATAATGCTCGTTTAGGAAAAGGATTGTCCAGTATTTTTGGGCAAGATGTTTCTAAAGTATTAGATGATATTCAAAATGGAGATATGGAAGTTGAAAGACAGGAACAGTCAAAAATTCCTGTGGATGAGATTCGTCCAAATCCATATCAGCCTCGTAAAGTATTTAATGATGAAGCTTTAAAAGAATTAAGTTCATCAATTAAGCAACATGGTGTGTTTACGCCGATTCTAGTAAAAAAAAGCATTCAAGGATATGATTTGATTGCCGGTGAAAGAAGATTAAGAGCTTCAAAACTTGCCGGATTAAAAGATATTCCAGCTATCATTGTTGATTTTGATGATCAGGAAATGATGGAAATTGCTTTGTTGGAGAATATTCAGCGTGAAGATCTAAATGTAATAGAAGAAGCAAAAGCGTATGAAAAATTAATTCAACGATTAGGATATACACAAGAACAGTTAGCTCATCGTGTCGGAAAATCACGTGAACATATCACAAACTTATTGCGATTGTTAAAACTTCCAGAAGATGTCCAGGAATACGTTGTGAGTAAACAATTAAGTATGGGGCATGTACGAGCTTTACTTGGTCTTAAGACAGAGGCAAGTATGCGTAAAGTCGCTAAACAGGCTATTGATCAAGGTTTGTCTGTTCGTAAAGTAGAACAAATTGTAAAAGATACAAACAATAAAAAAACGATAGAAAAGCCAAAAGAAGATATTTATGTGAAGGCAGCTAAAGAAAAGCTTCAGGAATTCTTCCAAACATCGGTATCTATCAGTAAAAATGCCATTTCTATTCATTATGAAAATAAAGAAGACTTAAATCGAATACTAGAATTATTGAACCTAGTTGAAGAAGAATAAGTCTTCTTTTTTTGACAAATGTTCTGTTTTTTGTATAATATTCATTATTCATGGAGATGTAGTAAAAAAATAGCGCCAGGACTAAGTATTTAGTTGACGAGGACCAGACTTATCGAAAGATTCGGCGGGTAGTCTGGAGGTTGATACAACCTTTAACGATGGACAAAACCAATGTGTGAACATTGAACAAAGCCATTTGGTATCCTCCATGATAATAATTTATAGGAGGATTTTTTATAATGTGTGGAATCACAGCGTACGCAGGTAAAGAGAGTGCTTTACCATTTTTATTGCAGGGTTTAGAAAAACTCGAATATCGAGGATACGACTCTGCAGGAGTGACTCTAGTTTCGAATCACCATCTAGAAACGTATAAGGCGAAGGGGCGTCTAACAAATTTAAAGGAATTGTTGAATGAAAAAGAACATCCTGAACATACAGGAATTGGACATACACGTTGGGCAACACATGGTGTTCCAAGTAATATGAATTCACATCCTCATACAAATGAGAGTGAAACAATTTCAATCGTGCACAATGGAATCATTGAAAACTATGCATCAATCAAGGAATGTTTATTAGAACAAGGATATACATTCCAGTCACAGACGGATAGTGAAGTTATCGTTCATATGTTGGATTACTATTATCAAGGCGATATGATGTACGCTTTAAAAAAATGTGTGCAATATCTTCAAGGTAGTTTTGCGCTATGTGTAGTTTGTACAGATTATCCTGACTGCGTTTTTGTCGCAAAAAAAGAAAGTCCAATGATTTTAGGAAAAACAGATACATCTGCATTTTGTGCAAGTGATATTCCAGCTGTGTTAGATTACACAAAAGATATTTGTGCTTTAGAAGATGGACAGATGGCCGTATTAAGACCTGGAAGTATTGAAGTCTATGATTTCTTTGGGGATCCCGTTTCAACAACTTGGATGCATATCTCATATGATGCTTGTGCAGCTCAAAAAGGTGGATATGATACTTTTATGCAGAAGGAAATGCATGAACAACCGTATGTGATCAAAGAAACATTGAGAGCTCATATTGAAAATAATTTGGCTATGCCAGAATTATCTGGTTTAGACGTTTCAAAAATCAATCAAATTTATTTTGTCGCATGCGGAACAGCTTACCATGCAAGTTTGTATGCTCAATACTTATTGCGCACATGGATTGATTTACCAATTTACTGCATTAGTGCAAGTGAGTTTAGATATGGAAATTATCGAATTGATGAAAACACTTTATGCATCTTTGTTTCACAATCTGGAGAAACAGCCGATACTTTGGCAGCATTAAAACTTTCGAAAGAAAACAAAGCCCAAACACTATCTGTGACAAATGTGTTAGGTTCTAGTTTAGCTCGATTATCTGATTACGTTTTATATACTTGTGCTGGACCAGAAATTGCGGTCGCAAGTACAAAAGCTTATACAACACAACTTGTGTTGTTGGCATGTCTATGTTTAAAGTTAGCGTCTTTATTTAATAAGGGTGTGGCATGTAAAAATCATATGATCAATCAGTTGAAACAAATGCCAGATGTAGTTGAACAAATGCTTGCACAAGAAGAAAAAATGGCTGAATTTGCTAAACTGTTAACGAATCAAAAAGATGCCTACTTTATTGGTAGACAACTGGATTATTTAAGTGTTTTAGAAGGTGCGTTAAAACTAAAAGAAGTTTCGTATGTGCATGCCGATGCATATATGGCTGGTGAATTGAAACATGGTCCAATCGCATTGATAGAAAAAGATACAGTTGTGATTGCGCTAGCTACGCAGCCTAGTGTTGCACAGAAGACAATTTCGAATATTTTGGAAACGGTTGCTCGAGGAGCCAAGGTCATTTTGATTGCTTCACAAAGCCAAAATACGGAAGGCTTTGAGTATGTGATTCGCATTCCAGATGTAGATCCATTACTAAGTTGTATTCCGGCAACAGTTTTATTGCAGGAATTAGCTTACTATGTCGCAAAAGAAAAAGGTTGCGATGTATATAAACCTCGTAACCTTGCGAAAAGTGTAACTGTAGAATAATTATTCTTTAATTTCAGTGATGATATAGTGAATGGTTTGATCTAAACCATGCTCAGATAAATATTTTAATAAATGATGGATGAGGGCGTCTGTTTCAGGATGAATCAGAATTTTACCTCGTCCATTTTCATAATATTCAAGTGCACTAGAGTCAGTGTACTTTTCTTTTTGATAGATCATACTTGCAGCGACTCGATCACAAAACATTTCAATGACATAGTTTGTAGGCATCTTACATGCATAAATGCCATCTACTCCAAAATCAAGCCAATATTCCCAATGATGTTTGTTTCTTCCTTTATGATGTAACCAACCTAATGAATAGCCTTTTTCTTCTTTCTCGGCATCTATAGGAGAGCGGAATCCTTGATAATAATGAAAACCTGTCTTTAATTCAATATAAGAGTATTTGCTTAAATCATGGAGTAAACCTTGTTTATATAGGTGACAACGAAAACAAAGCCAAGTAACTTTTAACTTGTGCTTGTTGATCGTATGTAAATGAGATAATGCTTTATTCATAAATTCACTTCTTTCTTGCCTATTCTATCATAAATTAAGAAAACCATTCTAGTGTAGGCATCTAGAATGGTTTCTTTTTGTATATTAAGATTTTGGTTTCGGAACAGGGAAATGCGGTATGTGAAAAACTGTCGAATTGTCACAATTTGTTGATTATGAGGAACGACAAAAAGGACTATCGTAATAGCCAACATTTTGCATTTGCCTTTTAGTTGCTGAATTATTTTTTTACAATCATCTTATGATCAAATTCAGGGCAGTGCATCATATAGTTTTCTTCAGGTTCATTTGGAAATAATTCATCGATTAACCATCTAGGTACTTCTTCTTCGTAACCGCATTTTGTACATTTCATCAATACATCTTTTTCTGTATG
>SKEJ01000880.1_pt1 | contig 17597 bp, 11 predicted proteins | sample 4826721 | NCBI WGS metagenome assembly SKEJ01 (sample SAMN11008812, study PRJNA524170) | human gut metagenome | biome: Human fecal sample; material: Feces; isolation source: fecal sample from pouch patient p31 | host: Homo sapiens | place: Israel: Tel-Aviv | collected 2015-06-02 | reverse complement strand
CCATAGTATAAAATAGAGGAAGAAACAGGAAGGATTACTTTGCGTTACAGCAAGATAGGCAATCGGATTTTACAAAAACTATAAGTTTTGTGATTATGAGGTAGCAAAATGAAAAAAGCGAGTTCCAGATCGCACATTGATAATGGATTGATTGAATTAACTCAGATGGGAAACCACATTGGTCTTTCGAATCTTGCTGATTGTAAAAAAACAAATCAATTAAATGATGACTTAGCAAGGAAATATCCGGAGATAAAAAACGAAATAGACGATTTAGTAACAGTTGTTCGCTCAAATATAGAAATGGCCGATCCAGAAGATCTTATAAATTATTTGATATCCATGAATTATTTTGTGATGCTGAATAAATCAACGGAATCAGAGTTTACAGCTGAAGAAAATTTTCAATTAAGAACTGTTGAGTATGTGCAAAGTGTTATGGTGAGTACAAAGATTTCACCAAGAACTGATCTATCAAGGCAGAAACGAGAGGAACTGTTTGAAACAATTCTGCGTGACACAATTAAAATCTATGAAAAAATGTATATATTTTACATGAGTTGGGTGTGCAAGGAACAGTACAGCTCAAATCTGTCATCGGAAATGAGAGAATACATATTAGTATCTCAGCTGGCATCACAAATTAGAGGTACTCAATATCAAAACTTCCGAATAGATATTTTGCAAGCGCTATTACAGCCGCACAATGCAGAAATTAAGGAGGCTTACGGGATAAATGTAGAAGAAATAATACAGGGACTTGTACAGCTAGAAAAGAATTTATCTATTGGGCGACTTGACGCAATGAACAAAATGGCAGATTTAATGGAGTGCGCGGAAGACTATGACTATAACATAGGTAATCTCCCAGATGACTTTTCAAAGGAGGCAAGCGAAGCAGTATCGAGAGTTGTTGGCTTAGAACTCTATGATGTGAAAAATGCTACAAATTGGCCAATGCAACTTATCGACGATATAACATATGATGCTGGCGGAAATGCAGATTTTTTCACACATGAAGAATTTGCGGGTTGGCCAATTTGGAATTTGCCAGTACAAGCGAAACCCTGTATTAGAATAAATGGACGCGTGTATGCCTTTGATTATTATAGTGTTTTTGATAACTTTTATAGAGTACTTCAAAAATCTGTTGTAAAACACACTGAAGGGGGAAATACACAGTGGAAAGACATTCAAGCAGAAACAAGCGAAAGACTTGTCGAACAAGTGTTTTTGAGTCTTCTGCCGGGCTGTAGTATTTACAGAAACAACTATTACCCAAATGGAAAAAGGAACAGCGCGGAGAATGATTTGCTAGTAAAATACAAAGACACTTTGATCGTTATCGAAGTAAAGGCAGGTTCTTTTACCTATACGCCGGCAATCACCGACTTTGTTTCACACAAAAAATCTCTGGAGACACTTGTGGAAAAGGCAGAAGCCCAGTGCTTGCGCGTAAAGTCCTACATAGAGAATAATGAATCTGCAATATTTTATAAGGGAAATGACTTAAAAAGTGAAAAATTCCGCATTAATCAAAGTGATCTTTCGCAGATATATATGTTAGATGTTACAATTGCAGATTTCAATGAGTTAGCAGCACAAATGGAGAAAATTCAAATTGCCAATGTGCAGCAAGACATCATTACCATTTCGCTTAATGATTTGTGGGTTTATAAAGAGTATTTTAATGATCCATGTCAATTTATACATTTCTTAAAGCAACGAACAATTGCAACGAGAACTAAGGAAATTTCAGTTCTTGACGAATTGGATCACCTTGGACTCTATATCGAACATAATATGTATTCTATCCAAGCTAGAGAATTGGGAAAAGGCGGCGTAAATGTGAGCCTTTTCGGCTATAGAGAACCGCTAGACAAGTATTTTGCTTGTAAACAACGCGGAGAAAAAGCCGTAAAGCCAATGCAAAAATTACCATCTACTTTTACCACATTACTTAGCCTGTGTGAGAACAAAGAAAAAGGTCCAATTACACATTTCACAAATTTTTTGTTGGATATGGCGGATGATTCGAGACGAAGTTTTTGTGAACAGATACAAAACCTTTCTCGTAGACAAGCAGAGTTGGGGAGAATGGTTCCGCTTATTGCCTTTGGGGAGCTAAGTTATTGCCTGTATATTCGACAGCCGGGAATTCAAGAAACATCACGGAAGATGCAGAGAGAGTATGTGCTTGCTACGCTTGCTCAAAACAAAAATCCATATTGCTATTTAATACAAATAGAAAATAATAGCCAAGCACAAATTGTTGGAGTAGAGTATGAGTATCTTACTCAACACGATATTACAGTAGAAAAGAAATCCGAATTAATGAGAAAGGGGATAGAATATGCAGAGCGTAGAAAAATAAGTTATATGTGTCAAACAGGAAAACGGAAAATTGGACGAAATGAACTTTGCCCATGTGGAAGTGGAAAAAAGTATAAAAGATGTTGTGGAAGATAGCACATAGCATTTGGTGAAATGGCCTTAGTTGAGTTATACCGTTTATAATGAATATTTAATAAACCGGGCAAAAGCAATCTTGCTTTTGCCCGGTCTTTACTTTGCCAGCTTATATGCCAGCTTCGCCACCAATGCCAGACTCTCATCATCCAGTTTACCCAATTCCGCAATAGCTGCATCCATCAGCGCGGTGCGCTGGCCGGCAGGGGAAGCGGGTTCAAAAAACTGCGCAGGCGTGATATTGAAGTAATCGCATATCTGCAAAAATTCCTTCATGGGCGGTAGGCTCTTGCCGGAGGAGATGTTGTAAATATACCCCCGGCTGCGGCCAAGGTCATAGCTCATCTGGTACTCAGATACGCCCTTCTCCAAGCGCAGTTGCGTGATGCGTTCACGGACAAAATCAGCATTCATAATACAATACCTCCTCTACCCAGTGTAGAGGATTTTTTGTGCCCATTAGTCGAAGAATTTATGTTGTAAGGCTGTGCATAACATATTATTTATGTTATAATCCAAATATATATGTCATTTTATCTCTGAAAGTGTAGGAAAGGGAACTTTTGCCATGGATAAGACGATGCAGCAGCTGAAAGCCGCCAGCCCATACAGCGGTGTACTGACGCGGGAGCAATTCTTGTTTTACGAAACACGCACCACCGCAAAATTGCTGGATGAAGGGCTTTCTCCGACGGAAATACAAGAAAAAATCGTGCAGGAAAATCTCTTTCAGTACCCCACCGAGAAATCGGTGCGGCAGATGGCACGCACCTGCATCCAGCGCGTGCAGGCGCTGGACGATGCTGACTTGACCCACGCGCTGGCGTCCGCGCCATCCGAAGTGTCCAAGCAAATATGTTTGTATGCCATGATGCGCCAATATCGTTTGATGTGGGATTTCATGGTTACGGTCATCGGCGAGAAATACCGCAGCCTCGACACCTCGTTCAGTAAAACCGATGTGAATGCGTTTTTATTCCGCTTGCAGGAGCAGGACGACTGGGTCGCCACCTGGAGCGATAAAACCATCGCCAAGCTGCGGCAGGTACTTATCAAAACGCTGGTGGAGACGGAATACCTCGACAGCCCAAAGTCGACGCAGCTGAACCCGGTCTGGCTGCAGCCGATCCTTGAAAACATCATCCGTACCCGCCATGAGGAAATCGCCCTGCCCGCTTTCAACTGCCTGCTGTAAAAGGAGAAACCGATGGATAACTTGACCGAACGCCTTGACGCTCTGCGCCAAAAGCTGCAGGAATCTGATTTTTTGCAGCGTAAGGGGCTGAGCAACGAGGTCGGCATCTGGATCTTCCAGTACAATGCCGCCGACGAGATGGCCGTGCGGCATTTCACCCGCCAGATCGCTGCCGACCAGGAATTACACTGCCGCATCATCGAGCGCAACCTCTACGAGATTTTTCTCGCCATTCTCGATGATAAGCACATCTCCGCCGCCATCCCGCGGCAGGAGGAAAAGCTCGGCAGCAAGCGCCTGTTGGAGCAGCTGCAAAAAATCGCCACGGGCGACAAATTCATCGACAAAATCGACTACGCCCCGCACCAGCTCGGCGATGTCCTGCTGCTGACCGGGGTAGGAGCGGTGTTCCCCTTCATGCGCGTCCACAACCTGTTAGAGAAATTGCAGCCGCGCATTGGCGATATTCCCATTGTAGTCCTGTACCCCGGCGCTTATACGGGGTACGACATAAAACTGTTCGATCTGCTGCCTGCCAACCCCTACTATCGGGCATTCAATATGCTGTAAGGAGAAAAACTATGATGATACGCAATATGTTTGCCGATGACATCAACCGCAACATCGGCGGTGTTGTCCGCGTCGATCAGGACGACACGCATGTCATTTTGCAGGAAGTCAACGAGTACGTGATCACCCGCGAGCTGCGCCGCCACTTTGCGGCCTTCTTTAACTATTACAGTGAGGCGTTCCAGACGCCTACCGACGACATCGGCGTCTGGATTTCCGGCTTCTTCGGCAGCGGTAAATCGCACTTTCTGAAAATGCTTTCCTACCTGCTGGAAAACCGCGAAATCGACGGCACCCGCACGGTGGAGAGGTTCCGCGCCAAATTTGCGGACGACCCGGCCACCTTTATGAACATCGACGCTTCGACCCGCGGCGAAACCGAAACGATCCTGTTCAACATCGACGCGGAAGGTCCCATTAACAAAGACAAAACAGCGGTGCTGCGCGTCTTTGCAAAGATGTTCTACAACCACCTCGGCTTTTACGGCGAGAATCTGAAGGTCGCCAAGCTCGAGCAGTTCATCGCCAAGCGCGGCAAGACCGACGACTTCCGCCGCTGCTTCGCCGAACGCACCGGCACGGAATGGCTCGATTCCCGTGACGCATTTGTATTCTTTGAGGACGACATCGTGGCAGCGCTGGTCGCGACCCTCGGTATGAGCGAAACCGCCGCCCGCAACTGGTTCGACGGCAGCGAGGATGTGGATATGAGCATCACGCGGCTTGTGACCGAAATCAAAGAATATCTCGATACAAAGCCAAAAAACTTTCGCTTGCTGTTCATGGTGGACGAAGTCGGCCAGTATGTCGGCACGGACACAAACCTGCTGCTCAACCTGCAAACGCTGGTGGAGAAAATTGGCAGCGAGTGCGGCGGGCATGTTTGGGTCGTCTGCACTGGGCAGGAGGCCATCGACGAGATCATTCGCGTGCGTGCGGACGAGTTCTCCCGCATTCAGGCGCGGTTCAAAACGCGGCTTTCGCTGTCGTCGTCCTCGGTGGATGAGGTCATCCAGAAGCGTATCCTGAAAAAGACGCCGGATGCCGCCGCCCAGCTCACGGCGCTTTACAACGAAAACAACGCTGTATTGCGCAATCTGTTCAGCTTCACCGACGCCGTCCTCGACATCAAGGGCTACGGCGGACCGCAGCAGTTCGCGGATAACTTCCCCTTCGTGCCGTACCAGTTCATCATCATGCAGAAGGTCTTTGCCGAGATCCGCAAGCACGGCAACGCGGGCAAGCACCTTTCGGGCGGCGAACGCTCGATGCTGTCCGGCTTCCAAGAGGCCGCGCAGAAGATCCAGACCAAGGACGAGTACGCCCTCGCGCCGTTCTATCTGTTCTACGACACGCTGAACACGTTCCTGGACGGCTCCATCACCCGCGTTATTAACCGCTGCGTTAAGGCTGCTGAGGACAAAATGGGCGTGGAGCCGCAGGATGTTTCAGTACTGAAGCTGCTCTACCTCATCCGCTATGTGGACGACATTCCCGCCAACCTTGACAATATCGTTATCCTGATGGCCGACGACCTGCGCACCGACAAAATCACGATGCGCGAGAAGGTGCGCACCTCGCTGGATCGCCTTATCAGCCAGAACTACATTGGGCGCACGGGCGATGTGTACAGCTTTCTCACCGATGAGGAGCAGGAGATTCAGCGCGACATCAACAACACCAATGTTGACGCGGCGGGCGTCGTGACCCGCATCGGCCACATGATTTTCTCCGACATTTACGCCGCCAAAAAGTACCGCTACCGCGACTACGATTTCCCGTTTGACCAGATGGTGGACAGCATCGTCATCGGCGCGGCCAGCGGCGGCATGAAGCTGCGCTTCCTCACCGATGCGGACGACAGCATCGAGAAAACCGAGCTGCGCCTGATGATGGAATCCACCGGGCAGGCGCTGGTCGTGCTGGGGGACACGCCCTACTACAACGACCTCGAAAAAGCGACAAAAATTCGTCAGTTCGTCAAATCTCGCAACGTCAGTCAGCTGGCGCGCTCGGCGCAGGACATCATCCGCGCCCAGCAGGACGAGGCCACCAAGCTGGAAACCGCTGCGCAGGAGGAACTGCGCAAGGCCATCGAGACCGCGCAATTCTACGTGGACGGCGAGCATCTGACCCTGCGCGGCGGCGACGCCAAAGCCAAAATCAACGAAGCGCTGGAATACCTCGTCGCCCATGTGTACAGCGCGCTGGACGACATTGACAAAAACGCCTCCACCGATGCCGACATTGTGGCCGCCCTGCGCGGCGACCTGCACAACGGCACGATGCCCGGCATGGAGCCGAACCACGCCGCTGCCGTCAAAATGGAAGAATACCTCGAAATGCAGCGGCAAAAGCAGCGCCCCACCACGATGCAGGACATCCAGAGCCGCTATCAGGCCATCCCTTACGGCTGGCGCGAGATCGACATCGCCGTGGTCGCCGCCATGCTGATTTGGGAGCAGAAAGTCACAATCAAATACGGCGGCGCGACGGTGCAGCCCACCGACCCCAAGCTGCCCGACCTGCTGCGCAAACGCAGCGAGATCGGCAAAACATCCATTGCCATCCGCCAGCATCCGAATCTACAGCACTTAAAAGAAGCCCGCGCCTACCTGCGCGACTACTTTGATGTGATGGATGTGCCGGAGGACGAGGACAGCCTTGTGCGGTTCATCACCGAAAAATTCACGGCGCAGCGCGAGCATTATGCTGCGCTGGACGCCCGCTACAACGACCACCGCTACCCCGACCGCCCCGCTGTGCAGAGCGCCCTGCGCCTGTGCGAGGAGGTGCTTGCCCAGCGCAAGGACAACATCGCCCTCATTGAAGCCCTTATAAATAAGGAAGACGATCTCGACGACAGCCGCAACGAGATGCAGCGGGTGGAGAGCTTCTTCAAAAATCAGGTCACGGTCTTTGACGAGGCGGTCAAGCTGGACGCTGACCTGCGCAACGACCTGACCTACTTGGAGACAAAGCCCGATGCCATCAATGCGCTAAATAAAATCCGGCTTATCACGCAGGTACAGCCGGGGGCGCGGTTCGATTACCGTCGTATCCCGGAATTGAACGAATTGATGCGCACCGTCCGCGCCGGACGGGACGAGCTGCTGGCGGACAAACGCGCCGAAATGCTGGAAAACGTGCGTCAGTGCATGGAGGCTGTCCATACCGCTGCAGGCGGCGACCCCGACGCGAAGAACGCCGTGACCCGCGCCGATGCCTATTATGACGATGTGAAGAAGAAAATTGACAGCTTCACCAGCCTGCTTATGCTGGACGGTCTGCTGCCGCAGATGCTGCAATACCGCGATACCGCCTGCGAGAGCATCGAGGCGCTGAAACGCCACGCCACGCCCGCACCCGCGCCTACTGCTGCCCCGGTGCGCAAAAAGCTGTACAAGCCCTGCTTCCGCACCGTGGTATTTCAGGCAAAAACGCTGGAAACCGAAGCCGACATTGACGAATACCTCCGCCGCAGCAAGGAGCAACTTCTCGCCATGCTGCAAAACTGTGACGGCGTGCAGCTCAAATAAACCCCAAGCCTTCCCCCTTGGGGGAAGGTGGCGCCGCAGCGCCGGATGAGGGGCGGCGCTGCCTTTAGCGCCCCTTTGCGGGTCGTCGGAGACGCCGACCCCTACAACAACACAAACCAGAAAGGACACCACCATGGACAAAAATGCCATTAAAAAATATGCGGTCTGGGCGCGGCGCGAGCTGTTGAGCCGCGTGGCACAAAAGGCACTGCAATACGGCGTGGACGGCACAACGCCCGCCGACCCGGACGCCGAGATCATCAACGGCAGATTGCTGACCGCCGCCGAGAAATCTCAGCGCCGTGCGCTTATTGACGCCATTGCCGCCGACGGGTACGAGCAGATTCTGGAAGAAGCCGCCTACACATGGTTCAACCGCTTCTGCGCACTGCGGTTTATGGAGGTCAACAACTACCTGCCCAGCCACACCCGCGTTTTCACCGACGAAAACAACGCCTTTGCGCCGCAAATTCTCGCCGAGGCGATCCGCATCGAACTGCCCGGCCTTGACCGCGACCTTGTGTATAAATATAAGGAGGCCAACGACGATGATGCGCTGTACAAGTATTTGCTGATTACCCAGTGCAACGCTCTGAAAGAAATTCTGCCCGGTATGTTCAGCGAGATCAGCGGCTACACCGAGCTATTGTTCCCCGACAACCTCCTGCGCGAGGGCAGCGCCGTGGAGCAGATGATCGCCATGATCCCGGAGGACGATTGGCGTGACGAGGTGCAGATCATCGGCTGGCTGTACCAGTATTACAACAGCGAGAAAAAGGACGCCGTGTTTGCCGCGCTGAAAAAGAATGTGAAAATCAGCAAGGACAACATCCCCGCCGCCACGCAGTTGTTCACGCCGGACTGGATCGTGCGCTACATGGTGGAAAACAGCCTTGGCCGCCTGTGGGTGCAGGGACACCCCGCCGCGCCCATAAAAGCGGAGTGGAAGTATTATTTAGAGGACGCCGCCCAGACCCCGGAGGTCGAAGCGCGGCTTGCGCCCCTGCGCCAGAGCTATGCCGCCCTCACGCCGGAACAGTTGACCTGCATCGACCCCTGCTGCGGCAGCGGACATATTTTGGTGTATCTGTTTGACGTACTGATGCAGATTTACACCGACTACGGCTACACCGCGCGGGGAGCGGTGGAAAGCATCGTGCAGAACAATCTGTACGGGCTAGACATTGACAAGCGCGCCGCACAGCTTGCCTATTTTGCGGTGATGATGACCGCCCGCCGCCATGACCGGGGCTTTTTGCGCCACCCGGTGCAGCCCCATGTCTACGCCATCGCCGAGAGCAACGCCGTGGACAAGGGCGCGGTGGAGGTGTTCTGCAACGGCGACGCCAAGCTGACGGCGGCTGTGGCGCAGATACTGGCCGAGATGCAGGACGCGCGGGAGTACGGCTCGATCTTGGCAACGACCCCGCAGGACTGGGCGGCGCTGTATGCGCGGTTTGAGGAACTGGGGGTAAACGACCCCGACAACCACAGCATGGAAAAGTGCGCCCTGCTGAAGCTGCAAAATGTCGTGCAGGCGGCAGAACTGTTGTCCAAGCAGTATTGGGTGACGGTCACGAACCCGCCGTATATGGGCAATAGTGGTATGAATAATACATTGTCCTCTTATGTGAAAAAGCTCTACCCGGATAGCAAGAGCGATTTGTTTTCGGTATTTATGGAGCGTGCTGATAGCTTTGCTTTCACAAACGGTTTTACGTCATTGATTACAATGGAAAGCTGGATGTTCCTGTCTAGCTTTGAGAAGCTACGTGATAAAGTAAACAAAGAAAAGACGATTGTAAACATGGTTCATATGCCCTATTTAGGAAAAGGCGGAACTAGTTTAGGAATCAACTTCGGTACAGCCGCCGTAATAATGAAAAAAGGTCATATCGAAAATTACATGGCTCAATATGAATATACAGTGTATTACGAATGTGACGCAGAGGGCGTACCATTAGCGTTCCCTCAAAAGAATGCCCGATGGAAAACCGAAACACAAGAAAATTTTGCAAAAATTCCGGGTAGTCCAGTAGCGTATTGGGTAAGCGATTATTTTATAACCCTCTTTGAAAATCCCAATATAAAGAGCTATGTACTATTTAGGCAAGGAATGGCAACATCGGATAATAACCGCTTCTTGAGGAAATGGAGTGAAGTATCAACAGAAAAATTAAAATTTGATACGCTTAACCTCGAAGATGCAAAAAAATCCAACTGCAAATGGTTTCCGTACAATAAGGGTGGCGAATATCGAAGATGGTATGGAAACCAAGAGTATTGTGTGAACTGGGAAAATGATGGCGAAGAAATGAAGAAATTTACTGCGACATTGCCGCAAGGAATGAATGTGCGGTTGAAAAGCCGTGAGTACTATTTTAAAGAGGAAATTAGTTGGTCAGCAGTTACATCGGGGTCCTTATCGTTTAGATATTATCCACAGGGATTTGCTTTCGATACAACAGGTGCATGTATATTTAATTGTGATGAGCATAGAATGTATTTTTTGGCACTGCTGAACACAAAGGTGACAACTGCGGTAATGGACATCCTTAATCCAACGATGAATCATACCTTGGAGGATATGAAAAAAATCCCCATTGTCTTTTTTGATGAAGAAAAAATATCGGAAATTTCCAAAGAATGTATTTCGCTATCAAAATCCGATTGGGATTCATTTGAAACATCATGGAATTTCAAACGCCATCCGCTAATTTGAGAGGAGCAATTTTATGACTAAAACAGAGATGAATGTACTGAAAGAAAAAGTAGATAAAATCTTGGGAGATTGCGCAGAAATTGAAACGACACTTGCAGGAACTATGACGGATGCAACCGATGATATTAGCGGAGAACTTTGCGGAAGAACCCTTGCCCCTGATGGAATATCAGAGGTATGTGTGTATAGGGATATGCCAGCAGCAGAAATTCATATTCCTTATGACAATGATGAAACCAAAAAAGTTGTTGATATAAAACTAACCGATATTAAAGATATGATAAAGTCGAAAGGCTATTGTGCTGTTGACGGCATTGGAAATGATGGGAACGGAAATGAGATTTACATTATATCTGTTCAGCACAAATATGTAATGGATGGAGAGGGCAACATATGTCAACATTGATTTCTGACAAATTCTCCGCGTGGCAGGCCGAATGCGACGCGCGGTTTAACCAACTCAAAGCCAATGAGGAAGAACTCAACCGCATCTTCATTGACATCTACGGCTTGCAGGATGAACTGACGCCCGAAGTGGCGGACAAAGATATTACCGTGCGCAAGGCCGATTTACAGCGCGAGATCAAAAGCCTGATCTCCTACGCCGTGGGCTGTATGTTCGGGCGGTACAGCCTCGATGTGGACGGCCTCGCCTACGCGGGCGGGGCGTGGGACGCCGCCAAATACAAGACATTCATCCCCGACGCCGATAACATCCTGCCCATCTGCGACGATGCCTATTTCCCCGATGACATCGTGGGGCGGTTCATCGACTTTGTGCGCACGGTCTACGGCGCGGACACGCTGGACGAAAACCTGAAATTCATCGCCGACGCCCTCGGCGGCAAGGGCACCCCGCAGGAGGTCATCCGCAGCTACTTCTTAAACGACTTCTACGCCGACCACTGCAAAATCTACCAGAAGCGCCCGATTTACTGGCTGTTCGATTCCGGCAAGAAAAACGGCTTCAAGTGCCTGATCTATCTGCACCGCTACCGCCCGGACACTATCGCCCGCATCCGCACCGACTATGTACATGAACTGCAAAGCCGCTACCGCACCGCCATCGAAGACCTGACAAACCGCCTTGCCACCGCTGCCCCGGCGGAACGAGCCCGGCTGAACAAGCAGTTGAGCCGCCGCAAGGATCAGGCCGCCGAGCTGCACACCTACGAGGAAAAGATCCACCACCTCGCCGACCAGATGATCGCCATTGACCTTGACGACGGCGTAAAGCATAACTACGCCATTTTTCAGGATGTGCTGGCGAAAATCAAGTGATAACCCCATGCCTTCCCTTCTGGGGGAAGGTGGCCGGGCGAAGCGAGGTCAGATGAGGGGAGACCGTGCCGACATATCCTGTTAAGGGGCTGCGCAGGGAAACTTTGCCCCTCATCAGTCACCTTCGGTGACAGCTTCCCCCGCGGGGGAAGTCTTTTCAAGAAATGAGGACACCTATGGACACCGAAACCATTACCCAAAAGCTGGCGCGGATGTTCGATGCGCCGCTACCGGATTTTTACACCCGCCGCATCGTGTTCTGGCATGACGAAGAACGCGAATTTGCCGACACCGTGGCGGATTTTGTGCCGCCCTCGGCTAAATTGCTGGTGCTGAACGGCACAAACAGCTTTGCCGCCAAGCGCCAGTTGGAGCACGACGACCCCAACAGCAACTATCTTGTCTACGACCCCCTCCCTCACGACGATCTGCAGGACAACTGGCTGCTGAACATTGAACTGTACAGCCGCGAGTTCCGCGCGGATTTGATCTCGATGTGGGTGGACGAGCTGCAGCTGCCCGCCACGCAGGATATGCGCAGCGCCGTGAAGGGCTACCGCAAATTTTTTGCCGCGCAGTCCCGCCGCGCCGCCTTTGTGCGGCTGAATGGCGGTATTGCCACAAAGGGTCAACTGCATCTGACCGTTATGGCGGCGATCTGCGGCTTAAAAAAGACCGACCCCAACGCCGTTTTGCGCGCCGTGCTGGGCGCACCGGAAACGATGGACAAGCTAACGGAATACGGTGCGGACGCCGCGTTCTGGCAGTGGTGCCGCCAGTTCACCGGCTACGATGCTGCCGAGCCCACTGTGCAGGAGCTGGCGTATCATATGCTGCTGACTGCCGCATCGCGCACGCTGGCCGCACCCCACCTGCACGGGCTGGGGCAGTATATCTCCCCCGCGCATCAGGCGTATTGCTATGATTTTGTCTCCGAGTGGCTGCACGGAGAGGACAAGCGCGCTCTCTACGACCTGACCCGCGAGACCGAAGCCGCCCTGCGCCTGCCACAGCGCTTTGCCCAGCTGCCTACCGATGCCCTGCTGGATACCGAGGTTTTCCCCTGCGTGCATGAGTGTATTCTGGCAAGCCTGATGAATGAAATTGTTGACCGCGTTATACAGGTCGAGCCGCTGACCGCTGCCGTGGAAAAGCGCCGCACAATGGCGTGGCACAAGGCGTATGACTGCTACTACGACGGCATTTTGCAGGTGGCGAAGATGCAGCAGTTCATGCTCGACCACGCGGCAGGCTTCCACACCGCCGAGGCGAAAAAGCTCTGGCGCGAGTACACCGCCGATTACTACAAGATGGACAGCTATTACCGCCTGTTCCACCGCGCCTTTGGGCAAAGCCTGACGGCGGGCTGTGAACTGCTGGATGATGCATTTAAGCATGTGGCCGATCAGGTCGAGGGGCTGTATGCACACTGGTTTATGGGTGGGCTGGCCGAGAACTGGTCGAATGTCAGCGCCGAGGAGCTGGCGCAGGCTGGGCATGTCATCGGCATTCCTTTGCAGGAAAACTTTTACCGTGACCGCGTGCAGAACGCCGGGGCGCGGGTGTTTGTCGTTATCTCAGACGCCTTCCGCTATGAGGCCGCCGCAGAACTTGCCGGGCAGCTGCGGCAGGAAACGCAGAGCCGCGTGACGCTGGAAAGCCTGCAGGGCATTTACCCTACGATTACAAAATTCGGCATGGCGGCGCTGTTGCCCCACAAAAAACTGACCGTCGCGCCCCGCACAAGCGGAGATTTGGCGATTCTGGCGGATGGTCAAAGCACTGACGCAAACAACCGTGACAAAGTGCTGAAAGCCGCCAACCCTAACAGTGTGGCGCTGCAATATAAGTCCATCATCGGCATGAAGCGCGCCGAACGCGCCGAGCTGGTGCGCGGCATGGAGGTGGTGTACATATACCACAACAAGGTGGACGACGCCAGCCACACCGCCGATGATCAGGTGTTCCCTGCGTGCGAGGAGGCTATCGGCGAAATCAAGAATTTGGTGCGCATCATCCTGAACGAGTTTGGCGGCACGCAGGTTTACATCACCGCCGACCACGGATTTTTGTACACCTACAGTCCGCTGAGGGAGGACGCGAAAGTGGACGGCACGCTGCAAAATGCGGTGGAGGTTGGGCGGCGGTATGTCCTTGCGTCCAAAGACGCTGACGCGGGCTATCTGCTGCCGGTGCGCCTGCTGGACGGGCAGAGCGACTACGCCGCCTTTGCCCCGCGCGAGAATGTGCGTATACGAAAAAGCGGCGCAGGTATGAATTTTGTGCATGGCGGTATCAGCTTGCAGGAGATGGTCGTGCCGCTGATCGACCTGCATTATCTGCGCTCCAACACCAAGGCGTATCAGAACAACCGTGACCGCTATGACACCAAGCCGGTGGAGCTGGCGCTGTTGTCCTCGGCGCGCAAGGTCAGCAATATGATCTTCTCGCTGGATTTTTACCAAAAAGACCCTGTGGGCGGAAACCGCACCGCCGCCACCTACGAGTTGTACTTTACCGACGCAGCCGGGGCGAAGGTCAGCGACACAGTGACGCTGATTGCCGACAAAATCGCCGCAGACGCGCAGGAGCGCAAATTTCGCTGTGCATTCCACATGAAGCAAATGAAATTTGACAGAACACAACAATATTACCTTGTCATTGCCGACAAAAGTGGTCTGAGCCTGCCCACGCGGGAGCAGTTCCAAGTGGATTTGGCGTTTGCGTTTGACGATTTCGGCTTTGACATTTGAGGGAGAGAACGATGGAAGAAGTAAAAACGGACTACGAACAGCGCCTGAAAGAAACATTTCAAGGGCGCATTGTCCGCAAGGATTTGACGAAAAAAATCAAAGAGGGCGCAAATGTGCCCGTGTATGTGCTGGAATTTCTGCTGGGACAGTATTGCAGCAGCGATGACCCGGAGACGATTGAAAACGGCGTTGCCACGGTAAAACGTATTCTGGAAGAAAATTTTGTCCGCCCGGATGAGGCGCAGAAGGTGCTGTCCAAGCTGCGCAGCAACGGCAGTCATACCGTGATTGACATGGTGACGGTGCGGCTGGATTTAAAGCGCAACACTTATATTGCGGAGTTTTCCAATTTGGGCGTGAATGATATTCCAATCGCCGATGAGTACCCGGAAAAGTTTGACCGCCTGCTTTGCGGCGGCATCTGGTGCATTGTGCAGTTGAGTTATGAATATGTGGAGGAGGCGCGCAAGTCTGCAGCAATCCAAATTACCAAGCTGACGCCTATCCAAATGCCCCATGTGGACTTGGAGGAAATCAAGCAGGGGCGCACGGAGTTTACCAAGGGCGAGTGGCTGGATTTGATGCTGCGTTCCATCGGCATGGAGCCGGACGCGCTGACCTACCGTGAAAAATGGCTCCTGCTGACCCGCATGCTGCCGCTGGTGGAGAATAACTTTAACTTATGTGAACTTGGTCCGCGCAGTACCGGCAAGTCGCATTTGTATAAAGAAATCTCGCCCAATAGTATCTTGGTGTCGGGCGGTCAAACCACGGTGGCGAACCTGTTCTATAACATGGGGCGCAAGACGGTAGGCTTGGTTGGACTGTGGGACTGCGTTGCCTTTGACGAAGTGGCGGGCATACGTTTCAAGGACAAAGACGGCGTGCAAATTATGAAGGACTATATGGCGTCCGGCTCCTTTGCCCGCGGCAAGGAGGAAAAGGCGGCGTCGGCATCCATGGTGTTTGTGGGCAACATCAACCAAAGCGTCGATGTGCTGCTGAAAACCAGCAGCTTGTTTGACCCATTCCCGCCGGAGATGGGTACGGACACGGCGTTTCTGGACAGAATCCATTGCTATCTGCCCGGCTGGGAGATCCCGAAATTCCGCCCGGAGCATTTCACGAACAGTTACGGCTTTATCAGCGACTATCTGGCAGAGTTCATCCGCGAGCTGCGCAAGGTGCAGTACGGCGATGCGCTGGATAAGTATTTCAAGCTGGGCAAGAACCTGAACCAGCGCGATACGATTGCCGTGCGCCGCATGGTGGACGGTTATCTGAAACTGATGTACCCCAACGGCGAGTTTACGAAAGACGAACTTGAAGAAATCCTGCGCATGGCGCTGGAAATGCGCCGCCGCGTGAAAGAACAGCTAAAAAAGCTGGGAGGCATGGAATTCTATGATGTGAACTTCTCCTATATCGACAATGAAACTTTTGAGGAAAAGTATGTCTGTGTGCCGGAGCAGGGCGGTGATACGCTGATTCCTGAGGGCATGGCCGCGCCGGGGCAGGTGTACACGATCTCACGCGGCAAGTCCGGTATGATCGGTGCATTCCGCCTCGAAAGTCAGATGCTGCCCGGCAACGGCAAGTTCGATAAGACCGGCCTTGGCACCGAGCGCGGTGCAAAAGAGGCTACGGATACGGCGTTCAACTTCCTGCGGGCGAACGCGCGGCGCATCAGCGGGAACATCAGCACGACCGAAAAGAATTATGTGGTGAACTATCAAGATCTGCAGGGCATCGGCATGACGGATCGTCTGGCGCTGCCCACGGTAATTGCGCTCTGCTCGATTGCATTAAACCGTGCGACGCTGAGCAGTCTTGTGGTGCTGGGGGATATTTCTATTGGCGGTACATTGATTAAGGTGGATGAACTGGCAAATACCCTGCAAGCCTGTGCCGACTGCGGTGCCAAGAAAGTACTGCTGCCGGCAGTGTCAATGATAGATTTTGCCACAGTGCCCGCTGATTTAATGACAGCGTTTCAGTTGATTCCCTACCAGAATGCGGAGGACGCTGTGTTTAAGGCGCTGGGGGTGGAGTGAAACGATAGTTTATAGCCTTTGAAATCCGAAAAACCTGTGGATGTAACTCTTTATAAAATAGCAGCACCGTGTAATTCAAACGCCAATATAGTGGCATTTTGAATTGCACGGTGCTGTTTTGCTATAAAAATATGCGAACTAATGAAATTGTGCCGAGAGAGGGATTAATCCTCGTTTGAGTTTTGGAGCAATGCGTCAATATCTGCAGGCAGGGAGGAAGAATGTGTAATCGTTGAACCAAAAGACCATTGCAGCTTCCACTCAAAATACTTTTCATGTGTGATCTTGCCCGTATGATACGCATACTGCATTACAGTGTAGGCGTTAAAAAGACAATTCAGCAAGTCATTCTCAGACCAAAGCATGGTTGGCTGTGCGTTGAACGGAGTGCTTTTTGCATTTGTCTGAATGACAGGCACGGAAGCACTGACTGTCTCAGTCTGGCTCTTGTCCAGCGGCATGGTCAATGAACATCTGAGCACATCCGGCATATCCTCATCCAACCAAAACAGCGTTTCCATAATACCTTCCAGATTGCCGGTATCCGGTTCAAGCAGTGCGCACTCAGCCACATTGAGTGCCGCTGCTATTTTTTTTACCATATCCTCTTTCGGAACGCGAAACACGGATTCATACTGCGCGATACGGTTAGCAATGCCATCCGTAAAGCCAACCAGTTCACCTAATTCACACTGCTTCATGTGACGATGCAGACGGACACGCTTGATTATTTCTCCTTTGTGGTAGTGAATCAGTTTTGATTCACTCTGGTGTGGTAAAACCGAAAAAGTGAATCAAATCTGATTCACTACCAAGTCCCGCCCAAACGCGCCCCGTGTGGGGCTGATAGCACACATCGGACACAGGCCGCGAGGACTCTCACAAAACCGCAGTTTGGCGCGTTTGTGGGGCTGTGGGGCGGCGTGAGCCGTACAACTTAATACTAGAGAGTAAAACTTACTACACACAAAATTACGATACTATGAGATAATAGACATATACCAAACAAGAAAG
>SKEJ01000873.1_pt1 | contig 17641 bp, 12 predicted proteins | sample 4826721 | NCBI WGS metagenome assembly SKEJ01 (sample SAMN11008812, study PRJNA524170) | human gut metagenome | biome: Human fecal sample; material: Feces; isolation source: fecal sample from pouch patient p31 | host: Homo sapiens | place: Israel: Tel-Aviv | collected 2015-06-02 | reverse complement strand
CTGACGCTGACCTTGCGCGAGCGGATCGTGGCGATGAGCTTGTCGAAGTTGGGGATGCGTCCCACGTTGGCGAACTCGTCGAGGAAGCAGTGCAATGGCGTGGCGAGGCATTCGCCGGGGTAGGTGCGGCAGCGGCGGATGATGCTGTCGAACAGGCATTGGTAGAAGATCGCGGCCAAAAAGTTGAATGTCGGGTCCTCGTCGGGCAGGGCGAGGAAGATGGCCGTCTTCCCGTTGGGATGCCTGTATCCGCCCTTGTGCTCGTCCGCGTATCCGCCGATCCGGTCGATACCGAGGTCGTCGTCGGAGAGGATCTCCCGGACCGGGCCGACTGTCAATGGGGCGAGACGCACGCCGAGGCTGATGATGCTGCCCTTCTTGGTCTCTCCCGCGCCCTGGGTGAAGGGCCGGTACTGGCGGGCCGCGAACTTCAGGCCCTGGGCGAGACGCCATGCCTCGCGCAGGTCCGGGTCGTCGTGGTCCGCGTCCTCGCGTTCCCATTCGGCGCGGGTCTCCTCGTATATTTCAGTGGCGGTCCGGGCGACGGCGTCGACCTGGCTTTCCTTGGTCTCGTCCTGTTCGCTGGCTTCGAGCAGGTCGCGCATGTCGGCGACCGCGTTGAGGGTCTGGCCGGCGTCGATGTGCAGGCAGTCCTTGAGGATGTCGTCGGGCAGGTAGTAGACGAACGCGGTGAGCGCGGTCAGCAGGCTGCGTTCGGATTTGGTCCAGAAGTCGTCGGTCTGGTGCTCCTTGGGTGTGGAGCCGTTGGTGTTGTCCATGATGTTGGTGACCAGGCGCATGATCGCCACGTCGGGTTTCGTGGGGTCGATGTAGCGCATGGGGTTGAATTTCGTCTCGCTGGTCAGGTCCACCAGGTCGAGCTGTTTGACCGTGTAGCCCATCGTCTTTAGTTTCCCGCCGGTCTTCGCGTAGAGTTCGCCTTTCGGGTCGGTGCACGCGTAGTTCATGCTGCCCTTGAGGATGTTGGGGATGACGTGGGTGGCGGTCTTGCCGGAGCCGGAGCCGCCGATCACGGCGGTGTTGAGATTGCGGCGCGTGGCCGGGGCGTCGAGGCTCAGGCCCTCGGTGGCCGTCATCTGGAGGTTCTGACGGGTGTCGTTGTCGGTGTATGGGGCCATCTCCCGGCTGGTGGACCAGCGTGCGGAGCCGTATTCCTCGCCGTCGCGCCAGTTGCGTTTCATGCTCCACCGGTAGAGGTGGAACAGGCCGACCGCGCACGCGCCGCCCAGTCCGCATAGGAGGCTGGTCCGGTCGAATCCCAGGGTGAGCGGATGCTGGAGCATGGTCGTCATGCCGTCCATGATCCGTTCGATGCTTTCGCCGGCGGCGAGGCCGGCCTGGACGCGGGCGGCCGCGAGGTCGGCGATCCAGAATCCCGCGAGGATGGTCAGTGTCTTGACGATGATTCCTCTTGCTTGTTCCATGATTGTTCCTTTCTATTGTTTTCTTTCGGCGAGGTTCTCCTTGAGCCTGGCGCGGAACCGGTCGTACAGCGTCTTCCTGCTGGTGATCCTCCCGTCGGCCGGCTCCGTTTCGGCCTGGGCGTCGCCGCCGGCCGCTTCCGCGTCCTTCGGGGGTGGGAGGGGCGTGACGGTGGTCATGCCGCCCGGCGCGGCGTCGATGCTGAATGGCCGGCCGTCTGCCATGAGCGTGGACATGAGTCGGCCGACGTGGCCGTTGATGTCGATCCATTCGCCGTCGCCGGCCTTGTCCGGTCTGATGCCGCTGACGGTGGTGGTCCGTGTCATCGATTCCCGTCCGGTTCGTCATGGCTGGGATCGAACGCGAGGCTTGTGGCTTCGATGTCGATGCCTGATCCTTCGTCGCCCGCGGTGCCTTTGACCATGAGGCGGGATCCCTTGCGCGCGTGGTCGCGGATGTTCTCCGAATGCTCCCTGCCGCTGGCGTGGATGGTGATTTTCCTCGTGGCTGTTCCCATGGCCATGGTTTCAAGCAGCCAGTCTTCCGCGCTTCTGTTTTGCCGTGGGCTGCTGATGAGTGTGCCCTCGAACCAGATGATGGGTTCCGGCTGGTCGTTTGTTTCTGTTGTCATGCGTGTCTTCTGCTCCTTCGTATGGAATGAATGCGGGGTGGCGCGGAAAGCGCGCCACCCCGTGGCTAGAGAGGACTACAGTCTTGGCCCGTGACGCTTCGTCGTGGAATCGGCCTGTGCGGGCGCCTTGTGATCCGGTTCCGGCCGGTCACGGTCCAGGCTTTGGGTCGGCTGGGGCTCCTTCAACTGGTCAAGCTGGTGGAGCGTCCACGTGGACAGTTCACTGTCGTATGACGCGCGGGTGAGGATCTCATCGCGGTTGTCCCAGACGATCTGGTCGGCCTGTTGTTGGGTGATGCCCGTCCAGTCGCCCTGCGCGTTGATGCGCATGAGCGGGTCCTTTCGCGGGTCCCATCCGCCCATCTCGCGTTTCTCCGCGATGTCCGCGGAGGTGAGGCCGTCTCCGGCGATCTGGACCGTCTTGTCGGATGGGTGGGCGAGGTAGGTGGCGATGTCGTTCTCGGGGTCGTGCGCGTTGACCTCGCCCACGATGCCGTGGAGGATTCTGACTGCGTCCTGGTCGGGGGATTCGTATCGTTCCAGGATGTGGCTCGCGCGCATGCAGGACGCCTTGCGGTGCTGCTCGTAGAGCACGGCCGGATCCTCATCGACCTTCGTCACGACGTATCCGGCGTTCTCCCTCGCCTTCATCGCCTGGTCGCGGTCGAAGGCGGTGCTCAGGTATGCGATGTGCCTGTCGGGGTCCCCGGGCTTCCGCCACCGGTAGGCGTATTCCTCCGGCGGCTGGTTCGCGGCCAGATGGCTCGTCCCGGCTGCGCGGGCCGTGTGTAGGCCGCCCGCGCGTTCCCAGCCCTCCACCGCCTTGGCGAGTGTTTTCCCGGCGGCTGGGTCGGCCGGGTCGATGACGGTGTGTTCGCGGTCGGCCATGTCGTTGTCGTCGTATTGCCATTCCGCCTGTGGCCGGTTGGCGTAGGACACCTCGATCCGGCCGGCCAGACGGTCCGTGTCTTTCCATGCGGGGTTGTCGTGGAAGTCGATCTGCACGGCGCGTCCGTCCGTGAGCCTCGCTTCGAGGTAGTGGCCCATGGCGTTGCCGCCCTGGGTGACTTCGGTGACGTCGTGGTCCTGTTCGAGCAGTCGTCTGGCGTTTTCCGTTGTCAATGGCATTCCTGCGCTCCTTTCCTTGGTTTCCTGGTCTCTACTTTCCGTCTCCCGGGGTTCGTCGGGTTTGGACGTCAGCCGTTCGAGTTCTGCCTGTTTTTGCCGGTACTCGTCCTCGTGGGCGAATGGTTCGGCCAGCGTCTCCTGCGCGGCGGCGAGTTCCCTTTCGGCGTCCGCCAGCCGTTCCGTGAGCTTGCCGGGGTCGGTGGCCATGTTCTTGACGATCCGGTCGAGCTGGCTGACGATGCTGGAAGGTCCGGTCAGGTAGGGTCCGGGCATCTCGGTACCGGATTCGTGCTCGTGGACGGCCTTGACGGCCAGGGTGATCCGTCCGGTGGTGGCCGCCCTGCGTGCGATGACGGGCAGTCCGTCGTATTCGGCGATCGTGTCCCCGTCGTGCGCCTGGTGGGCGGCCTGGTGGAGGAGCTTGCATGCGGTCTGCCGGTCGCCGACCGGCCGGCCGTTGATGGTCATGCCCTCCCACTTGCCGTTCATGCGTGCGGTCTGGTGGATGCTCAGGGCCTTGGACGCGAGCGGCTTGTCGTCGGTCTTCTCGCGGATCGCCTGGCGGATCCCCTCGATGCGTGGCTGGAGCTGCTGGTTGATGTCCCTGCGGGTGTCGGCCTTCTGCTGCGCCCATGAGGCGCGCAGGAGCTTCAGCTGGTTGATCTCGTTCTCCAATGTCATGCGGCGTTGGATGTCGGGGTCGCCGGTGGCCAGCGCCTTGATGTTGGCGAGGGTCACCACGTCGGCGTCGAGGTCCGCGGCCTCGCGGGCGGGGCTCTTCGAGCTCATGAGCTGGCTGATGAACCGCTGCTTGCGTTCCACGGTCTGGTAGCTGTACGCGTCGAACGTGCCCTCGGTCACGTACCGGTAGTCGCGCACGTGGTCGTACGTGTTGCCCTGGCGCTGGATTCGGCCGAGGCGCTGTTCCAGGTCGGCGGGCCTCCATGGGCAGTCGAGGTCGTGGATCGCGGCGAGGCGTTCCTGCACGTTGGTGCCGGTGCCGAGCTTCTGGGTGCTTCCCATCAGCACGCGGATCTCGCCGGATCTGACTTTGGCGAACAGTTGCTCGCGTCTGGCGGGGTTGTCGCCGGCGTCGTGCACGAACGCTATCTGCTCGGCGGGCACGCCCAATTGGATGAGGCGGTCCTTGAGGTCCTGGTAGGCGTTCCATCCGCCCGACGCGGGCGTGCTCGAGTCGCAGAAGACGAGCTGCGTGCCCAGGCGTGGCGTCTCCTCCTGCCAGATCCGGGCGACGTTCTCGGCGCATGCCTGGATCTTGCCGTTCTCCAGGGGGCGGTCGTTCTCGTGGCCTTTGAGGAGCTTGGGGACGAGGGCGATCTTTCGCCCGTCGCCAGTGATCCGCAGGAGGTTGTCGACCTCCGGCGGCACGTCGCCGTCGCGCACGAGGTCGGCCCTGTCGGACAGTTCCTTCATCTCCTTCTTCTGGCGGTCGGTGATGGGCACGGGGACGGGCACCTGCTCCAGTTCGGGCAGCGGCAGCTGGATGTCGTCGTTGGTGATCATGTCGGTGAACTGCTTCACCGCGTTCATCAGTTCGGGCAGGTTCTGGAAGCGCGCGAACCTTTGCTTGACCTGGAATCCGTTGCCTTCGGGCTTCAGTTCCACGGTGGGTACTACCTGGCCGTAGGCGCCAGCCCATGCGGCGAACGTGTCGAGGCCCTGGGCCTTGAGGGTTCCGGGCGCGAGGTAGCGCTGCATGTTGTACAGCTCGCTCATGGAGTTGGAGACCGGCGTGCCGGTCATGAACGCGATGTTGCCTCCGTGCCCGGCCTCGCGCAGCCATTCGCATTTGTCGAGCAGGTCCTCGCATTTCGCGGCGGACGACAGTTGCATGCCCAGGTCGGCGGATGCGACGGGCACGCCGAGGTTCTTGAAGTGGTGGGCCTCGTCGACGATGAGCATGTCCACGCCAAGCGATTCGAACTCGATGTCCGCCAGTGCCTTGTCGTCGCGCGACTCCTTGCCGTCTCGCAGGCGCTGCATGGCGGTCTCGGCGCTTTTGCGCGCCGCCTCCAGCCGTTTGACGGTGGGGTCCTTGTCGCCCCTGGCCTTGGCGGCGGCCTCGACGGCCTGGGCGAACTCGTCGACGCGGGCGCGCATGTTCCTCAGCCGTCGTTCCTTGCTGACGTGCAGCTGGCTGAACCGGCTCTCCGGCACGATCACCGCATCCCAGTCGCCGGTGGCGACCCGGCCCCAGAAGCGTCTCACCGATTCGGGGTTGCGTTGCGCGTCCTTGTCCATGACGAGGACCCGTCCGGCCGGATAGAGCCTGAGCACGTCGCCGGCCCACTGGTCCACGAGGTGGTTGGGGACCACGAGCATCGGCTTGGACGCCTTGCCGAGACGTTTCGCCTCGTGGGAGAGGGCGACGCCCTCGAACGTCTTGCCGGCGCCGCCGACGTGCGCGATGAGGGTCCCCTCGTTGCTGCGCAGGGCGCGGGCCACCGCGTCCTTCTGATGCGGACGCAGGGCGACGCCGTGGGCGATGCCGGGCGTGGTCAGGTAGGATCCGTCGACGTGGCGGGGCCGCATGCCGTTGAAGCTGCGGTTGTACAGGGCGGTGAGCCTTTGCGCGCGGTCGGGGTCCTTGAACACCCATTGGTTCCACGCGTCGCGGATCGCGTTGGCCTTCTCGATGGCGGCCATCGTGGCCTTCTGGTCCTTGACCCGTTTGGGCTTGCCGGACGCCGTGGTCTCCGTGGGGGAGTCCTTGGTGACGGTGATCTGCGCGTTGTCCAGGCACGCCTCCAGCAGTTGGAACGGGTTGCGGTCCTCGGTGCCGTACGTCCTTGCTGCCTTGTAGGCGATGTCGCCGCCGCCCGAGTAGCCGACGCGCCATTGTCCGAGCTGGGGGATCCAGTCGACCGAGTACTGGGAGAGCTTGCCGGGCGTGAGCCCGTGGCCGCGCACGTTGAACGTCTCCATCATGAAGTCGTGGACGTCCCTGGCGGGGATCCACGGGGCCCCCAGCGGCGCCTTGATCTGCTCGGTCTCCAGCGGGGTGGGCTGTACGCGTTCCAGCAGATCGGCCACGTGTTCGAGCCGTTCCGCGTCCGTCTGGTCGGCGCGCGCGGCCTCGGCGTGCTCCGGCTGCTCCCGCCATTGTCCGCGCTGTTCCTCGCGGCGTGCGCGGAACGCCTGGTAGTCGGCGGGGCGCGCGTCGATGGCGCGTGGCGGCGCGCCGTAGGCGTCGTGTGCCGCTCCCTGGCGCAGGTCGGGCAGGTCGCGGGCGATGCCCCAGATCCATTCGCTGACCGACATGTCGGTGGCGAGCCGTTCGGCGAGCCGCGTGGGGTCGTCGGTGCCGGGCATGAGACGGCGTGCCATCGCGCCGATGGTCGTGTCCGTCCATATCGTGCTGCCATGCTTGTCGTGGGCCGAATAGCTCTCGAACAGGTTGGAGAGGATCGCGGTCTTGTCGGCGGTTTCGAGCCGGTCGGTGTGGGCGATCTTGTGGACGAACAGGGCGAGGTCCCTGACGGGCATGCGCCGGTCGGCGAGGATCGGCGCGTAGTGCTGTGGCGCGTCGCCGTCGCGCCATGTCCAGCACAATGCGTCCCACAGTGGGCTGGTGCCGTGCGATCGGTGCCATGCCGGCGCGTGCCACGGCTTCCGCTCTCCGGTGTCGGATCGTTCGAGGGTGACGCGTGAGTGGCGCTCGGGCAGTTCCTCCACCGCCCGCCAGACGAGGGCGAGGACGAGTTCCGGGTTGCGGTTCCAGCCCATGGTCCATCCGTGCCGTCCGTCGTTGATGCGTTCGATGACCGGCGTCGGATCCCTGTAGGATTCGGCGGCGTACGGGTCCGTGAGGCTGCGCCACACGTCCGTTCCCGCGGTGTCGATCCATTCGCGTGCCTGCTCTATGGCGGGCATGTCCTCCGATGTCGCGTAGATGGATGCCGCGAACTCCGTCATGGCCTCGCGTGCCGCCCGGCGTCTGAGGTGTTCGGCCATGGCCGTGACGTGGTCGAGCTTCGTCCCCACGTCTCCGGCGAGGTAGTCCTCGGCGGGCATGACCTCGCCGGTGTCCGGGTCACGGATGATGCGGTCGCCCAGACCGGTCTCGGCCTCCTCGACGGTGGTGTCGGCCAGGCGCGCGATGAGTTCCAGGTCGACCCCGCCGGCGCGGTCGAGACTGATGTCCAGCGCGTCGTCCAGGCTGTCGGCATGGTCGGGCATGGGCGGCACCGGGCTGATGGTCCGTTGCGAGAGGCATTTCGCCTTGCCGGCGAACCTTCCCTTTTCGTCGGTCTCCTCCAACGCCATGACGAGATGGCAGCCGGATTCCTCGCCGCTGTAGGCGCGTTGGTTGGCGCGGTCGCACAGTCGTCCGAACTCGCTCGTGAACCGGTCGTATGCCCGGTCGAGTTCGGCGCGCTTGGCTTCCACGTCCGGGTCGTCTACGCGGGCGGGGTCGAGTTCGAGCCGTTGGAGCTCGCGCGCCAGGTCTCGCAGGCGGATCATGCCGCGCAGGCGTCGCGCCTCGTCGCCCTGGCCGTGGGCTATCTCGGTGACGGTGGCGCCGTCGCCGTACCAGACCACTTCGCGCTGGTCGACGGAGTATTCGAACGGTGCCACATGGTCCGGCCGGACCGTGATCTCCGCCCGTCCGGCCGGTTCCGCCTCGCCCAGCGACAGCGCCGGGCCGTGGGTGATCTGTGTGGAGAGCAGTTCTTGGAGTCGTTCGCCGACCTGTTCCGCGTCGCCCTGGAAGACGACGTCGAAGTCGCCGCCGAACCGTCCGATCACCGGTCTGATGTCGCCTACCGCGTGCGCGGTCATGTCGTTGGCGACCGCCTGGTTGACGTTGACGGTCACGTCCTGGTATCCGGGCACGGCGACCGGATTGGAGTGGATCCACGCCTCGTCGGGCGTGCGGTCGAGCGTCCGTTCGCGTCTGCGCAGAACGAGCACGTCGGTGACGGCCTCGGTGCCGGCCTGGCGGGCGAACGTCGAGGACGGCAGGCGCACTGCGCCGACGAGCTCGGCCTTTCTCGCGAGGTCGGCGCGCATGGTCTCGGAGCGTTTGTCGAGCGTGTATCTGCTGGTCAGCAGCATGGCGACGCCGCCGGGCCGCAGCGCGTCCACCGAGCGTTCGATGAAGTAGTCGTGCAGGGGGAGGCGGGATGTGCCGCCGTCCGTGGTCCGGTAGTCGAGGCTGATGTCGCCCGAATAGGGCACGTTGCCGATGGTCAGGTCGAATCCCGGATGGATGGTGCAGTCCGCGAGGTCCGCGTTGAGGATCGTGGCGTCCGGGTTCAGTGCGGCCGCGATGCGCGCGCTGATCGGATCGAGTTCCACGCCCGACACGTTCGCTTTGATGTTTTCGGGGATGCCGGCCATGAAATTGCCGGTGCCGCACCCGGGTTCCAGCACCTGGATGGGCGCGGACCCGATGTCGAGCGCGTCCCACATGGCCTTGACCACTGGTCCGGGCGTGTAGTAGGAGGTCAGTGTGGAGGCGCGCGCCTGCGTGTACTCATCGTCGTCGAGCAGTTCGCGGATCTCGGCGTTCAGGTCGGCCCATTCGGGCTTGTCGGAGAATGCGTCCGCGCATCCGCCCCATCCCGAGTATCCGCGCAGCGTGTCCGTCTGCTCCGCGGAGAGAGGCTCGTCGCCGTTCCCATCGAGCGTCTTGAGTGTCCGAATGGCGGCGATGTTCGCTTCGGCGCGTTCGCGGGGCGAACGCGCGCGTTGCGAGTCGAGGGATGCTAGAAGCTTTCCACGATCTCGTGGATCGCCATGCTCATCGACTCCGCTTGCGCCTCGTTCATCCCGTTGAGCCGGTCCAGGTCGGTCATCTGGGGTGCCGCCTTCAGGCAGTCCGTCCGGTTGAGCAGGTGCCTGGACTCCATCAGCTGGTCCATGATCTGCGCCTGGCGTTCCCTCGTCCGCCTCTCGATGTCCCGCAGATGCTCCTCGAGCACGTTGGCCATCATCATCTCCCTGAACCGCTGCGGATGGTTGTCCATCAGCCAGTTGATGCGCATGTTCTGGATCCCGTGCAGGCTGCTGCGGGTGAACACCTTGTACGGCAGCGCCCACTTGTTGAACAGTTCCGGATGCGCCGCCCGGCGCTGTTCCATCGCCTTGAGGTTCCTCTCGTAGCGCGCCTTGAGCTGCGGGTCGGTCCATGTCATCTCGTCCATCATTGTTCCTTTCTTCAGTGTTGTTTTCCGTGCCGGAGGATTGTGTGAAACGTTTTACCACAGGTTGCGGCGTGGTTTCGCCGGGCGTGGCGGCACCGACGCCGAGCTTGTTCTCGGCGGCGATCCGCGCGTCCCGTCGGCCGAGTCCACGGAGCCGGTTCTCCCGGTATTCGGCCGCCACGGCGGCTATCGTCTCGTCGTCCGCGCCGCGTGCGCGGAGTCGTTGCACCGCGGCGTGGCCCACCGTTATCTCGTATCCGCGCACCTGTTCCGCCGTCCTGTCGGCCTGTCGCTGCTCCTCCTCGAGAAGGCTGAACAGGTCGATCTGCTCGTATTCGACCGAGGCGGTCTGCTTCGCGTATAGGCGTTTTCTCACCATGGTTCTCTCCTTTCTTATAAGGTTTTCCGCTGCCCGCGGTTACGATCGGTGCCGGCGGTGGGCGGGTCTGCGTTGAGTCCGTCGAGGTTCTTCTTGAGCCTGGTGCGGAACCGGTCGAGCGTTGACTTCAGGTCCGTGTGCCGTCGTTCCGGACCGGCGGCCGGGGATTGCGAGGCGGGAACGATGGGGCCTTGCCGCTGTTTCGTCGCCATGTCCGTCTCTGTTTTCCGTGGCGGCGCGGGTGTCTCATCGCCTATGGCGTCGGGCGTTTTGCCGCCTTCCGGCACGTACTGTTCGACGGTCGGACGATCCGTTGTTTTGCTCCTGGCCTGCGTCGGATCCTGCGTGCCGGTGAGTTCCTGGATGAGCAGTCTGGCGGCCTGGCGGCGTTGGCGGTTGGTCCACCGTCCCTCGTCCTCTCCGGCGGTCCGGTCGACGAGTCTGCGCGCCCATTTCATTGCGACGGACGGCTTGTACGTGCCGGCACGCTGGTATTCCGTGAACCGGCCCTGCATGCGTTCGATCTGCGGCCAGGATTCCTCCACGGTCTTCGAGGCGAGCTCCACCGATGCCGTGTCGAGCGTCTTCTCGGCGTCGCGGTTGCGTTTCTGCGCGTCGATGACCGCCTGGACGAGCGTCTGCGGGTCGACCTGCATGGTGCGGCGTTCCGCTCCGCGGCCGGTGAACAGCTCGACCGGGGTGCCGGGTCTGAACCTGATGTTGACGGCCCGTCCCTCGTTCTTCTGCCTCTGGTTCTTCGCGCTCATGAACATGTCGGTCGCCCAGCCGGTCAGGTCCTTGCCATCGATGGCGGTGCCGCGGGGGAGTCCGACGATCATCTTCGGCCAGTCGCGTCCGTCCTTCGCATGCAATATATAGGTGTGCGCGAGCCTGTTCGCCACCCACGCGTTCGGCCAGACCTGCTTCGTCGCCGCGGCCGTCCGGGCCGGCGTCTGTGTCACGGCTGTGGGGTCGGTGTCCCGCTCCGGCTGCTCCTGCTGGGGGAGCGCGGGCGTCGGCGAGATGGGTTGGCCCTGGAGGATGGATATGGCGGCCTGGTCGGTGAACTCGTCCCAGTCCGGGGCGCGTCGACCGTCGTTCAGATTCAGCAGCGGCTTCTGCTCCAGTCCCGGTTTGAGCAGTCCGCTGCGCATGACGCGGCCGGTCATGCCCTGGGCGACGGGTCCGCCGTCCTGTTCGCGCCAGTGCTGGTATTCGTCCCGGTAGACGCGGCTTTGTGTGAGCAGTTCGCCGTCGCTCATGGTCTTGGCGGGGAAGGACTCGCTCATGTCCTCGCTGTGGCTGATGGTGGTGACCTGCATGCTCAGGTCGTCGTATTGCAGGTGTTTGAAGCTCATCGCGTCGAACAGTCCCTGCTGGTTCCGATGCCAGGAGAAGACCATGAGGTCGTACCCGTTATCCTCCAGGAAGAACACGCAGGGGCGCGGCTCGTGCTCGACCGCGTTCTGCATGAGGCTGGCCTGGAGCAGGTCGGGGTCGAGCCGTCCCGCCGCGGACGCGGCGGCGGCGAGGCTGGCGCTCCATCCCATAGGGAGCTGCCGGCCCGTCGTCGGATCCGTCATGCGGTACTCGCCCGGTGTGGTCACGGTGTCCCACTGGTCGGGGTGGCGGTGGTCCCACTGTTCGATGCCCGCGAGCATCGCGTCCATCGGGCTCTGTCCGCTCTCCGGTCTGATGGCGAAGGATTCGGTGGCGCGGGTGGTGTCGCCGGCGATTGTGTTCCGGTGGGCGATGGTTTCGCCGGGATCGTAGATCATGCCCACCGAGTCCTCGCCGGCCGTCCTTGCAGTGCCGGCCGTCCATATCGTGTCGCCGGACGAGGCCCACATGGTCACCGGCCATGGGGTCGGGTCGTTGGTCCCGTTGATGGTGTCCTGGAAGATCGCGGCGCGTTTCGTCGCCTGTTCCTGCTGGTTCATTGTGGTTTCCTTTCAGCGGCCCTTGCGGGGCGTGCGGTCCCTGTTCTGGGTGGGTGGCATGTGGTTCTTCTGTTCGGCGAGGTTCTCGTTGAGTCGGGTCTTGAAGCGTTCAAGCAGTGCCTTCTTCGATCGGATCGGCTTCGGTTTTTGCTCTTTGCCGGCCGGCCTGGGATTGTCTGCTCTGGCCTGTGTCTGCTGTCGCGTGGCCGGTGTCCGGGCTTCGTCCGGTGCGGGTTCCGGTTCGCTTTCCGGCTTCGATGTCGGCGTCTTCCGGTTCGGCTCGGTCGTCTGCTTGCGTGTCCGCTCCTGGGTTTGCGCGCCCTGCCCGTAGTCGTCGCGCAGGATGTCGTCGAGCTCGTCGCGCAGGCTCGGGTCGGCGGTGGCCTTGCCGATGATCCGGTCCGCGAAGTTGCGGCCGGCCTGCTCGTCGCATGTTGTGTCGCCCATGAGCTTGTCCCATGAGAGTTCGGGGTGGCGGGCGGTGAGGCTGTTCGCGGCCATCTCCATGACCTCCGGGTCCACGAAGTCCCAGGCGATGCGCTGCGTCGGCATGGGCTTCGTGGCCGGTTCGGCCGGGGTCTCCCGCGCCGGGGGTTCTGGCTCGTTTCGGGTCTGTTCCGTCTGCTCGACGGTGAAGTCGTCGTCGGTGACGTCCAGGCCCATGCCTTTGAACGCGCGTTGCACTGCGTGGCGGACATGGTCTTCGTCCTTGCCGGCGAAGTGCAGGATGAACTGGCCTTGGTCGGTGCGTTCGAGGTGGTAGTCGATGCCGGCGGTCTTGAGGCTGTGCTGTACCTCGCGCATGGTCGAGTCGTCGAGTTGCAGCTCGTGCAGGTCGCCGTCCTTCTTCCTTTGCAATCGTTTCTCGGACATCTCGCCGCTGTCGATCTTGTTCTTGACGGCCTCGCCCGCGGCGTGCACGCCGGTCTTGGTGAGCTTCATGCCGGAACGGAGCAGCGCCATGGCCACGCCCTTGGGGATTCTGAGCATGAGCTTCGCGCCTCCGGTGATGATGGTCTGGACGGCGTTCTGGATCTTCTCCTCAGCCTGTTCCTCGATTGGCATTGCGGTTCCCTTTCTGTTGTCGGTTGGTGTTTCCTGGGACGGTTCAGATGGACCGTCCACGCTTGTGCTGATGCTGTTCGCGCTGCTCGGTCTCCGTTTGCTCGCGGTCGCGGGTCGTGTGGATCTCCCGTTCGATGGCGGCCAGCTCGCCCTCGTACCGGTCGCACAGGGCCTCGCGACGTTCCATCTCGCCGCGCGTCTCGGCCACGAGGTCGGGGTCTCCCTGTTGGATCGCGTCATGCAACGCGATGACGGCGGCCTGGAGTTCGTCGTGCGATTCGCGGACCTTTCCGCGCAGCAGCTTGAGTCCCTTGGCGCTGTCGCCGCCCGCGAGCCTGGTCCAGCGGATCGCCGCGTTCAGCGCCTTCGCCTCGCCGGCGAGCCGGTCGAGGCGTCGCGCCTGTGCCTGGTAGTAGCGCTGCTGGGCGGGACTTACCCCGTAGCGCAGGGGCAGCCGTTCGGGCGAGGCCAGTGGGTCGAGCCGGCTTGTGGGTTCGCCGAACCACTGGTAGAGGCCGTGGGTGGTGGTCTTGCCGGCGTACCGGTTGGACGGGTCGAGGATGATCTGGTCGCGGTGGAGGGGCAGGAACGCGCGCAGCGTGGATCCGCCGTCGTCCACGAGACGCTTCGCGTCGAACGTGATCTTTTTCTTCCGGTGGGTGCCGGGCAGCCACACGGTGACCGTCTTCCTGGTCTGTTTGGCGACGAGCCGACGGTTGAACGTGATGGGGATGACGGGCGTGCTTTGCAGTCCGGCCATGATGTTCGTCATGTCGTACGCCGAGCCGAGTTTCGTGTCTCGGACCTTGAAGCCGGTGTCCTTCATGGTGAACGTGAAGTGCTGTCCTCGGACCGTCACGTCCACGCCCTGCACGTCGAGCATGTTCCTCCAGTCCTCGAAGTTCTCCGCGCCGGCCAGGGTCAGGTCGATCAGCATGCGGAGCTGGTCCTTGACGCCCAGGCCCTTCGCGGACGCGTAGATCTCCTCCATCGACATGCCGTAGCGACGCTCCATCGGCTCCTCGTTTTCGGCCCGTCGCGTCGTTCGCGCCGTCGCCGCCGTGCCCGGTTCGGAAGTCTCTTCGACATGTTTGGGGTCGCGTGCCTGTGTCGTCGGGTCTTCGTTCGGCGTGGTTTCGTCGCCGCGCATTTTGCGTGCGACCCGCTCGGTGGCGGGGTTGAAGATGACGCTTAGCCCCTCCCTCTCGCTGATCTCGTTGGCGATGACGCGCCACTGTTCGATGATGTCCTTGGGTAGTTCCGCCTTCAGATGCTTCCCGTATCGGGAGGCGGCGCACACCATGATGTGGTCGTGCAGGTGGTGGCGGTCGGTGTGTGTGGCGACCACGAACTTGTATTCATCACTGGTGATGCGGTGCGCAAACTCCACACCGAGTTCGTGCACCCGCTCGGGCGTCACGGGGTCATCGGGACTGAAGCTCAGCTTGATGTGGTACGCCAGACGGCTGTTCTTTTGGATGCCTTTGGGTGAGTTCTCGTTGTCTTCGAGCATTGGATCAGCCAGCGCGTCGTAGTCCGTTCCGGTCCGCTCGTAGTTGGAGCTGACCAGTCTTCCGCCGTCGGTCTTGGCGGGGTCGATGATGTACGCCATCGCCCCGTTGGGGCCGCCGAGATTCGATTTCACGGGCTTGCCGAGCTTGACCACGGCCATGCTCACACGTCCTTCCCGGCGGTGCGTTTGTTGGCGAACAGGTCGCCGAGCAGACGCTCGATGCGGTCGAACGACGCGCGGAGCTCGGCCACCTGCTCGGCGGTGATGTGCTCGTTCGCGTTGGCCCAGTGGGCGATCTGGTTGACGTTCACGCCGATGCGGCCGATCTCTCTGGCGAGCGGCTCGGGGTCTGTCAGCGGCCTGATCTCGGTGACGCGGATCTCGCCATCGGTCAGCATTTTGCGTGCGAACACGGTGAACGAACGGTATCTTGTCGTGTACTTGTTCACCTTTTTGTGCAGCGAATTGACGCGTTCCCACTCGTCGGGAGTGAACGTGACGAGCTTCTGCACGGTGCGTCGGCGCTTGTTCGCCCAGCTCATTTCGCACCTCCCGTGGAGGTGTGCGGACGGCACGTCCGTGATGCCGCGAAGCGGTCTGGAGAGCTTGCTCGACCATGGGGTCTGGGTCTCCCGAGCAAGCCGATTCGCGGTGCGAATCGAGTGAACGTATATACGTTCACGTCACTTGCTACTCCCATATCAATTTCATTGATTGGGAGTGATTTCGCACGGCATGATTGCGCAATGCCGTGAAGGATGATCGCGTTCACTCCTTGCTCCTTTCGCCCATGGCCTTGAGGGCACGGCCGGTGTCTTACGCCAATCGTCCGTCGTGGAAACGGCGATGGGTTTGGACACTTGGAGCAGGGAAACGAGAAGGCCCCGCGAAAAAATCGCGGGGCCGGTGGGTCGTTGGTGGCGCGTCATGTCCGTCATGCATACGGGCATGAAAAGGCCCCGGCCGTCTTGATGACGGTCGGGGCGGATGCGCGTGGGCTTCTAGATGATTTGCATGTCGGAGCGGACGCGTTCCGCGGCGATGTCGATGTCGCCGGGCCATGAGGGCACGCCGAACGCGAGGCGCACGCGGTCGAACGTCTGCGGGTCCTTGAGCGGTTTGAACATGCCGCGGTCGATGTATCGGGACATGTCGAAGATTCCGGTCGCGCCGTCGGAGCAGGTGACCTTGAGCTTGTAGCCGGGCATGGGCTCGCATTGGGTCACTTTGATTGAATAGTCGATGGTCATGTCCGTTGCCTCCTTGTCAGCGTAGCGGGTCGATTCTGAATGGGTGCTCGAGGTTGAAGGCCAGCTCCCAGTCGGCTTCCAGCTCTTCGGCATGCAGCAGCACCCATGCCTCGACCAGTTTGCGCTGCTTGCGCGGGAGGTCTCCCTTGAGCAGGTTGCCATCGAAGGTGAAGGACGCTTCGTGGCCTTGGTATCTGGCGTGGATGTGCGGCGGAACATGGTCGTCCGCGTTCATGGTGATGATGATTCCGAAGAACATGCTGATGACCGGCATGTCCGCCTCCTTGTTTTCGTTGTCTTCCATTCTAGGATATTTTTCTTTTGACCGGATGGTCAAGCGAAAGCGCTAGCGGTGGTAGCGGGTTCCGTCATGAGAACGCGTCGAAACCACGGGTTTCGCTGCGCGGGCGTTGATGGGTTCCGCGTGCCGCTATGATCAAGGCGTCAGCCGGCCGGTCAAAAGAAAATCCTCGGGATGCGCGCGGCATTGGTGCCGTGCTCCGTTTCCCGTCGGCGAGACGTGGCCTCCGTGCCACGGCGACGCCTTGTTGGGTCCGGGAACGGTTCCCGGCGCGTGGAGTCCAGAGGACGGTAGTCGTCCTCTGGCCGCCGGAGGCGCCGCCCGCGGGTGTCGCGGGCGGGTCCGGACCTTTCTATCCAGCCTCATCGATTTGCTGGCGGAGGTCTTCTATCTCACTGGAGAGGATGGCGAGGAATTCCCGGTAGTTGTCGAGTTCGACCGCCATGTCGATGGCTTCGGCCTCCAGTTCGAACCGGCAGGAGGAAGTCCGGAGGGCGACGTGGCCGCCCTCCGGGTCGACTAGGAGTTGGTTGCGTGGCCGACGATGACGCGTGGACGGTCGGTGCCGTAGCGCAGACGGCGTAGCAGGCTTCGAATCCGGAGCGAGAGTATGTATGCTCCCGCGGGGATGACGAAGATAAGCGCCTCTACGACTCCGCCGACGAGTTCGGCTCGTGATGCGGGGTCCGCCATGAGTTCGTTGAATGCCTCGAGCATTGTTGTCCCTTCCATTGTGGGGTTTCGGCTGGCCTTTTGCCTTGCCGACAACCCCCATTATATCACATTATTGTGATATTTTCTGGTTGTTTTTGCTGTTTTTTCAACGGGTTCCGTGTTTCTTCGCGGGTGCGGGCATGCCGTAGATGTCACGGACGCGCGGACCGAGGGGACGGCTCGCCCTGAGCAGGGCGAGCAGGTCGCACTCCTCGATGGGTTTCTCGCCATGTCCGTTAGCCTTGAGCTCGCGGAAGGTGCAGGTGTTGACTCCATCGTGGTGGACGCCGACGTATCTCAGGTCGTCGTGCTCGTCGATTTTCCATGTCTCGTATTCCATACCGGCCCAGGGGCTGTCGGCGATGATGTCGCCGACGTTGTCGAAGTCCACAGTGCTGGCGAGGGTGCGGCTACCGTTCCAGAGTCCGGCCTGACCGAGGATGATGACCGGATGTTCGAGTTCGAGGTGGCGTAGGTTGTCCTGCTCGTCGGCCCGGTATTCGGTGTTGAGCTCGTCGGCCGCGATGCGGATTCTTGCGTCGAGGATATCGAGGCTGTTGATGGTCTCGAAGAGGCGCTGCGCGGTCGGGATTTCGTACCCATCGACGATGTTCTTCCATGCTTTGTTGAGGATGACGTCCACGCCGTACGTAGCCTCGTCCACGGTCTCCTTTGGATTCCTGGCCATGTCTACGGCGAGGGACAGCGCCTCCTGCCGCCATTCCTCGATGATGGCGTCGATCTGGCCGGTATCGTTGGTCCAGATGATGTTCTGCATGTTTTCCTCCTTGTGAGTCTATCCGGTCCCTGAAATTTTTCTTTTGGACCGTTTGGTCGACCTCGACGTCGGCCGCTGGAGCGTCCGCGAGCACGCCGGACTTTAGTCCGGCATCGCGTGGCGTGGGCGTTCAGGCGGTTACGATTTTTGCCGCAGGCAAACGGTCCAAAAGAAAATAGAAGGGTTGCGGCGCATCGGTGCGCCGCTCCGTTTCCCGGCCCCGCCGCACCAGGCATGGCGGGGCATGGTCCGCTGTCGAAATAGTCCCGAAGCGGCAGCGGAGGGTCCGTTATCCCCGGCGCCCTGGGGCCGGGCCGGGTGGGCTCAGG
>SKEJ01000871.1_pt1 | contig 17655 bp, 11 predicted proteins | sample 4826721 | NCBI WGS metagenome assembly SKEJ01 (sample SAMN11008812, study PRJNA524170) | human gut metagenome | biome: Human fecal sample; material: Feces; isolation source: fecal sample from pouch patient p31 | host: Homo sapiens | place: Israel: Tel-Aviv | collected 2015-06-02 | reverse complement strand
CATGGGCGTTGTACATAATTCATCTCAAGCTCATCTGGCTCGGGTACAAGACGGGCACGATATTCGTTCTCCCACTCAAACGCACTGCCCTTTCTGTAAATTGCCCGCAGATCACTAAGCATGTCGTCGCTGCCCACATTCAGACCAAGCATCCTAGCAGCAGTCCAAGCAATTTGAGGGTCGCAATTAAATGGTTTGTCATCATATAAAATTGGCAATATTTCAGTACGCATTCCGTTAGCAATATTGCAATTGCGAATAGCTTCTCTGTCGTAAGCAAGAACGAAACCCGCTTGGCTTTCGGAATATACATTCCACATATTCGAATCGCTAGGATTGTCTGTTAGGCACAAAATGCGGCAACAATTTCGACAGCTATTCTGATGAACTGGAGCAACAAATCCTCCAACAAATAAACGCAAGTTTTTAACAGCCGAGCGAAAAAGGCTAACTCTCCCCTCATCGGATAGCATCTCGAACTCATCAATTCTTGCTGGATTTAAAGGAGCCCCCAGAGCCCCTAAAACAAACGCAAGTCGTCTAAAATCAATTTGATTTATTTTCTCTAACGCTTGTTCATCATCATTGAGATAACTTTCGATTTCATCTATACCATTCCAGTTATAGATCGGCACCGAGTCGCGCTGATCGCTGAAAACCCTTGGATGAGAAAATGTAACAGTTGCATTTTCTAGGTCGGCAAAGGCGTATTTAGTTGGAGGTCGATAGCGGTAAAGCATTCGCGGGACGAGAAAAGTCGATAGAGCTTCCAGTTCCTTCCCTGCGGAAACAATGGAAGCGCCATCATTTTGCTTGGCAACGAGATTAGCCAGCGTCTCCCGATATGTTTCTTTCTGTGTCAAGCTTAGCCCCATGCAATATCGCTTCCCAATCTAGCTAAATTAGATGCAGTTGATTTTATCCAGTGCAAAAAACTGAATGCACATACGAAGCAGAAGTCATGTCTATCAACCACCAGAAAATGATTCCGATTGGAAAGTACCGGAAATCGTAAAAGTTGCAAACGATATATCGATATATCCATAATAGTCTGAGATGACTAGAGATGAAAACATATAGCTATCAAGTAATCTTATCCTCCGATGAAGACGCCAGCTATGACATCGAATTCCCCTCTCTGTCAGGTGCTTTACCAATGACGGAGCGCCGCAGAGACTGCAGAAGCAGTCGAGTATGCAGAAAAGATTTATATGGGCGCGTCAATTAAAAAAGTCTCTGTTAAAGAAAGTTAATCCATCGACATTGCCGCCCCTTCCAGTAACCCCAGTACAGCTGCAAGGTGCCCCTAGGTCATCTCGCACATTCTTGTGGGTTCCGTACGAAACTGTACCCCAAACGCGTCGCACCTATGACTGTCGGTGTGCCTTGACAGTCCGGTCAACGAGAACCATTTGAGGAAGCGGTCAAGCATGCGCGAGCTCACCGCGCAAAACGGATTCCGATTCAGGCATACTCGCCTACACGGACTCCCCGCCCGAGCCAACAACGGCATCGACCGGATAAACTACAAGGTCAGGCAAAGGGTGAGGTTCGTCAGCCCTTTCATCGATGGAAACTCGGCCCCATGCTCGTCACAGCAAGGTTCGTGCGCACCGTTAAGCACGAGCGGATAAAGAGAAGGTATCTGGAAATGACAAAGTCGGAAGAGATCGACGAACTGAAGACAAGAATAAGGGCTAGGGCATCTGACAGAGCGAGACCGGCTCAATCAATTATCGAAAGAATCTTGGCGGCACCTACAACTACTCGGAGAATGTAAGCATTTAAAAGATCATATTAATTTGAGCAAATGCAGTCATCAGGTCAGAAAAGTAACGTAGTAGCAATGCTCGCGCTGAATATGCAAGGAGCGAATCAAAATTGAAAGATAAAAACACCACAATCCCCTTTGGAGCCGATGAAATAATGTACTCATTCCTCAAATCAAACGGTGCTCCCTTAACAGATAGCGAATTGAAAAGGATAAAACATACTGAATCACTGAAGGATTTAATGGCCCTTGGCTATATTCGACATGAGCACTCAAACGTTTTCCTGACATTGCAAGGCAGAATGGCTCTTCGACAATTTGACGAAGAGCATAAGAGTAAATCTAACAAAGAATCCGCAAACGTTTTCAGTATTATAATTAGTGTACTGGCAATTTTAGTATCTATGCTAAACACAGTTGCGGGATTAGTTAAAAACGACGCAAACGTCAATTATGCCTCAATCAATTTATTCACTAATTTGCTTAGCGCACTTGAAGTACTGCTAATCGGATTTTTTGTCTCTGAAATTATATTGCCCTCGGTAAAGTACTTTAGATTCCACCGAGTAGCTCGAGTCTTATTTGGAACGATGGCAGCGGTACTATTATATTTTATTGTTCAACGCTTTAGATAGCAGATGGCACCCCATCCACCCTAAGCTGCGAAAGGCTGCGAAAGGCTTTCACGGACCTCAGCACATGGTACATAGCTTTTAGTGGTCGGGTCCAACCTCTCGTGGACCCTGTTAACCCGGAAAAGGTGAACGTACCAGTCGAGGTAGGCCTGCAGTTTCTTAGGAAACATACTCGTGAGGCACCATGGGAAGTGTCTTTGCCACGAGCAGAGAGCTGCTGCCCGAGGGCGGCGGCGATCCTCGAGGAGGCCGAGCCGGAAGCGCTGGACTACCTCGACTTCCCGCCGACCCACTGGAAGCGCCTGCGCACCAACAACGTGCAGGAGAGGACCAACCGAGAGATAAAGCGCAGGTCGCGCGTCGTGCAGGTGTTCCCCTCCACGGGCTCGCTGGTGCGGCTCGCGGGCGCGGTCATGTGCGAGCAGGACGAGATATGGCAGGAGTCCAGATACTTCTCGGAGGCGAGGATGAACGAGCTCTACGACGACGGTCGCACCCGGGGGACCGACGGTCCCGTCGATTGGGCGCGGCTCGAGGCGGAGGCAAGGAAGATGCTCGAGTCCGGCCTCGAGCTTGCGGACAGGGTCGAGGCGGCATAGGATATCAACCGTATTCCAGATTCTGGGACGCCGGGCCGACTCGCTTCGGATCGGGCACTACACCAACTTTCTCGACACTACCCCGAGGACATAGTCGTAGCAGGATCTGAGGGCTGACCTTCGCGGACACTCCGCAGGACGAAAGAACCCCCGCCGCACGTAGTGCGCAGCGGGGGTTCCTTCATGTCCGAGGACGTCCGCGAAGGTCAGCCCTCAGATCCTGCGGTGGGAGACTTAGGCCTCGTTGTACACCGTCTTGAGCTTCAGCAGGTGCTGATAGCGGTCCATAGCGGCCTGCTCGTTCTCCTTGAAGAGCTCCTCGGCGCGCTCGGGGAAGGAACGCGTCAGCGAAGCGTAACGGGCCTCGTTCATCAGGAACTCCTGATAACCGCCCGCGGGCTCCTTGGAATCGAGCGAGAACTTCTTGCCGGCAGCAGCCTCGGGGTTGAAGCGGAAGAGGTTCCAGTAACCGCACTCGACAGCCTTCTTCATCTCGGCCTGGCAGTTCTGCATGCCACCCTTCTTGATGGAGTGCATCTCGCAGGGGCTGTAGCCGATGATGAGGGACGGGCCGTCGTAGGCCTCGGCCTCGTGGATGGCCTTGAGGGTCTGAGCCGGGTTGGCGCCCATGGCGACCTGCGCCACGTAGACGTAGCCATAGCTCATAGCGATCTCGGCCAGAGACTTCTTCTTGGTCACCTTACCGGCAGCGGCGAACTGAGCAACCTGGCCCAGGTTCGAAGCCTTGGAGGCCTGACCACCGGTGTTGGAGTAGACCTCGGTGTCGAAGACGAAGACGTTGATATTGTGGCCGGAAGCCAAGACGTGGTCCAGGCCACCGAAGCCGATGTCGTAGGCCCAACCGTCGCCACCGAAGACCCAGAAGGACTTCTTGGTGAGGTAGGCCTTGTCGGCGAGGATCGCCTTGGAAGCGTCGCAGCCGCACTTCTCGAGCTCGGCAACGTAGGCGGCGGCAGCGGTCTTAGAGGCCTCGGCGTCGTTGACGGAGTCGATCCAAGCCTGACCGGCGGCCTTGAGCTCGTCGGACGGACCGTCAGCGGCGATGATCTCCTGCGTAGCAGCGATCAGCTTCTTCTGAACGGCCTCATAGCCAACGGCCATGCCCAGACCGTGCTCGGCATTGTCCTCGAACAGGGAGTTGTTCCACGCCGGGCCGTGACCGTCCTTGTCCTTGCAGTAAGGAGCGGTGGCAGCGGGGTTGCCCCAAATGGAGGAGCAGCCGGTGGCGTTGGACATGAACATGCGGTCGCCGGCGACCTGGGTCACCAGACGTGCATAGGCGGTCTCGGCGCAGCCGGCGCAGGAGCCGGAGAACTCCAGGTAGGGCTGCTTAAACTGGCTGCCCTTGACGTTGGCCGCGATGAGCTCCTTCTTCTCGGAGACGTTCTCGACCATATAGTCCCAAACGGGCTGCTGGTCCATCTCCTGCTCGGTGGGAACCATCTCGAGGGCGCCCTTGGGACAAACCTTGACGCAGTTGGTGCAACCCATGCAGTCGAGCGGGGACACAGCCATGGTGAACTTCATGCCCTTGGCCTTGGGGCCCATGGCGTCGAGCGTGCGAGTAGCCTCGGGCGCGGCGGCAGCCTCGTCCTCGGTCATCGCAAACGGACGGATGGTGGCATGCGGGCACACATAGGCGCACTGGTTGCACTGGATGCACTTGGTCTCGTCCCAGTGGGGAACGACCACGGCGACGCCGCGCTTCTCGTATGCGGAGGCGCCCAGCTCAAACTGGCCGTCGGCGCAATCGACGAAGGCGGAAACAGGCAGGCTGTCGCCGTCCATGCGATCGATGGGCTCGAGCAGGTTCTTGACCTGCTGGGCGATAGCGGACTTGGTCTCCTCGGAGAGCTCGACGGGAGCGGCATCCTCGGCGGTAGCCCAGTCGGCCGGAACCTCGAACTTACGGAAAGCGGTAGCGCCGGCATCGATGGCCTTGTGGTTGGCGTCGACGATGGCCTGGCCCTTCTTCATGTAGGACTTGGTGGCTGCATCCTTCATGTACTGCAGGGCGTCCTCGGCGGGCAGGACCTTGGCCAGCGCGAAGAAGGCGGACTGAAGCACCGTGTTGGTGCGCTTGCCCATACCGACCTTGGCAGCCAGGTCGATAGCGTCGATCAGGTAAACGTTGACGTTGTTGTTCGCGATGTAGCGCTTGGCCACGGCGGGCATGTGCTCAGCGAACTCCTCGTCGCTCCACTGGCAGTTGACCAGGAAGGTGCCGCCCGGCTTGACGTCGCGGACCATCTTGAAGCCCTTGACGATGTAGCTGGGGTTATGGCAAGCGACAAAGTCGGCCTTGGTCACGTAGTACGGCGAGCGGATCGGGGAATCGCCAAAGCGCAGGTGCGAGACGGTGACGCCGCCGGTCTTCTTGGAGTCGTACTGGAAGTAGGCCTGAACGTACTTGTCGGTGTGATCGCCGATGATCTTGATCGAGTTCTTGTTGGCGCCGACGGTACCGTCGCCACCCAGACCCCAGAACTTGCACTCGATGGTGCCGGGGGCTGCGGTGTTGGGCGCATCCTCGGCCTCGGGCAGGCTCAGGTTGGTCACGTCATCGACAATGCCGATGGTGAACTCGCGCTTGGGCTCGTCCTTCTTAAGCTCCTCGAAGACAGCGAACGCGGACGCGGGAGGCGTGTCCTTGCTGCCCAGGCCGTAACGGCCGCCGACGACCTTGATGCCCGTCTTGCCGGCCTCGTAGAGAGCGGAGACGACGTCCTGGTAGAGCGGCTCACCGATGGAACCCGGCTCCTTGGTGCGGTCCATAACGGCGATCTTCTTGACGGTCTCGGGGAGAACGTCGACAAAGTGCTTGATGGAGAACGGACGGAACAGGCGAACCTTGACCAGGCCGACCTTCTCGCCGTGAGCGTTGAGGTAGTCGATGACTTCCTCGAGCACGTCGCAGAAGGAGCCCATGCACACAACGACGCGATCAGCATCGGGAGCGCCGTAGTAGTTGAACAGGCCGTAATCGGTGCCGAGCTTCTCGTTGATCTTCTTCATGTAGCCCTCGACGACGGCGGGAAGCTCGTCGTAGACCTTGTTGCAGGCCTCGCGGTTCTGGAAGAAGATGTCGCCGTTCTCGTGGCTACCGCGGGTGTGCGGGTGCTCAGGGTTGAGCGCGTGATCGCGGAAAGCCTGGACGGCGTCCATGTCGCACATCTCGGCCAGATCCTTGTAGTCCCACATGGCGACCTTCTGGATCTCGTGGCTGGTGCGGAAGCCGTCGAAGAAGTTAAGGAACGGAGTCTTGCCCTCGATGGCGGCAAGGTGAGCCACCGGCGAGAGGTCCATGACCTCCTGGACGTTGCCCTCGGCGAGCATGGCGAAGCCGGTCTGACGGCAGGCCATGACGTCGGAGTGATCGCCAAAGATGTTCAGGGCGTGGGAAGCGACGCAACGCGCGGAGACGTGGAAGACGCCCGGGAGCTGCTCGCCCGCGATCTTGTACATGTTCGGGATCATCAGGAGCAGACCCTGAGAAGCCGTGTAGGTGGTGGTCAGAGCACCGGCGCCCAGCGAACCGTGAACGGTACCGGCTGCACCTGCCTCGGACTCCATCTCGACGACCTTGACCGGGGTGCCGAAGATGTTCTTGCGACCCTGGGCCGCCCACTGGTCGACATGGTCGGCCATCGGGCTGGACGGCGTAATGGGATAGATTCCCGCTACCTCGGTGTACGCATACGAAACATATGCGGCCGCCTCGTTGCCGTCCATAGACTTAAACTTACGCGCCATATACCCCTCTCCTCTCATATAGGTATACAGGCCCCGGCGATCGCCGGGATGTTGGCGTGATGGGATTTACGCTGTTGCTTCCATCATCTGGCAGGCAGGCTCAGCAGCAGGTACGTGGCGTGGAGAGAAGACATGCCGAGGCGAGGACAGCTGCATGCGCCCCACAGACCCGACCGCCCGTCTTGCACATGACCGAGCGCCGCAAAGGCCGCATGCCGGATGCTCCCGGGCACGCCCCGGCGATGGGAAGCGCCCGCAACGGAAATCCGCATGCGGGTTTATTGTACCCCGCCGCCAAGCCATATTTCGGCAAATATAGGTGGGCGGTAAAGGTTTACCTCGGGTGACCGCCAAGGGTCAAAATGAATGCTTCGTCCCCGGGCGGCTGGCTCGGACACGCTAAGGAGTGTCCCCACATGCCGGCATAAAAGGAAGGTCCCTATCTGCCGGCTAGAGGGCGCCGAGGAGGATGGCATAGGTGGTGGATTCGCCGAGTTTGAGCTCGTCGCCGGGATTGAGCTGGGCAGAGCGGCCGGGCTCCACCTGAATGCAGACGCTCGTGGCCCCGTTTACCACCACCGTGCCGTTGGTTGACGACAGGTCCTCGACGTGCCAGGCATTTTGAGCATCGCACCAGATATGGGCATGGCGAGCCGAAACATCGTCACCGACGTCGGTGATGTCGCCCTCCCCCGTGGCCAGCGCGCCGATCTCGACGCCCTCCTCACTCGGTTGAATCCAGCGCGGAGCGCTCACCACGTAGCCGTTTTGCACGCGCAACAGTCCCAGCGGATGCGCCGGCGAAGCCTCGTTCTCGCCTGTGACTGAAGATGTGCTCAGCGAGCGCGGCGTCGACGTGGCACCGCCGCAGGTCGCATGCGCGTAATCGATGGCGTAGGTCACCGACGAGCGAACATCCGCCGAACAGCCTACGGCGACGAACAGCACCAGGATGGCCTCCGCGCGCTCGGCGGGCATGAGCTCCGCCGCCTGTGACAGGCGCTCGAGCGCATTGCGATAGAGATTCGTGTCCTGATGGCATTCCTCGAGCGCACGAACCATAGGTTCGCCAGCAGGCCCGCACACCATATTGGTCACCGCCGCAGCATCCATGGGATTGCGGCGGCGCAGGGCCAGCTGCGACATAATGCGCGCGGCCGAGGTACCGTAATCGGCAAAATAACGCTCCTGCAGTGTGCCGACCGGTGCACGCACGATAAAGCGCGAGACCCACGAACGATCGGCGGCGCGACTCTGAGGGCTACGGCCATCGGCAAGCGGACGGCCTGAGAGCACCAGACCGCACAGCTCGATATGGCTCAGGCGCGCCGCGCGCTTAAAGATGTCGAACATTGCCCCGCACGGGGTGAGCTCGGTTTGAGAAGCCATGGGCTTAGCCCTCCTTGGTCACAGAGATATCGTCAGATGCTTCGACAGGCCCGCCAAAGACGCGCGCCGCCGCGGCTCCGCCGGCAAGCGGTGTCGCCATGGGGATTTTCGCACGTCGCGCGGACACGACGGGAAGCTCGAAGGCAAACCCCATCGCCAGCAAAAACCACGTGAGCGCATAGGTCGCAATTAAGGCAGCCACCAGACCACCTGCCACGGCATGTTGGGAGAACACCGTGCATGCGAGTACGACCAACACCGGAACCTCGTAGGCAGATAGTGCGAGCACGCCCTGCAAGAACCCCGCGCGGCGATTGCGCGCCAAGGCTCCGGCGGCAATGCCCGCCACGCCCGGCAGCGCCAACGCCAGCGCAGCGACGATGCCCGGCAACTTTCCGGACCACATAAGAGGCCCCACGGCAATCGTCACGTGGGTGCCCGACACCAGCACCGCCGCCGACGCCACGACCGCGGCCCAAAGCACACCGCAGACCGCCGTCGACGCAATCATCGCCGCACGTCGCATCGCCCGGCCCGATACCTCCATCGGACACGGCATGAGCGGCTCGGCGCGAAGCGAGCGAGCGACATTTTGCGCATAGTGGTCGCAAAACGCCGAGAGCGCCGCTTCCACGGCAGCAGGCTCCGGACGGTCTTCCTGGTGACACGACAGACAGGCCATCACCACGTCGGACAGCTGCGTATCGACAAACGCCAGTGCATCGCGCAAGTCCTCGGAATTTGGATCGAGCCCCAGCTGCTGAGCCTGTTCGGCCGCGGCAAGCGCCACATCGGGCTCGCGTCGCAACAGCTGCGTCAAGTCGCAGCCGGGCGCGTGGGCGCCGACGGGATAATCGGGCAGCGTATCCATCTTGAGGCGATAAGGGCTGGCGATATCACGCGTCTTCTTGCGCGAGCCCGAGGTCCCCGACGCGCCCGGTGCCGCCTCATACGGCGCGACGCCGGCAATGAGCTCGTAGACCGCGCTCGCCGCGGCGTACACGTCAATCGCCGGCGACATGCGCAAGGCACGCAGGTCGGGAATATCGTCGGTGAGCATCTCGGGCGGGGCATAGGCAACCGTCGCGCGGCGCAACGTGGCATAGCGCTCGGTAAACGACGCCTTGCCGCCGGTACCGGCCACGGCCGATGCAGGCTCGAGCGCCATCGACGAGCCAAAGTCGATCAGGCACAGGTCAAAAGTGCCCTCGGCAAGCTGCCGGTCAAGCGGCAGACGCGCCGTACGCACCATAATATTAGCGGGCGAGATGTCGCGATGGACAAAGCCCTCACCCACCAGGCTCATACGGCAGAGCAGGTCGAACAGGTCGCGACCCAGACGCGCCGCCACAAGAGGCGACAGGCGCCCGGCATCATCAACGGCAAAGCGCGAGCGCAGGCGGGCGAGCGTCTCGCCCTCGACCCATTCCATGACAATCGCGGGGACACCGCCGACCTCGCCCCAGCCATAGAGGCGGGGAAAGCCCTTAAGGCCCGAAAGGGCGCGATGGCATTCATATTCCTCGCGAAACGCCGCCTTGAACTTGGTGACCAGCGCCTCGTGAGCGGCATCGTCGTCAAATTCGTCGCGAGTTGGCAAGATGAGCTGCTTGAGCGCCACGGCCTCGCCCTGCGCGTTGACGGCACGCGTCACACGGCCGATACCGCCGCGGCGCATGGTGGCGTCATCGGCAAACAGCATCGTAAAACGGCGCAGGTAGGCGGGAAGCTCGTCCGTGCCCAGGGCGACGGCCGGCTCAAACCCGTCGACGCGCGCCAGGCGCAGGCCCACCATGGGATCGCGGGCAAGCGATTGGCCTGTGGCGGGAACAAGATTGGTCATCATAGAGCGATCGCCGCCACATTGTTATTGAAGTTGTTGAGCGCGACGTTATCGTCGCCGTAATGTCCGACCCATTGACACAGGTTTGTGTAGCAGCCCCAAAGGTTAGCGAATTGTCGATACCACTTTGACTGGGGAGGAAACGTCTGCCGGCCAAACTCGGCACGGATGACAAACATGTCATTGACCAGGCTATCGCATGGTCCGGTGTCGCCCGTGGCGTTATAGGTCGACACCACGCTATTGGCGCGGGCGACATAGCCATCGAGCATGTTGTATTTGGTCACGAGCCAACTGTGGATACTCTCCTCCTCGGCAGCCGAGAGGCCACCCGTGCCCGTGTCCCCGCCGGCATCGCCGTCCGTCGAGCCACCACTCGAAGATCCACCGCCAGAGGCGGAGCCCGAACCGGTGCCAGAACCGGACCCGTCCGAGCCGCCGGGCTTACCCGCCTGCTGCGTATCCTGCTCCTTCTGCTGCTCCGCCTTGTTAATGACAGAAGCCACGCTGTTATTGGAAAGCTTCGTAATAACCTTGGTGTTAGTGAGCACGATGGTCTTGCCGTTTGCCAGCGTGATCTCGTTGGACTCCTGCTCGCCCTCGTCCGCGGGATCGACGCCAAACACGGTGCGCCCGACCACGCTCGCCCATGCATATCCGGTTGTCGTTCCCAGGTCGCTCTTGGCCTTGCGCCCTATATGCAACTCGCGTGCAGCATGCGCCTGCACCATGGACGGCACCGTCATGCCATAGGCCGAAACGCCGACAACAACGAGCACCAGCGAGCACGACAGCAGCACGTACGCCCGAGGCGCCAGGCCCAGCCGGCGTCGCATGCGCACCGCGGTGCCACGCTTTGTCTGAGTGCCCCCGGCCCGCATGCGCTCTCCTCTAACAAAAACACGCCGCTCAGAAGCGGCGCATTCATTCATATCCATATGTGAGTGTATCAGCGAATCAAAAAGGTTGCGCAACGAATGAGCAAATACGGAGTACAAACGCCCCCATCCACGCGATAAGCGAAAGTAGAACAGATTTGTTGCACAACAAACAAACGAACGCGTGCCTAATTATGAGTACCCCGTGCGGCAGAACAGCAGGCCATGCCGCGGAGCACCCGGCGACTAAATCGTTCGACGGGCCTCGATAGCGCGCCCAAGCGTAAGCTCGTCGGCATACTCCAGGTCGCCGCCCACGGGCAGTCCGCTCGCCAGACGCGATACCTCAACGCCCAGCGGCTTGATAGTGCGGGCCAGGTAGCTCGCCGTGGTCTCGCCCTCGATATTGGGGTTGGTGGCGATGATGACCTCGTGGATGTCCTCGCGGCCCAAGCGTGCCAGCAGCTCGCGAATGTGCAGCTGCTCGGGGCCAATCTTGTCCATGGGACTGATCACGCCGCCCAATACGTGGTAGAGACCGTGGTAGCTGCCCGTGCGCTCAATCGCCTGGACATCGCGCGGCTCGCCCACTACGCAAATGCGAGTGGTGTCGCGCATCGAATCCTGGCAGATGGAGCACTCGTCGGCCGTGGCGTAGTTAAAGCAGCGGCTGCAAAAGTGAACCTCCTGCTTAACCTCCAGGATGGCCTCGGCCAGGCGGCGCGCTTCCTCGGCGTCAGCCTCCAACAGGTAATAGGCGATGCGCTGAGCCGACTTGGGGCCAATGCCCGGCAGGCGGCCCAGCTCATCGAGCAATTTTTGCAGACTATGGTTGGCACTCATATATACGTGCGTCTTAGAACGGCATGCCCGGGATGTTGAGACCGCCGGTGATGGCGCCCATCTGCTTGTTGGCAAGCTCGTTGACGCCGCGAACGGCCTCGTTGACGGCAGCCATGATCATGTCCTGCAGCATATCGACGTCCTCGGGATCGAGCGCATCGGGATCGATGGTGAGGTTGACGAGCTCCATCTCGCCGTTGACGGTCACCTTGACCATGCCGCCGCCGGCAGAGGCGTCGACGGTCTGGGACTTGAGGTTCTCCTGCGCGGCGGCAAGCTGCTCCTGCATCTTGCGGGCCTGCTTCATCATCTGCTGCATGTTCATACCGGCCATGATGGCTCCTTTACGTGCGGCCGCACGCCGAGCTGCAAGGGCAGCCGGAGCACGGCGGGACTTTCAAACTCAAAAATCGTACCACGGCGCAAGGCCAGCGAGCGGGGCGGACACGCTACCTCAGTCGATATACATGTCCTCCCATACAAACAGCACGCAAAGATTATGCAAGGTCGAATTATGCAAGGTCGCACAATTCGGCGTATATGCCCTTTCGCACGGTTACTCCACCGGTTTGAAGATGGTGGCCTGGCCAAAGACGTCGCGAATGAGGGCTTTGGCCTCATCCTCGGTCTGCGGGATGCTCGGGGCTGCGCCCTGGTGGCCGAAAGGACTGCCGGCGCCGGGATTGGACTCCCAAGGAGCCGCGGGGGCGTCATCGCTTGCGGGAGCGGACGTCGCGACTGCGGGGGCCGAGGGAATCGCAGTCGCGGGCTTGGGCGCAGGCGCCGCTGCCGGCACGTCGAACGGAGGAAGATCGTCCCCGCTCGCATCGCCAGCGAAACCGCCAACCATAGCATCGTCGTAGGGCACTTGCTCGGATTCCCACGTCGCTGGCTGCGAGGCAGACTGGGCTTTGAGGGCGGACGCTCGCTCGGGCGCGCGGGGCGCGGGCTCGGTCGGGAGTTTACCCGTGGCAGGAGCGCCGGCAGGGTTGTCGGAGCGCAGCCAGGGAGCCTTAGCCAGGTCGGAAGCCTTGGGCGCGGGTGTGGCAGCGGGCCTGGGCGAGGGGGTCGGAGCAGCCGGTTTGGGCGCAGCGGGCTCAGGCGCCGACGGAGTCGGTGCCGCTACCGGTACCGCTTTTGGCTGCGTCGCGCCGGCGCTCGAGGATGCAGGGGCCGCCGAGGACACGGGTTGCGGGTCCGCAGATGCCGCAGCCCGTGCAGATGGAGAATGCTCCTCATGTTGAGGAGCCGGCGTGCCACCCCCATCCAAGACATAGTCGACGGTACGACGACCGAAGACCGCGCTGACTGTCGGCAGGACTACCGACTGCGTGTCGGCGCGACCGAGCATCTTGATGGCAAAAGTCGAACCCGCGGGGAACGACACCGTAAGCTTAGAGCCGTCGTCCGCCGTGGCGCGGGCGTTAAGCAGAAGAGCCGCGTAGGAGGCCTGGCGCGCCTTGACGCGCTCGACGACCTCGGCCCATTTGCGCTGGAGCTCGCCGGCATCCTCAACCGCAGGAGTCTCGGCGGCGCCGGCGGCAGCAACCTGGGCGGCGCTGTTGGGCTGGGACTGACGTACCGGCGCAGCGGCAGGTGCGGGAGTCGGGGCAGCAGCGGGCTGGGGCTTCGGAACCGGTGTAGGCTGAGGCGCAGGAGCCGCGGGCTTGGGGGTCGGCGTGGGCGCAGGATGGGCCGACGGAGTGGCAGCGCCGCGGTCCCAGGGCATGCCGCCTTGGTGTGCGGACGTAGCGGCGGGAGCGGCAGATGTCACAGGGGCAGCAGCTCGAGCGCCCGAAATCAGCGTCGGTTGCTGTGTCGTCGCAGGTGCGGCCGCGACAGCCGCGGGCGTAGCGCCTGCAGCAGCCACGCTCGCCGGTACCGCAGCGTTGGCGACCATGGCCTCCAAGCGTGCCACGCGCTCGGCCAAAGCCTCAATGGTCAGATCGGCCTCGGGACGCGTCAGGCGGGTGCAGGCGATCTCGAGCACCAGGCGCACGTCGCTCGCGCCCCTCATCTCCAGCGCGGCATCGTCGAGCACCGTCAGCACGCGAGCCAAGCGGTCGGAAGGATGCTCGCCAAAGGCAGCGACCTCGGCGGCAAGCGCCTCGGCCTGCTCGGAGCCGCCCTCAAACAGCTCGGCGCGGGCGCCGGCAACGCAGGCCACGTACACATCGCGCACGTGCGCCACCAGGTCGCGCGTCAGCTCCAGCAGGTCATTGCCCTCCTCGACCTGCGCGCGAATGAGCCCATAGAGCTCGGCAATATCGCGTGACGCAATGGCGCGGGCAAACTCGCCCAGAATCTGGTCCGAAACCTCGCCCAAAAGCGAGCGGGCATCGTCCGCATGCACGGCACCGTTGCCAAAGACGCTCAGCTGCTCCAGCGTGGAGAGCGCATCGCGCATGCCGCCCTTGGCATGGCGTGCCACGATGGCGAGCGCCTCATCGTCGTAGTCGAAGCCCTCCTGCTCGCACACGTAGGACAGGCGATGCTCGATATCCTCGTTACCGATGCGATGGAAATCGAAGCGCTGGCAGCGTGAGAGGATGGTCTCCAGAATCTTTTGCGGATCGGTGGTGCACAGCACGAAGATCACGTGCGCCGGCGGCTCCTCGAGCGTCTTGAGCAGCGCGTTGAACGCCGCCGTCGTGAGCATGTGGACCTCGTCGATGATATAGATCTTGTACTTGCCGCGCACCGGGGCAAAGTTGACGGAATTGATGATCTCCTCGCGCACGTTGTCCACGCCCGTGCGGCTTGCGGCGTCGAGCTCATAGACATCGGGGTGGTTGCCCTCGGCGATGAGCTCGCACTCCTCGCAGGTGCCGTCGGGCATGCAACCGCTCGCACCCTCGGCGCGCGCCGCCTCGGCATTGCGGCAAAGCAGCGCCTTGGCAAGAATGCGCGCCATGGTGGTCTTGCCCGTGCCGCGCGGACCGCAGAACAGGTAGGCGTGGGACAGGCGCCCCTCGGTAATGGCGTGCTCGAGCGTCGAGACGATATGCTGCTGGCCCACCACGGAGTCGAAGGTGAGCGGGCGATACTTTCGGTACAACGATTCCATGGGTGCTCCCCCGGGTATACTGAGTCTTGTTGCCGCGACGGCCATGCGGTCGCACGGCATACTGCACTCATAATAACCCGTACGGCGAGCCCGCCGCGATAGGAGTCCAAAGAGTATGGCAGACACAGAGAGCAACCTCGTCCCCTCCGAAGCAGCCGACCAGGTCGAGGTCGCGCTCGAGAAGCAGGCAGCAGCCGATGACGGCATCCTGTACCTTAACGAGTACCAGTACGAAAACGATCTGGTCACCGACTTCGCCCGCCTGGTCGCCTCGCCCAGGCGTCGCGGCTCGCTGTATGTCGCCGCGGCAATTGCCGCGCTCATCGGCATCGGCATGCTGGTGGCCGGCGGCAACTGGATCAAGTTCGGCGTCGTCCTGATCGTATTCGGCGCCTTTTTGGCCTGGTGGAGCAAAAACCTGCACCACACCCTCGCCCGCGACTTTATCGATGCCGTCGAGGCCGACGAGTCCATGGGCGGACGCTACCGCCGCGTCGCCGCCAACGAGGACGGCCTGATGGTCTGGGGCAAGAGCGGCAAGTCGCAGTTCTTCCCGTTTGAGAAGCTCGACCACGTGCTCGACGGCGAGCGTATCTTTGTGGCCATGTTCGCCGACCAGGGCGTGACGATTCCTAAGGACACCTTTGTTCGCGGCGACGCCGAGCAGTTTGGCGCCTTCCTTAAGGCGCGCATCAACAAAAAACTCCGCATCGAGACCAAGAAGAAGAAAATGAAGGCCGAGAAGGCTGCCGCCAAGGCCAAGCAGGAGAGTGAGCCCAAGAACGCAAAGGCCAAACAGCGCAAGCAGAAGAAGAGCAAGAAGAAGCGCTAAGGCCAAGTCAGACAGGCCACCTCACCCCCGTTATCCTCCCCATGCACCCGAGCGTGCTACACTAGCAGCATCTATGCCACCGCGAACGCTGGAACGGGCCGCGCCCCGTGCCCGCCGCTCGCAAACGAACTTTAAACGCACGAGGGTTGGCCATGCCGCTTTTCTCGCAACATACCGCCCGGTTCTCGCCGGACGTTCCCTTGGAGGGCACCAGCTCTCGCGATCTGCTTAAGCGGTTCCAGCCGCTCGAGACGCTTGCGACCGGCGGTTTTGGCTCCATCGAGATCTGCCGCGACACGCACCTGCGCCGTCGCGTCGCCATCAAGCGCATCCCCCTCACAGATGGCGCCGGCATGCCCGCAAGCGATATCATGGACGTGCTGCGCGAGGCGCATACCGCCGCCATGCTTCAGCATCCCAATATCGTGCAGGTCATCGACTTTACGCACGACACCGCCTATGCCTACCTGGTCATGGAATATGTCGATGGCATGTCGCTCGCCGAGTTTTTGCATCGAGTCGACGGCCATTCGCTCACCTTTGACGAGGCGGCGGCCATTGCCGACGCGCTGGGCCAGGCGCTCACCTTCGCCCATAGCAATGGCGTGCTCCACCTGGACATCAAGCCTGCCAACGTGCTCATCGACCACTCGGGCAACGTTAAGCTCACCGACTTTGGCATGGCACGTCTGTCGTCTGCCGGCGGCTTTGGCGGCTCGCGCGGCGGCACCATCGGCTACATGCCACCCGAGCAGCTCGATATCGAGACCGGCACGGTCGACGAGCGCGCCGACGTCTTCGCCCTCGCCTGCGTCATTTACGAGAGCCTGTGCGGCAGCGCCCCCTTTATGGCGGCAACGCCCGCCGACTCGCTCGGCCGCATCATCGGCGGAGCCACCTATCCCAGCGAGCTGATACCGCACTTTCCCCCGGGAGCCGAGGCAGCGCTGATGAGCGCCCTCTCCCCCATGCCGCAAGACCGCCCCAACAGCATCGAGGCGTTTTGCGATCAGCTCCTTGCCAGCTTGGGCAGTGTGCGCGAGGGCCGTCGCAGCTTGGAGCAAATGGTGGGCGAGCTTTCGGATGACGAGCAGACGGCGGACGATATCGAATCGCTGCCCTACGAGGACGACGCGGTCGAGGTCGACCCCGCACTTGGCTGGGCGGGCACGCGCTGGAGCCACGCGCGCAACTACACCATGCGCGCCATCTCGGCTCTCTCGTGTGGAGCCTTTAGCTTCTTGCTTATGCAGACAGCCGGCGTCGCCGCGCTTCCCGGCTTGGTCGTCGCGGCCATCGCAATCGGTGCGGCAGCCGGCCTGGCCCCGCAGATCGGCTCGGCCATCTCGGCCGTGGGCTTTTTAGTGCTTATGGCCAACGCCACCATGCAGGCGCAGGGCATTCTGTCGATGCTGCCTGTCGCGGTTGTCTTTGCCGCCGCCATGTCCGGCTGGTGGATCGCCTGGGGGCGCACCCAGGCTCCCGCGAGTGCGGCGCTCACCTGCGCGCTTGCGCTTGGCGGCCTGACCGGTGACACCCTCCTTGCCGCTGGAGCCGCCGCGAGTATCGCGGCATTTTGGCTCGGCCCGGCAAGTGCCGCGGCGGCCACGAGCATGGGCGTGCTCTTTGCCCGCCTTGCCGCAGCGGCTCTCTCTGCGGGAGGCGTACTGGGGCTCGGCAATGTCGCCGCAGCGCTGGGGGACGTGTTCCTCTGGGCCGCCATCGCACTAGTCGCGGCAACGGCGGCAGCAACATCACTGCTGCTCAATGCCCATGCCAAACGCGCCGAACAAGGGTCGAACCTTGCTGCCATCGTCGCAATTGCCGTCGCCGGTATGGGCTCGGCAGTGTCGTTCTGTCTTGCACACCATATGGAAATTGCCAGCCTTACCGCCGCGGTCGTCGTCAAGGCGGCGGTTGCGGGAATCCTATCCTCTATAATCGTTGGGATATGCCTATATTTGCTCGGATACCAAAGAACCTATACGGAGAGTGATCTTTCGTGAACTTCCTGAACATCTTCG
>SKEJ01000869.1_pt1 | contig 17706 bp, 19 predicted proteins | sample 4826721 | NCBI WGS metagenome assembly SKEJ01 (sample SAMN11008812, study PRJNA524170) | human gut metagenome | biome: Human fecal sample; material: Feces; isolation source: fecal sample from pouch patient p31 | host: Homo sapiens | place: Israel: Tel-Aviv | collected 2015-06-02 | reverse complement strand
CCAGTCCATTCCCATCCGGAAGATTCACATCACAAATGGTAACATCCACATTATTATCACTTGCAATTCTTTTCGCTTTTTTCACTGATTCTGCTGAAAAAACCTCATATCCGGATTTTTTCAGTGAAAATGTAATTCCACGATTTAAATTTTCATCATCTTCAACCACGAGTATACCTGGCATAGCATATGCACCTCTCTTTATTAACTATTCATCTTAAAATGCTTCAATGCCTCCACAATTGCACTCTCTTTATCTCATCATATGTAGCCGTAGTCTCTGCAGATGTTATATCCATATCATCAAGTTCAATCGTGACATTAATGTAATCATCCGGCTTTTATTTCAGTCGGGACAAAAGAACAACCGTCTCATTTTGTGTATCGTTGTCCAAACTTAGTGTAAACTCTTTTTCTATAATTGGCAACTTAAATTCTATGGATTTCAGCCACTGACCATTTTCTTTGCGTTCTTCGTAAATCTGCACATTATCCACTAACTGTGACAGGAACTCTCGTTTCTCAGCTTCGTTCATTTGGGCATACAGCTTATCAAAGAAAATGAGTGCCTTGTAGATATTGTCGCCGGTAATCTTGTCTGCCAGCAGAGCGCGTTTCTTAGTTTTTGCAGATATAAGCAATTCCTCTGCTTCCTCTATTTTATCATAAGTCTTGTACAAACGGTTCTCTAAATCTGTTTTTCTTCGCTGATAATGTTTATCCTCATAATCAAGAGAATCAATATCTGACAAGATCGTATCTTTATTATGATATAGCTGTCTTAATTGTTTTTCGTAATTTGCTATTTCCTGATCTAATGCACTTGTGTCTACTTCCATATTTATCTTGCTGCGTATTAAATCCGAAAATTTAGGATTGCTAACCAGTTTACTGATCACCTCTGCAACAGAAGCATCCAGCATTTCTTCATGCACCTGTTTTTTATAATCGCATTTATAACCTCTGGTCATATTCCGGTGTTTACAGCCATATAATAATAAAAGTCCTTATAATTGCTTCCATCCTTGCGCTTCTTAATGGCCTTGTTGCCATACATTCCGGCACCACAGACAGGACATTTCAAAATTCCAGATAAAAGATGAATCTTTTCTTTCTTGTCACGATTGACCTTTTCATACTTTTTAGCCTGTGCCACAACCTTGACCTGTGCCTGCTCCCATACTTCTTCTGATACAAGAACTTCATGTAAACCATCTACCAACAGATAATCGTCTTTCTTAACCTGCCTGTACTCGTTCCTTGTACCATGAACCTTTTCTGTCCGTCTTCTGCCATAGGAGATTTTACCGCTATAAACCGGATTCTGTATAATCCTTCTGATAAGAGCAGCATCAAATAATGGATGTTTGCCATTCTGTCTGGCTATCTTATGGATTCCATGATTTTCTAAATACTTAGCAATTCCATTCGCTCCAGATCTGTATTTACATATTGGTCAAATATCGTTCTGATAGCCACTGCCTCTTCCTCATTCACTACCAATTTTCCTTCAATAAGAGAATATCCATATGGTGCAAAGCCACCATTCCATTTACCTTCCCTGGCTTTCTACATCCTGCCTTCCATTGTCTGAACACGGATGTTCTCACGTTCAATCTCTGCCACTGCTGACAGAACAGATATCATAAGTTTCCCGGCATCTTTAGATGAATCTATTCCATCCTCTACACAAATCAGATTTACCCCAAAGTCCTGCATCACTTGTAATGTTGCAAGGACATCTGCCGCATTTCTTCCAAATCTGGAAAGCTTAAATACAAGGACATAAGACACTTCATCTTTTCCTGATTTGATATCGTTCATCATCTGATTAAAGGTAATTCTTCCCTCTATTGACTTACCGGATTTTCCTGCATCCTCATACTCACCGGCAATTTCATACTCATTATAATCACAAAAGGCTTCCATTTTTGTTTTCTGTGCATCTAGAGAATAGCCGTCTATCTGCATGGTTGTGGAAACGCGGGTATATAAATAAACTCTGATTTTTTCTTTCTTCAATTTACATATCACCTCCCGGAAGCGCCGAAACCGCTGATAAATTAATACTGGCTAATGTATCCATCTGCTTAATTGCCAAATTTCTAAGCAATACAAGTCTTTCTGATTGAGATTTTCCCCGTTCAATTAAAATTGCATTATAGCTCTCCATATTTGCCAATACCAATAACTGATTTAAATTTGCATCATCACGCACATTACCCTTTTTACTTGGATTGTTATTTTTCCATTGCTTTGCAGTTTGTCCAAATAAAGCAACATTTAAAAGATCTGCTTCACTGGCATATGTATAGGCAATCTGTTCCGGTGTTAGTTCTGGTGGAATCAAATTTTCTTTTACTGCATCTGTGTGAATACGATAGTTCACCTTTGATAATGCTCTGTTCAAATTCCAATCCAATGACAGGCGACTATTTTCGTCCTGTTTCAGTCTGCGATAGTCTTTCATAATATACAGTTGAAATTCTGGAGAAATCCATGTTGCAAATGCCATAGCAATATCACTATGTGCATAAGTTCCTCCGCCATACCTGCCTGCTTTCGACACTATTCCAATAGCATTTGTCTGTTCAATCCATTTGGTCGGTGTCATAACAAATCTGTTTAATCCCGCCTCACTTCTAACCGCCTCGAATTGCACACGGTTAAAATTCGGATTGTGAAGTTCTTCCCAGACCGCCAAAAACTCAACTGTATTCCTGTTTCGCATCCAGTTCTGAATGACAAATCTGGGATCATTATCATTTCTGTATTTTGCGATATCTGTCAACGAAATATATTCATTTTCAAAATCCTTCGTGTAAATTCCAATATCAATACCCTTTGCACGAATAATTTCTCTAACTATTTTATTTGCCATCTCTATTCCTCCACAATGCTTTCCATTTGCTCCAGTTTCTGCAATGCCTTCATATATGCCATCAATCTTTTATACTGTTCGTCTCCAAGGCTATGAATCTGCTTTAACATCTTAATATCCGACCTGGTAACTTCATAATCCATATCTGCATCTTTATACTCCGGATCAATTCCTTTTCCCGTTAAAAGCTGTTCCGGTGTAATATCCAATGCGTCACATATGGATAACAGACAGTCTGCTTTTGGATTCGTCTTTTTCTTTTTCCAGTCACTAATGTTGCTTGTTGCAATCCCGGTTCTTCTCGACAGTTCCAGCTGGGTCATGTTCTTCTGCTCCATTATGAAAAAAATTCTTTCACTGATAATCATGTTTGTTCCTCTGTTATATTCTATATCCGTATTTATCGTTTTTATTTCCGTTTATACGGTCATTCTATCATGCCGCAGCATTTCTTTCAATAGAAATGATAATACTTCTGAATTTCTCAATGTCTTCTGTTTTATATAATTCCATGTACAACTGTTTTATTCTCTTCATGCGAAGATAATTATCAGGATCTGGTAATTGGTCCAGTCCCATTGCTTCTGCATACTTTGCCACCATTTCACCAATGAAATTCGCCAAATCAGCCCATGCATCTCTTTCTTTTATAACCACTTTATTTTTAACCATAATTGAAATCCTTTCTTTTTTGCTAATTGGCAAGCAGTGCCCCGGTATATACCCGGCGCATTTTTGCTTGTTGGGGAAGTCTCCGTTCCACTCCGGTCCGCGCAGAGCAGACGTCCACCGGACGTCTTGCGCCCCCAATCCCCTCGAACTGCGGATAAACCGCAGAGCCACGCTAACGCTTTTTATCAATTCACTTTTTCTTTTTTGAATCTTCCTCATATAGATGAATAACTGCTTCAAGTGCCTTTTTCAGAAGTTCTGTTTGCTCATTATTCATCTTTTTTTATTTTTGCAATATCCTCTTCATATAACTTCCCTGTCTCATTTGCTTTCTTAGCATACTGATTGAGATTATTACTAATCCTTCCCATACCTGTGACCAATTGCCTGTGAATATTCCGATGAACACATCAAGAATTCCTGTGATAACACCAAACACCGCTTCAAGGATATTAGCAATCTGTGTGAATACTCCTTCAAAAACCGGAGCAAGGAAGTTACAAAGTCCGTTCCAAATAGCAGATACAACGTCCTTGAAATTCTGGAAGTCAAAGCCTAGAGCATTCAGCCTGTCTGTAATGCCCTGCGCAAAGTCGCTGAATACAGATTTGATTCTCTCCCAGAGTGCTATAATGCTGTTTCTGAAATCCTCATTCGTTCTCCACAGATGCACAAAAGCTGCAGCGAGTACTGCTAGGATAGCCGCAACTGCAACCACAGGGGCAGAGATACCACCAATCGCAACGCCAACCTTTCCCATCACCCTGGATAAGCCACCGGCATTGCTCATAAGACTTGTCAGTTTCAGTCCCAACTTGCTGAATGCCTGCATGGCCACACCGACTTTAGATATCACCGTACCAAGTATCACAACACCAATCTCACGAGCCATACCTCGGCTTATCACACCACCGAAGACCCAGACCTCTGTGCATTTGCCAAGAAGTACATAATTGAAATGCATAGCCATATCTCTTTCCGCCTCATTCCCGTCATCCATGAACTGCGGATATAAAAGATGAGGTGTTACCGGGATAGCATTTTCATCAACAGCGAATCTGCTGTATCGTTTTGCATTTTTTACATTGGTTTTAACATCACCTGCATACGGACTGCACACATACACCAAAGGAAGATAGGCAGCCTTTTTATCAGCTGCCATTTCCTCACGGTGGATGTTGGTAAGAGCCTCGTATGTAGTCGGGTCAAAGTACCCTTCGTGATTAAACTTATCAACACCCATATCTCTTAATCCTCCTGTTCAATAACTGGTAAGATGCCTTCACTCTTCAAAAGGTCATAAAGGAAAAGTCTGCCCTTCTGAGTCCAGTAGGTATGCATCACACTTCTGCTCTCATCGATTGCGTAGGTGCGGGACTGTGTGTATCCGCATTCTGCATAGTGCTGATATAAAAGCCAGGTCTTTCTGAACTTGTACTGAACCCCTAGTTCGTGAAGAAGTTCATTGAACTTGCGACCGCTCATACCGTAGTCCTTTGCAATCTGTGTAATAGGAACTGTGTTCTTGTTCTGTAAAATAAGGTCATAGTAGCTTGCCTTTGGCTGCATCTCTGCAATCTGCTGATTCTGTACTGCTACTGTTTCAAGAAGTTCCAAGTTCTGTTTCTTCACCAATGAAAGCTGGTTATTAGCAAACTGTAATGCTCTTGCCATTACTGCTTCGGGCGAGTTCCATGCCTCTTCAACTTTGATGAAGTACTGACGGAACTTTCTACCTGCATCTGAATGCTGAATCATACAGAGTTCCTTTGCCATCGCAATAGTAAGCTGATGATCTGTTGCAGGTCTTCCACCTGTACTTTCGCTCAAAAATGAGCAGAAGTCTGTACCTTCTTCAAATCCGTAATCACACATTCTTGGAAACCAGTCCTTATATGCAGTTTTCACTTCCAATGCTGCGTGTAAATCTCGACCACTCACAGTAGGTCTGTCACTGTCAAAATTGATTCTGATTAATTCGTCCATTCGAATTACCTCCATATAATTTCTTGGAGACCCTTGTCTCCTAATTGGTAGCCTTGGTGACAAGGTTAAAAGGACGTTTTTTGAAAAACTTTTTTTAATTTGTTGATTGCTCTTCTGTAGCGATGACTTACGTTGTTTGGTTCGTCATCAATTCTCTCTGCGTACTCACCAACGGTATAACCGTCAAGGGCAATAGCAATTACCATATCTGCCACTGCAGGTTTCAGAAGACTTCTCAAAGTTTCACAGCACTCTTCGTATTCAAGCTGGTTATGTACTCCATCAATTGAACTGTTAAAGGCTGACTTATCAGCGGCTCTGAACATAATTGCCTCTTCTGTGTTGACCTCAACTGTTCCGTCCTTGCTCTTCATATAAGCGTTGCCGGTATGACGGTCATGCTTGTGCCAGCTGTTGTAATCGGGCCTGTTGAATCTCTCTTCGATTACATCTTGGATTCTCTTTTCGTAGTATTCCTGACTTTCTTCTTCTGAAATGGAGATATTTAACCATTTCTCCAATTCCATGTTTTCGACCTCAAGGGTCTGGTACTCGTTCTCGTAACGAATCTTGATTTTCATAAAGTTCCTGCCTTTCTGCCTGGTTCTTGCAGAAGGGCACAGGAAACAAATAGGGTCGGTGCTTATAGATGTACCGACCCATGAATTGCCTGAAAAAGTGCATAAGGAAATAAGGGTACCTCTATCGCGCCTTTCACAGGTTGTCCTGTGATTGATGCCGACATTTGTATCCCAATGCCCTTATAGCTAATCAGGCCTTGTGATATTGTTTTTTAAGTGCCTCTGGCACTTAGTTGAATCCACCTAATGAACTCAACTAAAGGTCAGAGAGGTAAAATAACTGCATTTGTAAATTTTCTCTGCGAACGCATATTAACAAACTGTGAAAGTATAGATTTTTGCGTTCTTTTCTGATATAATATTGGGTAGAACAATTTCCCAATACAGCCTTACAAGTAGCAAGCACTCGCTGTTTGCTTTTTACACTTCTCATTATAGATAACTGGGTCGGTAGAACTTGGTAGTGACTGGTAGGTTTCGGTAGTCTTGGGTGTAATGAAGAAAGAGGTGGATTATGGAATTCACAGAATTTGCACAAAAAATTAAACCCATCATCGGGGGTTCATACAGCACTCATGTCTTTACCAGAACACTGTTTGAATCAATCATCACCGAAGAAGGGTTATTACAAATTGAAGATATAAGCGAAAACACTTTTAAGGCCTATTACAACGGTCAAACCAAAATAACGAAAATTTCTCAACGTATTTTGCCTCACATAGATCCAGAACAATTTATCGCATATTTGGATGGTTTCCCAGAAGCTACAACGCAAAGACTGTGCGACACATTTGAGTCTGATATCGAGTGGATTGACCTATATAATGCAGCTGAGAAAATTGCATATTATTTTGAAAAAATTCTTACAACAGCTGCCACACAAAAAAGAAAAAGCACTCCTAAGAGTGCTGATAAACCCCCACATGATATTCTTGAAGAAAAGATACTGGCATCTGGACAGGCAGTAGCCGATGCGTGGGGTAACGCAGTAAACAACCTGGTAAATGGATTAGATGGAAACGGTAATGCCAGAACAACAAGTGTTCAGCTCCCAGAAGAACAGCCAAATGAATCCCTCTATTCTTCTGAAGACAATTTACTGCTTGAAGAATTCACAGCAGATTATGATGAAATTATGGTTATTCTCATAGGAGAAAACTATGCTGCGTCATTAATCGACATGACTCTGCCATGTAAAATAAAAGACTTGTATGAAACCAAATGGATGTCAAAAGCAGATACATTTGCTGATCCATCTTTAAAATCATACGTTTTTGGTTTGCTTGGCGAATTAAACAATATAAGCAACAGCTTTTTAGTCAGTGGCTCTGCAACTCCTTTTTTAGGAAGTTCCAGAACCAAAATACGCAATTTGTATGTAAAGCTTCATCCCGACCAATTTGCTGGGACATTTCCGTATGATGCATTTATCGATGATTGGGATGATGGAGAATATTGATAAACGGAAAGGAGGATGTTGATGCCATCGATTGATGAATCCATCCGTAAAATAGACAACGTTATATGTAGGCATTTAGATGAAATAGAAAACAATTCTCGTGGTGCTATTTCTCAGGACATTTTGGAGCAGCTGACAAAGTTCGTAAATCACATCATGCTCAAGTTTTATGCCAACGGCAGAGAATTACCTATCACTGCCGAAAACATAGCAAAGGCCACAGAGTTTGCACAGATAAACAGTGAACTGTACACTTTATATAAATTCCATAATTACCTGGAAGTAGTCACCACACAATATACATTGGATGAAGACGGCTCCGAACGATTAATGCTTAAGTATTACCAATATATGCTAGAAGTGAAAAATCTTGTCTGGCACTACTTTGGTATTGAGGTACTGCATAATTTAGAGAAGTTCCCACTTCATTTAGATGATACCTTACAGGAATACTATAAAAAGATTTCAGAAAAAATAGAACGATATCCTGCGGAGTTCAAAGCCGAAAAAAATGATAAATACTATGTTCAGAAAATCAAACCACTGTTTGTAAACAGACACATATATTATGAAATCACATTTACACCAATAGATGATAGAAAAAACAAATCTAAATCTAACAGAGTAATTGCTTTTACCAAACTTCCAATCAAAAGCAATTACGCATCAAAGTTTCATCTCGTACATGAGACTATCGAGATATTAGGAAAAACAATGCCTATCATCATTATTGACGGCTGGGAGGTATCCATTCGTGACTGTGAATTTCAAAATTTTATTAAACTGATAAAAGGAGAGAAAAAAAGAGTACCATATCCAGAGCAACGCTTAATCTGTGAGTTCCTTACCAGAACAAAATACACTTTGACTGCTCTAATGGACTTCCCGGATAAAGCATATGATAGGCTTACTCTTGAATGGAAAAATAGCCTTAAATCTATGGTATTTATTCCTATTTTAGATTACTGCAGAGAACTTATCCGAAATGGTCGTAATGGAAAGAATGTGCTGCGATACCTTCTCTATAACATGAACAATGTTATTATTAAAGGCCAATATTCAGACGGATACTATAGCAAATACTATGAAGAATGGATACATACCGGAAACAGTTATCTTTCTAATTTGTACTTATCAAACGGTTGCAGGCAGTTTGACTCTTTACCATTTAACAGATCTCCTGTTGGTCATAATCCAAAATTAGGTGCTGTTTTTGATTGTATTCCGTGTAAAGACAAACGCCCAGAATTGTTCGCAAGATTTATAAGGAACAACACTGAAGGTAGAGGACAACTCTTTACTGATGTTGATGAACTAGGTAATTTTCCTGATTACCCAAGACTCATCGAACAGTATAACGATAGCCTTTATTCAGGGCACAGACCTGAAAGTGATTTAATGTTTGAACATAATCAAGTATTTATAAACGATTACAAACTCGATACTTGTACTGTAATTGAAAAATTACAAGAGTTGGCAGAATCAGGTATTGAGAACTACAGTGCCGATGTTGAAATTTGGCTGATGTTCGATGATTACGAAATTGACTGCGATGAAAAGAAAGACATCATCACCCGTATATTTTCGGAATCAAAGGTTGGTGTGATATACGGTTCAGCAGGTGTAGGAAAATCTACGTTAATAAACCATGTTTCTCACTACTTAAATGATGATTCCAAACTATACCTTACACAAACAAATCCAGCAAAAGAGAACCTGATGCGAAAGATTGATGCAGAAAATACAACTTTCTCAACAATTGAAAGTTTCAAACGTCAAGGCTCTGCTTTTATGAAATATAAATTATTGGTTATCGATGAGTGTAGTACCGTAAGCAATAAAGATATGGTTGAGGTTCTTCAAAAGGCAAATTTTGAAATGCTTTTATTGGTTGGAGATACTTATCAGATTGATGCGATTCAATTTGGAAATTGGTTCTCGGTATTAAAAGCATTTTTACCAGAAAGTGCTGTATTTGAACTAACCCAGCCCCATCGAACAAAGGATGAACGATTACTTGAACTGTGGGATAAGGTCAGACAGATGGACGATACTGCAAAAGAAGTCATCGAAAGAGAAAGCTACTCCTTAAAAGTAGATGAATCCCTTCTCTCTTCTCTTGAACCCGGAGAGGCTATCCTCTGCCTAAACTACGATGGTTTATATGGAATCAACAACATCAATAGATTCCTACAGGAAAGCAATCCTAATCCTGCTATTCAATGGGACATTCAACAGTATAAAGTTGGAGACCCGATTCTCTTCCTTGATTCAGATAGGTTCTTCCCTGTCATACACAATAATATGAAGGGAATAATCAAGGGAATAGAAATCTTAGACCCCGGCACTCATGAAGAACGCATTCAGTTTGATGTTGAGATACCTAAGGCAGTAGATGAAAGTGATCTCCGGCGTATTAATCTCGAACTACTTGAATGTTGGGAAAGCGAAGGAAAATCGTTAGTTAGATTTTGTGTTCACAAATTAAAGAGTGCTGACGAAGATGGAGATGAAAGTACCTCATTCACTGTTGTACCATTCCAAATTGCTTATGCTGTATCAATACACAAAGCACAAGGTCTTGAATATGACTCTGTAAAGATAGTTATTACCGATGAGGTGGAAGAATTAGTAACTCACAATATCTTCTACACTGCTATCACAAGAGCCAGAGAAAAATTAAAAATCTACTGGACTCCTGAAGTCGAGGAAAAGGTTATTAACCGAATCAGACCACGAGATATCAGTAAAGATGTAGAACTCTTAAAAAACTATCTTACAGAAAAACAGCAAGAAGAATCATTTGATTTTTGGTTGTAAAACAAGGAGGTTAATTATGCGAATCAGTTATAACAAATTGTGGAAAATGTTAATCGACAAAGAAATGAATAAAAATGATCTTAAGGATGTTGCCGGAATCAGTGCAGCGTCCATTGCCAAGCTTGGCAAAGGTGCAAATATCACAACTGATGTTCTTCTCAAAATCTGTGAGGCTATGGATTGTAAATTGGAAGACATCATGGAAACAATAAAGGATTGAGGTGGAACGAATGAATCGTAAAACCTCGGTCGAACTTACGAATATGTGTATGATCTATGATGGCCGTGGAAATGTACTCGTTGAAGAAAAGCTTGTACATAACATAAAAGGATTAATCTTCCCAGGCGGTCATGTTGAACCAGGAGAAGCATTTGTAGATTCTGTTATTCGTGAGGTACGGGAAGAAACAGGTCTTAGCATTAAAAATGTAGAACTTTGTGGAGTAAAAGACTGGGTTGAATACATTGGTTCCAGATACATCGTATTTTTATATAAGACAAATGAATTTAATGGCAAGCTGAAGTCATCTGATGAAGGCAAAGTATTCTGGATGCCACTTGAAGAACTAAGAAAAGCCGAGAACAACCTATGGCACTTGGATCAGATGTTGGAACTTTTCTGTGGCAATACCTACTCAGAACTTTATTTCAACAGGAACGATTCTGCCATTAAACCAACGTTAAAATAACAGGAGGATAAATTTATGCCAAAACAATTAACAAAAACATTAGGAGATTTTAATGTCTCCACCGACATACTCAGACAAGGATTTGTTTCACTCGCAGGAAACAAACCAGAGTTGAATGATTTAGGAATTATATTTGAGGTTGGCTTAACTGATCTGTCTTTGTTCCCTAATATTAAACTAAGCGATTCTGCTACATATATGGACTATCTTGAAAAATGGATAAAGGGATATGCCGATGCCACTGCAAATCCACCCAGCCGAAGAAAAGCCTCTCCAAAAGGAAGCTGTTCTGATCCCGCAATACAAACAATTGTGCAAATTGCAATGAACGCAGATGAAACTTTTGCTGCACGTATGGCCGCATATCATAATCTTTTTATGAGTGCAGAAAATATTCAAGGTAATCTTCTAGAGGAATACATCAGTGTTTCTACCCGACCATACGGTTGGATTTGGTGTAACGGAAACGTGCTTAGAGCAATTGACTTTTGTTCCTCTGATGGTGCTGTTTTACTTCAGATCAAGAATAAATCTAACACAGAGAACAGCTCATCGAGTGCAATCAGAACAGGCACTACCATCGAAAAATGGTATAGACTTGGCACCAGAACTGTCGCAGGTCAGAAGCTTCCTGCATATAAATGGGATTCACTCAATAATATTATCAACGCTCATGTAACTACAGGTATTGCTACTAATTGCAATATGAACGAAGACTCATACCAGGAATTTCTTCGTAATATCACGTCACAAAACACGGACATTATTTCTGACAAATAATTAAAAATTTAGGGCAACTGCAAAATCACTATACAGTTGCCTTGTTTCATCTACTCTGCCGCTTTCTCAAGTTGTTTTTTCATAAAATTCATCCAGGAAATCTCGTCAGTATTTTTATATCTTGAATACGAAAATCCAGTATTTTTATAATGTATACCTTTCATATCATCGAGAATAGTTTTGGCAATTGCCTCCCCCAATTTAATAGGTACAGCATTTCCAATCTGTTTATACTGATCAAGTATAGCACCACATATCTGCCAATCCTGTGGAAACTCCTGGATACAAGCATATTCTTCTACACTTAATGGTCTATCTTCTGTCGGATGCGCTAAATCCGTTGCTGGCATAGTTGGATTTGTAACCAATGTTGGCGATGGCTTTGAGTAAGATAATCGTCTTAAAAATCCTGTTTTACCGCCTCCCAAGTAGAAGGATTTTCCCATTGCCTCCTTTTGCATATCTAAAGGAAGGTCTTTCCAATATTGTCCTTCTTTGAGCATTCTATAATATTTCAATCTCTTCTCTGGAAATTCAATATAATGCTTTTCTACATTTTCAGGCAAATTATCAAATGCGTCTTTTAATGTTCTCCACTTCTTTAATCCATCTGTTCCGTTTTCATTATGAGTAGGTTGTAAATAACTTACCTTCTCATCTCCGAGTTTTCCTATTATTACAACACGCTCTCTAATTTGAGGAGCTCCAAAATATGCGGCATTATAAAGATTAAAAGAAACTGTATATCCCATTTCCTTTAATCTATCAAGGATAATCATCATCGCACCACCCTTGATAGGCTCCTCTAAATCTCCATATTTAAACGGCGTAGATAAAAGTCCACGAACATTTTCTATTACTATATATGTTGGCTTGATTTCAGATACTATGCTCAAATATTTTAAGAACACATTTCCTCTCTCATCATCAAAAGCCTTTCTATTTCCTGCAGTACTAAAAGCTTGGCACGGCGGCCCACCAAAAATAATATCAACCTTTCTTCCTTCTGGAACCTTCGCCATCTTAAGTATTTCTGCTGCTGAAAATTTAGTAATATCTCCAATCAACCCAATGTTAGGATTGTTTTTTTCGATTGTCATCCTGCACGCCTTATTAAATTCGCATGCTAAAAGAGCGTCTATCCCACCATTTCTCATTCCTACATCCAGGCCCATAGCACCAGAAAAAAAACTTAATGCTACTATTGGTGGAACATTATCATCAAGTCTTTCATGATCATCTGGTTCTATAACAACATTATACTTTTCTATATACTGTTTCAAATCCTCTTCTGATGTCAGCCACTGGCTTCCAACTCTTTCTGCCTTTAAATATTCATTTTTTATCAGTGTTCTTACAGACTGTGCGGTAACTTTCAATCTTTTCGCAACCTCTGTTACTGTTAATAAATCTGTTGTATCTATCAATGGTATTCTCTCTTTTCTATATCGCAAATATTTATAGACCCATTATAACATATAAACTATCATAAATCAACCGTGCCTAATGCGTACATATCAATTCAAGAGGAATATTATCAAATGAATGTTTTATTGGTTCACCCACTGGGCCTAAATTCTTTTCTAAATATTTCAGTAATTCCGTATTCTCTATATAATAATACATTTGTGGTACTACAAATCCGGGTAAGTCATTTCTCAGTTTTTCCAGAGGAATCGCATTGGTCATTTGAAACTCTGTGATTTCCATTGCCACAGTATGCTTACTTAAATAATTATCAATTCTTGATAACGTTGCCTCGTCATATGAATATTTTTTCTTCCATGACTCAATTTGAACTCTATTATCCAAACGCATTATTCCAACGATAGCTTTGACTGGCGTACTAATATACAGATATGCCTTAACCGACTCATCTGGAAAAACACGCCTGTGTTCATATATCTTTTCTCCTGATTTCACTCGTTCAAATACATCAGCTTTGAAACTTAATAACATAGTTCTCATACTTCTTAATCACATCCATTCTGTCAAATCAAACTACCAAATATACATCTTATCCACTCAACCTACGCCAATGTTCATCTTGTCAACTCAGCCTTATCTAAAAATCAGTCTCGACCAATTCTCTCAGGCACAAAAAGAGAGCTTGGAGCAAACCTGTCAAATTTACCCCAAACTCTCGAAATCCTTTATTTCAAGGCTATTTGCAGTTCTTACTTCTGTACTTTTTGTTTAATGCCCCATTTTATATTAGCACTTCGTGTTTCATTTTCAGCCTGTGTGCAAGCTTCAATGGTGGATATCAATAATGAACTTCCCACTGTTAATGTATCCAGTTCTTCTTGTTTGAAAATAATTCGCACTTGTGACTCTCTTAAAGTATTTATTGCATCAAGCACCTCGACAGTATCTCTTCCAAGTCTACTGATGCTTTTTACCACAACTATATCCGTAAGTCCCGCTTTACACTCTTCTATCATTTGATGAAAGGCAGGACGAGAAGAATCTTTTTTAGCAGATGCAATATCTATATGAATATCGACAAGTTTCCAGTTGTTATGCCCAGATATAAATTTTGTCAGCCCTGAAACTTGTGCCTTAAGACTCTCAAGCTGATCCATAGTGTTAGAACTCACACGAGCATAGATGACAACATGTTTCATCGGCTCATTTGTATTGGCCGCAATCACTCTCACTTTTCCATAAATCACAAGTAAACACTTCTGTATAATCGACCCAATCTCAATACTCTTATCTATCCGACTATAAAAATACCAAGATTTCATTCATTTTTTAAGGCATATTTCGCAGTCTTAATTTCAATACCAAAAGCACCGAAAAAGCCTTATATTTCAAGCCTTTTTCACACTTTTACTTCTGTGCTTTAGTCAACAGAACCACGCACTCAACGGTACTTTCGTTGTCCCAACAAAGTTCCTGTGTCTCCCTGTCTCCAAAATACACCGGAAAACGAAACTTTATGTGCTTCAGGAATCTGCCATCTGGCTGCTCCTGCTCATAAATGTCCACCTGTTCTACAAAACTGTTAAGAAATTCTTTCTTCTCCAGGTTGGTGAACTTATCATATAGTTTATCAAAATATAAAAGAAATTGATAGACGTTTTCTTCTGATATTTTCTGTTGCTGGATATTCAGCAGGCGGTTCTTAACTTCCTCTATACTGTTCTCCACGCCTTCGATCTCATCGTACAGACGGTATAACCTTGTCTCCATATCCTGATATTTCTTCTCATAAAATTTATCCATAATATCCAGACTGTCCATCTGCTGTCCAAGTCTTGCTTTTGCTCCGGTCAGCTGCCTGTGCTGCTTTTCCAATCCGTCAATCTCTTTTTCTATTTCTTCTGTATCTATTCTTGAACCAATTTTATTCAGAATTGCTTCTTCAAATTTAGGATTCTTCACCAGCTTCCGAATAACTTCTTCCACTGCATTGTTAATCTTCTCCTCACTCCATTGTTTACGATATCCACATTTATGACCGTCTACCAGACGACGATGTTTACAGGCATAGTAGAAATAATCTTTATATAAGGTTCCGTCTTTCTTTTTCTTTCGGTTCACGTTCCCATACATACCGCTTCCACATAACGGACATCTCAATATTCCAGATAAGATATGCTCATGATCCAGACTATGCGTCTTTTCATATTTCACACCTGTTTTTTCCCGTTTTTGATGTGCCAGCTCCCAATCTGTTTCTGAAATAATTCCTTCGTGGATACCATCATGCAGCATATAATTTTCCTGTTTTACAATGCGATATTCATTTCTTGTTCCTGAAACTTTCTCGTTCTTCCTTCGTCCATAAGCCAACTTTCCACAGTATACCGGATTATCCAGAACGCCTTTTATAAACGAAGAGGCAAATGCGTCCAGTGTATTATTCTGTCGTTTTTTCTTTTTATATCCATGCTGGTTCAGCCATGCGGCAATCGCAGAGATTCCCATATTGGTATGAATAAATTTGTCATAGATCAGACGAATAATCTCTGCTTCGTCCTCTGCAATCTGCAATTCTCCATTTACCAATTCATAGCCATATGGAGCAAATCCACCGTTCCATTTTCCTTCCCTGGCTTTCTGCTTACGTCCCTCCATTGTCTGAACAAGGATATTCTCTCGTTCAATCTCTGCCACCGCAGACAGAACAGAAATCATCAGCTTTCCACTATCTTTTGAGCTGTCAATTCCATCTTCAACACAGATCAGATTCACTCCAAAATCCTGCATCCTCTGCAAAGAATTTAAAACATCTGCCGCATTACGACCGAATCTGGAAAGCTTGAACACCAGTACAAACTGTACCTCATCTGTTCCATTCTCAATATTATCCAACATTCTCTGAAATTCCGGTCTGCCCTCTACGCTCTTTCCAGACTTACCTTCATCTGAATACTCATTTACGATTTCCATATTCTGAAATTCCGCATATCTCTTGAGTTTTTCTTTCTGAGCATCCAGACTGTAGCCATCTACCTGCATGGTTGTGGATACTCTGGTATATATATCGCATTTAATCTTTTTATTCTTCATAATCTTCCTCGCAGTATAACTCTGTTTTATTGTCCCAACCTTATTTTAGTACTTGTTCCAACTATTTTCAATACTTAATTTACGTATTGACGCATTTCTTCGCCAATCGTATAATTAAGTTAGATACAGAGCATTTCTGTTATCAAAATATTGCCCGCCCACCATTGGCGACTTATAAATGATTGGCTCGAAAATATTGTTCGCTTACCGGAAGCGTCTAATAAATGTCCGGCTTGAAAATTATTTAGAAATAATTTCTGTTTTTGATATTGTGTTTTTATCACACATTGCATATACTATAAATACACAAAAAAGCCAAAAAAGAGGAGGTGTTAGTATGGCTACTTCAAGTATTACTCATAATTTTGTCGTATCCAATCCAAATAGCGTAAAGCGTTTTGTCGCAGCAATTGACGAAGCCGACCGTGACCGCACACCAAAGCAGACACTTCCCGGACGTCAGTTAACGAACCCACAGGAAATCTTAGCTTTAATGTCAAAAAGGAAGAAAAAACATGTCTGATAAATATTTTACCGTTAATATTCGGGCATATTTGGATAAAGACGAACCGACATATATCGGAGAGGAAAGTCTTTACGACTTACTCTCCGATTTTTCTTGTCCCAAAAATCCCGATGTGGAATACTTTTTATTACATAATGCGATTGAGTTTACCAAAAAAGATCAATCTATCACTTATCTGGTATTTGATGCTGAAGATGCTTCACTGGTTGGTTATTTTTCACTTACAATAAAACCAATCTCTGTCCGTGCTTCAAATATCAGCAAGACAATGGCAAAAAAACTGTCCCGTGTCAGTATTTTGGATGAAGAAACACAATCCTATACTACCGCAGCTTACCTGATCGCCCAGTTGGGAAAGAACTATTCTCTTCCAAAGGAAAAACGAATTCCTGGAAATATTCTACTGGGATTTGCACTGGAAACCATATCCAGTCTCAAATATTCCGTAGGTGGCGTTATGGAGTTTCTTGAATGCGAAGATAATGAATTTCTTCTGAGCTTTTATACGCAGAATCATTTCAAGCCATTTGATACGCGTATTACCGCTTCTCAGAATAATGAGCCACACACTCTGCATCAGCTTTTAAAATTTATTTGATTTAAAAATGCATGAAAAAAGCGACAGTCTGATTTACATTTTGTATTTCAGGAAACTGCCGCTTCTTTTTCTTCCTTATTCTACTACAATATATTTATGGTTAATCCCCTTACATCCAGTAAGGAATTATCCATCTTGTTGCTTAAGCTGTTAGAATGTAGGTAGCAATTGGATATCGTCCTTATTCTTGGAC
>SKEJ01000864.1_pt1 | contig 17784 bp, 12 predicted proteins | sample 4826721 | NCBI WGS metagenome assembly SKEJ01 (sample SAMN11008812, study PRJNA524170) | human gut metagenome | biome: Human fecal sample; material: Feces; isolation source: fecal sample from pouch patient p31 | host: Homo sapiens | place: Israel: Tel-Aviv | collected 2015-06-02 | reverse complement strand
AACTTAATATCAAGAATATTGAGTTCTCGACGCTGCAGGATGCCTCCGCCCACGGTCTGAAGATTGTTCACGAGCTGCGTGTGAATGCCCGTGCGGCGGGTCCGCGCCTCGGCAAGCAGGTGCAGTTCGCCATCAAGGCCTCCAAGTCCGGCGACTGGCATGTCGATGCTGCGTCCGGTGCGCCGGTGGTCTCCACGCCGTCCGGCGACCTTGCGCTGGTCGAAGGCGAGTACGAGCTGATCAACCGTGTGGAGGAGGAGAACGCCACCGAGGCCGCCGCTTCGGTCTCCGCCGCTCTGCCGACCGGTGGCTTCGTGATCCTCGACACCGCGCTGGATGCCGATTTGCTGGCCGAAGGCTACGCCCGCGACGTGATTCGTTCTGTGCAGGACGCACGTAAGGCTGCTGATCTGGACATCGCGGACCGCATCTCGCTGGTGCTGACCGTGCCGGCGGATGACGTGGCCAAGGTCGAGCAGTTCCGCGACCTGATCGCCCACGAGACGCTGGCGACCTCCTTCGAGGTGAAGGAAGGCGCCGAGCTGAGCGTAGAGGTTGTTAAGGCGTGATGCTGATGCTGAGCTGAGGCTCTTCAATCGGCTTGAAACGATTGCGGGCATCCGATATACAGTGATTCAATGAACACTGCATGTCGGATGCCCGCATTTTTCGTGCGTCTATGCGTCTTTTCGACGCATCCCTATTTTGAAAAAATCTAACTTATTCAAGTTTTTCAAAATAGAAGGGAACGGTTATACCTCTCATGGCTTGTAAGGTGTCGCTCCAATCGTCGTTAGCTACACTTATCGCGATAAGTGTAGCTAACAGCGGAAATGGTAGTGTCCAAGTCGCCGGTAGATGTATTGCGTATGTTCGGCCAGCCACTCGTATCCCGTCTACCCTGCTTCATCTAGTGCCGATGCCCGCTTGGGAACAGCGTAAGTTGGGAGACGTTGCGTCTTCATTTGATTACGGCTTGAACGCTGCTGCAACAGAATACGATGGCCAAAATAAATATCTGCGTATCACCGACATTGATGACGAAACCCATGAGTTCTCGAAAAGCGATCTTACGACGCCGTTAGCTGACCTTGCAATGAGTGCAGATTATTTACTGAAAGAGGGCGATCTGCTCTTTGCTCGCACAGGCGCGAGTGTAGGAAAAACATATCTGTACAGGCAATTCGATGGAATGGTCTACTTTGCTGGATTCCTTATCCGTGCCCGAATCGGCGAAGGCGCTGACCCCGAATTCGCCTATCAGGCAACCTTGACCGATGCATACAAGAAGTATGTTGCCATAACCTCGCAGCGGTCCGGGCAGCCTGGTGTCAATGCGCAGGAATACGCAGATTATCAATTGATGCTTCCTTCAAAAACGGAACAGCAGCAAATCGGGATGACATTGCGATCTCTCGACGACCTCATCACCCTTCATCAGCGTAAGCGTCTATCTATTCGGCAAAGGAGCCCCGTGTGGTCATAAACACAATAAACGAAGAAATGTCATTCTGCGATTACTACTCGCAATGGGTCGACGTCTACAAGGAAGGCGCGATTCGGGAGGTGACGATGAAGAAATACAAACTCACACAGGCGTGGCTGAGAAAGCTTATCCCTGATCTTAAGCTTTCTGAGTTCGATCGTGTGAGTTATCAGAAACTCATCAATGGATACGCCGAACATCATGAACATCAAACAACGATGGATTTTCATCACCAACTGAAAGGGGCCATTCTTGATGCTGTTGATGAGGGCCTAATTCAAAGAGATCCCACTCGAAAAGCAATCATCAAAGGGAAGCAGCCGAGACAAAAGAAGACGAAATATCTTAACCAATTCGAACTTCATGCTGTCCTTGCTGACTTGAAGCTTGACCCGATACCTAACTGGGACTGGCTGATACTGCTGGTGGCAAAAACCGGGTTACGTTTCTCCGAAGCATTGGGGCTTACTCCTGATGATTTCGATTTCGTCCACCAGACTTTGTCTGTCAATAAGACTTGGAATTACAAGAATGGAGGTGGCTTTGTTCCAACAAAGAATGCTTCTTCGGTGCGTAAAGTACAACTTGATTGGCAACTCATCATGCAATTGTCCGTCCTGCTGAAGAACTTGCCTGACGACAAGCCTATCTTCGTGAACGGTAAGGTGTACAACTCGACCGCAAACGGTATTCTGGCCCGGCATTGCAAACAAGCCGGAGTACCCGTGATCTCGATTCACGGCTTGAGACATACCCATGCCTCATTGCTGCTGTTTGCTGGCGTTTCAATTGCGAGCGTGTCCAAGAGACTGGGGCATGCAAGCATGAACACAACGCAGGAAACATATCTGCATGTCATCCGTGAATTGGAGAACAAAGACGTTGACATCGTGATGAGAGCCCTATCCACCCTTATTTAGCAAACCACAGACGCTTACGCTGATGAAGGGTGATGAGGTTGTCAAGACGGGAGAAGAACGCACCGATGGTCTGCTGCTCAGCCTGAGATTCCGGCAGGGACACCATCGTGTCAAAGAAGTCATCCGGCGCAATATTGAGTAATCCATGGTTCCTCGCACCTTCCGCGGCAATCATCTGCACAGCTTTATGCCATCGATTGGTTTCGTAGTACGTCACAAGATAATCAGGATTGGCGTTCAACAGCGCAAAGCATATGTAAAGTGTAGAAACACAGCCTTTTTCATACCTTGTCAACCGCTTGATAGCACCCCATGGGCTATCAGCCGAGGTGCTCTTGTTATAAGCAAACTCTCCTTGTCTAAGCAAGTAGTAGCCGCTCATATCTCGGCTGGCTACTTGAGCATTGAAAAACAGCCTCTGGTCAATCAAGCCATGCTGAGCTGATATGGTCAAAGGCAGATCCGACTCGTTGTTCTCATTCTTACGAGTAACTCTCTCGGCGATATCGCCCAACTTACGCTGTTCCCAAGGGTCAGTAAAACCAGCAAAACGAATCGCAGGAACTTTCGCCTGTTCAGTCATCATTTGCCTCCCAACAGGGTCTTCAGCTCCGCAATACCAGCCATGTCGAACTCATTGCCAGTTAGCTGATCAAGCATATTGCCAAGTTCTGCCTCAGCTTGCTCGATTTGCTCGCATACATCGGAGTAGGTAGTCGAATATTTGTCGTTCAGCGCATTCACCGATGCAATCAACTCATCAACAGCCGTCTGAGGAAGCTCCTCAAGCTTGCGCTGCAATGGTTCCACCCACTTGGCAGCAAGCAAGTCAGCAGCTTGTTCACCGCTCAGTCCTTCAATAACGGTCCGAGTCTTCTCATCAAGCGCTGAGCGGAGATTCTTAACGTTCTTTTTGACTTCACGCTCCTCATCAAACAACCGTTGCGCATTCACAAGGGCACGGTCAAAATCAGTCTCAGGATCCTTCCCAATCGATTTCACCGCTTTCTTCAACTCAGTGGCAACGAAAGAATCTCCATCCTCACTGACAGCATCGGTCGAATTCTTGTCGTCTTCATCCAGATTTTCAAGAATGTCAGCGATCTCGCTGCTAATCTCAGTCAATCGGGATTCATATGTGCCGATTTCTGCAAGGTCAGCACTCAGCAGTTTTTCTTGTACAAGGTCGAACGGCAGAATATGTCCGGCCCAGCCGTCCGGCACTTCGACATCCTTGCCGCCTTTCTTCTTGACGACCATGTTGGCATCAACTTTGCGAACGGCGTCATGTCCCTCGCTCTGTATGGTCTCAAGGTCGTTGGCGATGGTCTTCTGCCAGCTGTCATCAAGCACCTGATATGCCGTATAGGCATCTACGAGTGGTACGTCGGCCAAACGATGCAGCAGGTCATTTGCCAGAACTTCCTCCTCGGCGGCAATGCTCACGTTGACGGCATTACCGACCAGTTCGCCACGTAGATATGAGGGATAATCGGTGAAAACCTCACGATAACGCTGGATATAGGCACTCACACCAGAATCAGCATTCACCGCCTCACGAACATCTTGCACAGCGAGCTTAGCCGAATGACCATTCTCCTCCGCGAAGAGACGTTGGCGCAATCCCGGAAACACATTCCAATACTTGTTGAGCGCATCGATGTCCTGCTTGGGGATACCGCCAAACATAGTGGAATACACGTCCCAACTTTCGGCGGTTTCGGAGGAATCCACATATCGAGGAATGTTGAGGTTGTAATCGTTCTGCCGAATCTCGTCAATGCTGACCAAACGACTGAACTTATCGACATCACGATTCTCCGACACCGCATCCACGATGCGTTTGATATCGCTCGCACGCAGCTTGTTGTTCTTACCGTCCTTAGCGAAATACTTGGAGGCATCCACAACAAGCACATGGTCATCGTTGCGGTGCTTGCGCAGCACCATCACGATAGTGGGAATGCCCGTGCCAAAGAAGATGTTCGCTGGCAGTCCGATGATGGCCTGAATATGGTGGTTCTCCACTAGATTCCGGCGAATAGTGCCCTCTTCACCACCACGGAACAGCACGCCGTGCGGCAACACGATGGTCATAATGCCGTCGTCGCGCAGATGGTAGAGATCGTGCAGCAAGAAGGCATAATCAGCCTTGGACTTGGGAGCGATGCCATATTCGAAGCGGATATCTTCACCCGGTTCCGGCGGCTCCCAGTTCTGGGAGTAAGGAGGATTCGAAACCACGGCATCTACAAACAGCGGCTCATAGGTCTCGTCCTTGGTCTCGTCGGTATCGAACCACGGCCAGTCGCTCTTTAATGTGTCACCGTTGCGGGTCACGATATTGTCCGGCAGTATACCGCGCATGACGAGGTTCATGCGTGTGAGGTTGTAGGTATTCTCCTTGAGTTCCTGCGCATAATATTTGATGTCATTCGGATTGCCATTGCGGCGGGCCACAGCTTGACCAATATGAATCAACAACGAGCCCGAGCCACTTGTGGGGTCATAAATGTTGATTTCTTCACGACCAGCAAGATGCCAGGCCACTATTTCGCTCATGAGCTGAGAAACTTCGCTCGGCGTGTAGAACTCACCGGCCTTCTTACCCGCATTGGAAGCGAAGTTGCTAATCAGATATTCGTAAATGAAGCCGAGGGTATCGTAATCCTGCCGGCTGTCCATCGGAATGTCCTTGATGAGGTAGATGAGGTCGCGAGCGGCCTTGCTACGGCTTTTCTCATCGGTACCGAGTTTGGATAGACCAGTCTGCAACGTGTCGAAGATGCCGGCGAACACACGCTTGCGGGCTGGATCGATGTTGCGTTCAAAAGCGGAAAGCGCATCACGTACGTCGGCGATGGTGAAATCGCTTTGGCTGGCAATCCATGTGGAGAACAGGTTGTCGTAGGAGATAAAGTAGCCGCACAGATCACGTACATACTGTACAGTTTCGGCATCATTCTCATCCAAGCCCTTGAGGTCTTCGGCTCCCCAGTCTTCAGCACGCAGACGAGCAATCTCCGTCTCCGAGAGGAACTTATAGAAGATAAAGCCGAGGATATAGTCCTTGTATTCATTCGCCTCAATCTTGGAACGCATTTTATTGGCGGATTCCCAGATTTTGGCGGCAAGCTGCTGCTTATTCATTCATATGCTCCTTGTGCCCTAAGCTCTTTCATTACTCTTCATCAACGTATTCATTGAAAACGTCACTGTCCACGGCTTTGATTTCGTAAATCTTCCGCGTGCTGACACCGAATCCATGTTCAATCATCAGTTGCGCAAGCTTATGCCCATCAATAAGAATGATGTGCTGCCTCTTCGCATAGGTAATCGCCTTTTCCGTGAATCTTGCAGTGGTGACAAACAGCCCTTTGCCTCCGCGCCCAGTAATAGCACCTACGAATGCTTGAATATCTGGTCTGCCAACGGTTTTATCTTCGGCATAACGTTTGGCCTGAACATAAATCAGATCAAAACCAAGCTTGTCTTCCATGATGATTCCATCTATGCCTTCGTCCCCCGAGATTGGCGTCATCTGGCTTGCGGAGTCGAAAGCTCCATACCCCATTTTCGCCATCAGATCAAGAACAAACCGTTCAAACGCAATCGGAGAGAGCTTGAGCACCTCTGAGAGCAAGTCATCGGCAAGCCGCATGTTGATTGATGAGAATGCACGGTCAAGTGCCTCATCTGGAGTTTCCTCGGACGAATAAGCTTCGCTTTTCTTCTCCAGGCCGCCATCGACCGTCGTATGCGTCGAAGAATCACCATTCAGATTCTTGAAAGACCGGAATGACTCATAACGTTCCAGATAATCATTATCTATCTGCGCACCCGAAGCAAGGGCCTCTTTGCCGGGTCTCGTTATGCGATATGTACCACGTTTGGGACTTTCTATGAGTCCGGCTTTCTTAAGGTACGTTCTAGCCCAACTAATGCGGCCATTGAGGACACGCGAACGGCCGCTAGGTAGCAGACGGCTGCGTTCTTCTTCTGTCACTGCAAACTCATCAGCAAGTAACGTTAGCATCTCACCAGATGCATGAATCTTGCCATCAGCGAGGATGCGAAGCACCGGAACGAAAAACTCGTCATATCTGGGAATTGTCATTGTCCGCCTTCGTTCCGTTACAGTCGTTTATCAATGATACGGCAAACATCACGGAAATACGCCTCCGCTTGGGAACAGCGTAAGTTGGGAGAGATTGTGTCAATTGGTGCTGGAGCTCCACCCAGCGCATTTTCTGCGGGAAATTTTCTTTATGTCAAAGTTGATGATCTGAATGAATCTTCTCATTTTCAATTTGATTCTGCGCAGAGGGTAGACGCCAACACAGCAGTTAAACCTATCCGCAAAGGCAGTATCATTTTTGCGAAAAGAGGAGCAGCAATACTTGGCAATAAGGTTAGAGTTCTGGGGAAAACTGCCTATATTGACACGAACATGATGGCTCTGGAGCCCAGGGGCGTAGATGCTGATTTCCTATGGCTGTTCATCAATCAGACCGGCCTTTATCGGATCGCAGATACTTCGACCATTCCGCAGATCAATAACAAGCACATTGAGCCATATCCTGTTGACATACCAAATATGGCTGAACAGCAGGCAATCGGAACTTTCTTCTCCCGTCTTGATGACCTCATCACCCTTCATCAGCGTAAGTATGACAAGCTCGTCATCTTCAAAAAATCGATGCTTGAAAAAATGTTCCCGAAGGATGGCGAATCTGTACCCGAAATTCGCTTTGCTGGTTTTACTGCCCCTTGGGAACAGCGTAAGTTGGGGGAGATCGTCGATGTTTGCAGCGGTCGAGATTACAAGCATCTTTCTAAAGGACCGATTCCGGTTTATGGAACTGGTGGTTATATGACAAGTGTTTCCGAAGGTCTTTCCTATGAGGAGGATGCCATCGGTATAGGCAGAAAAGGAACCATTGATCATCCGTACAGACTGAATGCGCCTTTTTGGACCGTTGATACGCTGTTCTACTCACTGCCCAACCAAGGGATCGATCTCGATTTCACCCTCTGTGTTTTTCTCAATGTGGATTGGAAAAGCAAAGATGAATCCACCGGACTGCCCAGTCTTTCAAAGCAGGCGATAAATGAGACCAAGATATGGGTTCCATCGGGGGCTGAGCAGCGGGCTATTGGCGCTTTCTTCTCCCGTCTTGACGACCTCATCACCCTTCATCAGCGTAAGTTGGAATTGCTGCAGGATATCAAGAAATCTTTGCTTGACAAGATGTTTGTGTGAGGGGAGGAGCCGCAATGGAAACGTTCGATATCGTAAAGCTCGCCTCATATCGCGAGAATAATCGGATTGAGGCGAAAGCCGCGAAAGGTGGTCTCCCGCGCAGTATGTGGGAGACCTATTCCGCCTTCGCCAACACCTATGGCGGCGTCATTCTGCTCGGCGTCAAGGAACGTGAAGACGGTACCTTCGAAACAGTCGGGCTTACGCCAGCCGAGGTGGAGCACCTTCGTCAGGATTTTTGGAATACGGTCAGCAATCGATCCAAGGTAAGCGCCGTGCTGCCCATCGAATCGGAAGTCGAAGTGCTTGAAGCGGATGATGGCATGGTGGTGGCTATTCATGTTCCACGTGCTCCACGCGACGAACGTCCCGTGCATATCAACGACAATCTCTTTGAGGGAACCTACCGCCGGCGCGGTGAAGGTGACTATCGTTGCACGCGGCAGGAGATTTCGGCAATGCTCCGAGATCAGGGAACCGAGACGATGGATTCCAAGGTGCTGGACGATCTCACTGTTGCCGATTTCAATGCGGATACGGTGCGGGCGTATCGCACCCGTTTCCGTGCGGCACGTCAGGGCAGTTCCTGGACTGATCTTGATGACGAGCGTTTCCTGCGTGCGGTTGGTGCGGCAATGGTGAGCCGTGAAGATGGTAAGCTCCATCCCACATTCGGCGGTTTGCTCATGTTCGGCAACGACTATGACATCGTGCGCGAATGTCCCCATTACTTTCTTGACTATCAGGAGACCCTAGACCCGGCGATTCGTTGGACCGATCGTGTTCATTCCGGCGATGGCATGTGGTCGGGCAACCTCTTTGATTTCTTTTTCCGTGTGAATCGTAAGCTTGCCGAGTCTCTGAAGACCCCCTTCAAACTTAACGGTATCTTTCGTGTTGACGACACTCCCATGCATAAGGCGGTTCGCGAGGCGCTGGCCAACTGCTTGTTCAACGCCGATTATTATGGCGTGCGTGGAGTGGTGGTCAGACGCACACCCGATAAATTGGTTTTCGAGAATCCTGGTGATATCCGAACGGGCGTTGAGCAAATGCGCCTTGGCGGAGTATCTGATCCGCGCAACGGACTGATTATGAAGATGTTCAGCCTCATCGATGTGGGGGAGCGAGCCGGTACTGGTGTTCCTGATGTGTTTGCCACATGGGCGAATGCAGGACTTCCCGAACCACGGATTGAGGAAAAATTCGGCGAGGCTGATCGTACGATACTCACGCTTATGCTGGAATCGGATGCCAAGTCCGCTCACAATGAGCAGATAATTGACAATAATGAGCAGTTAAACGGTCCAAGTGAGCAGATAACTGACAATAATGAGCAGTTAAACGGTCCAAGTGAGCAGATAACCGAGAGACAGCGAACTGTTCTTCGTTTCGTGGAAAGGAATCCCAGTACAACATACGAGGATATGGCTCGTGCTGCGGGAGTTTCATCAGCGACTGTGCGAAGAGATGCTGAAATACTCATTGGGCGTGGATTACTCAAGCGCGTCGGCTCGCGAAAAGCAGGACACTGGGAAGTCCGAGGGAGAGAAGAATCGTGATATTCGATAGCGAATCGGTGTTCGAGGACAACGTCATTACCGTGCTTAAGCAGCATGGATGGAAGGATGGCGTCTTGCGCTATCCAACCGAACAGGATCTGCTCGACAATTGGAAAGGCATCCTGTACCGCAACAACAACGACATAGACAGGCTTGGCAAATACCCGCTGACAGACGGGGAAATGGCACAGATAATCGAGCAGATTGAGACCCTACGAACCCCGCTTGCGCTCAATTCGTTCGTCAATGGGCGTACCGTGTCCATCACGCGTGACAACAAAGAAGATGTGGCGCATTTCGGCAAGGAAATCAGCCTCTACATCTATGACCGCAAGGAAATCGCAGGCGGCAAAAGCACCTATCAGATTGCTCAGCAACCGGTCTATCCCGCCAAGAACAAGATGTTGAACTCGCGGCGCGGCGACCTCGTGCTTCTCATCAATGGCATGCCATTGATTCATATCGAGCTTAAGAAAAGTGGCATACCGGTCAGCCAAGCAACCAATCAGATTGAAAAGTACACACACGAAGGCGTATTCACCGGCCTGTTCCGACTCGTACAGATTTTTGTAGCCATGAACCCCGATGACGCCGTCTACTTCGCCAATCCGGGCGTAGACAAATTCAATCCAAGCTATTACTTCCATTGGGCTGACTACAACAACGAGCCTATCTGCGGCGGGCAAAACCCCGGCAAAGACGAATGGAAGCTGTTCATCGGCGGTACTTCCGGCACTGCGGGGCTGTTGTCCATTCCCATGGCGCATCAGCTCATCGGCTTCTACACCATCGCCGACTCGGCAGACGGATGCCTCAAGGTGCTGCGCAGCTACCAGTACATCGCTGCGAACGCCATCTCTGACGTGGTGCGCAAATGCGATTGGGAACAGCGGCCAACTACTCCGGGACGACCAGGCGGCTATGTATGGCACACTACCGGTTCCGGAAAAACCATGACCAGCTTCAAATCGGCACAACTCATAGCTGATTCGCATGACGCCGATAAAGTCGTGTTCCTTATGGACCGCATCGAGCTAGGCACCCAATCACTGAAGGAATACCGCAGTTTTGCTGACAGTGAGACGGAAGTACAAGGTACTGAGAACACCGGCGTTTTGCGGGACAAACTCAACAGCACCAATGTCAACGACACCCTGATCGTCACCTCAATCCAGAAGATGAGCAACGTGAAAGCAGGGGAGCGGGGCGTCACCCAGGCGTGGCTGGATCAGCTGGCTGCACGACGTATCGTTTTTATTGTGGACGAATGCCATCGTTCCACATTCGGCGACATGTTGCAGGACATCCGTCGTTCCTTCCCGAATGCGCTGTTCTTCGGCTTCACCGGCACACCCATTCTGGATGAGAACCAAAAGAAGAATTCCACCACTGCCATGGTATTCGGCCGCTGTTTGCACCGATACAGCATTGCCGACGGCATTCGCGACCATAATGTGCTCGGGTTCGACCCGTACATGGTGACCACGTACAAGGATTCTGAAGTCAGACGTGCCGTGGCTCTCGACAAGGCGAAGGCGGAGAGTGCGGAAGATGCGCTCGCCGACTCGGTCAAGGCCAAAGTATTCCAGCATTACATGGATAAGTCTGAGGTCCCCATGGGTCCGATGGTTGATGGTGCCGGGAACCGCATCAGTGGCATCGAGGATTTCCTGGGACGAGACCAATATGGTATCGACTCTCCGCACCCGAGTATGGTGGTCTCGGACATTCTTGAACAGTTCCCGGTGCTCAGCCATGCGGGCAAATTCCATGCGATGCTCGCTGCCAGTTCCATTCCTGAAGCTGTCAACTATTATCACTTGTTCAAGCAGCAGGCACCCAAGTTGCATGTGACGGCGTTGTTCGATCCCAATATCGACAACAACGAAGGAGCGACAGACAAAGAGGATGCGCTGACCGAAATCATCACCGATTACAACGAGGCGTTCGGCAAAGAATTCGTCATTCCTACATGGCCGGCGATGAAGAAGGATATTTCTTCGCGACTGTCGCACAAGAGTCCGTATGGTGGTATAGCAACGAACCGCAGCCAGCAGCTTGATTTGCTCATTGTCGTAGACCAGATGCTCACTGGGTTCGACTCGAAATGGGTGAATACGCTGTATCTCGATAAGATTATCGACTACGAAAGCATCATTCAGGCGTTCAGTCGTACGAATCGTCTGTTTGGCCCAGATAAGCCGTTTGGCGTCATCCGCTATTACCGTAAGCCGTACACCATGCATGGTTTCATCGAGGCAGCTGTGAAACTGTATTCGGGTGATCAACCGCTCGACCTGTTCGTACAGAAATTGCCAGCGAATGTGAAATCCATGGATACTCGGTACCGTGAGATTCTCGACGTATTCTCAGACAGCGGAGAATCGGACCTTATGCAGCTGCCGGAGTCGGTAGAGGCTAGACGTAAGTTTGCCAAGGAGTTCGTGGAACTGAATCGGTACCTTGAAGCGGCGAAAGTGCAGGGCTTTGACTGGAGCACCACGGAATACAAGGTCGATAGCACGGATACTGACGATACGAATGAGGACAATGATGAGCATGGCGAGTCTGAAGTGGTGCGTCCTCAAATTGACGAACGTACGTACCTCATTCTTGCGCAACGCTATAAAGAACTGTTCGATGGCAATAGCGATCGCGGTAGTGACCCAGATGATGATGTGAACGATAATCCTGAAGCGCCATATGAACTGGATGGTTACCTCACCGAAATTGATACCGGACTCATCGATACCGATTACATGAATGCCAACTTCGATAAATGGCTGAAGGCGCTCAAGGAGAATAGCCCGGAGTTGGCAGAGATGTCTGCGCAGCTGCACCGGTCCTTTGCCGCGCTCTCGCGGGATGAACAACGACTCGCTGAACTGTTCCTGCATGACGTGGAGCGTGGCGACGTGGAGGTCGAAGCCGGTATGACGCTACGTGATTACATCACGCGCTATGCTGCACGCGAGAAGAATGAGCAAGTCGACAAACTGGTCGATCGGCTGGGCGTTAATAGGTCGGTGGTCGAGGAGTTCCTTGCCAAACGTATAGATGAAGCGAACATCAACGAGTTCGGGCGTTTCGATGTGCTGCGCTCCTCGATTGACGTACATCGAGCGAAAGCTTTCTTCGAGCAATGCGATCACACACCATTGCCGGTGTTCAAAGTACGCATGCGTGCCACAAATATGTTGAGGCGCTTTGTGCTTATAGGCGGATTCGACATCGACGATGCCTATGATACTGATACTCAAGACGGGATGGAGGGCAAGCACCACTAGATTTGTACACAAGAAAGGGCGTGCGGTTGGTCTGAGACGTGCCGGATTCCCTTGGTCTAGGCGCTTGTGATATGGCCTGATTTTTGTTCCGCCCCACTATAAGGGCGGAACAAAAATCAGGCCATATCACAAGAGTTCTTTAAACATGACGAGTCGCCCAATTCGACCGTTACCGTCGGAGAATGGGTGCGTGGATTCGAACATCCAATGTGCTTTTGCGATTGCAAAAGGATCATCTTCCAATTGTGAGTACAAGCTGAATACCTGTTTCATGGCAAGAGGCACATCTGCGGGGAGTACCGTATGAATTCCCTCAAGTTGGCTGATGACGTTGGGCACTATTTTGTATCCGCCGACGTTGCGGTTGGCGTCGAATTCTTGGCTGGTGCCGCGTTTGAGAATTCCATGAAGGCTGCATACAAGGCTTTTGTTTACTGGGTCGTCTACATGATCTAAGGCCCAATTGAACGCATTGAAGTGGTTCGTTGTTTCGGCGACATCGTCTGCTCTGATTTCATCGTTGATGTTGTCGGGGAGCAAGGCATCCGTGTTGAACAGCTGCGCGGTTTGTTCTGGTGAAAGAGTGGAGCCTTCCATGTGGCTGGAATTGTAGGCAAATAGAATCTGTGAGTTGTAGTACAGGCCTCCACCAACATGCTGGTCTCGCTCGCTCTTTAGCCAGTCGACAAGTCTGACGCGTTCCATGCTAGGCTCCTTTGGCATTTAGGCGAGATATGTTTTCATGCTACTGCGCACTGGAATATATTACTGGGTTTACTGCTAACATGCCTCTGAATAGAGAGGCATGTTAGCAGTGCTTGAAAAACGGGTGCCTTCCACCGTAACAAGTGGGAGGCACCCGTTTAATTCAATTGGAACTTAATTCAGCTCACTCCCCAGCAATCGCGGCCTTGAGCTCCTCGACCTTGTTGGTCTTCTCCCACGGGAACTCAACGTCGGTACGGCCGAAGTGGCCGTAAGCGGCGGTCTTCAGATAAATCGGACGTTTCAGATCCAGCTCGTCGATGATGGCGGCGGGGCGCAGGTCGAAGACCTTGCGCACGGCGGCGGCGATCTGGCCTCGCGTCACGCCTTGCTCGGTGCCGAAGGTCTCCACGTTGACGGATACCGGGTCGGCAACACCAATAGCGTAGGCGATTTGGATCTCGACCTTGTGGGCCAGGCCGGCAGCCACGATGTTCTTGGCAACCCAACGGGTGGCGTACGCGGCGGAACGATCGACCTTGGACGGGTCCTTGCCGGAGAACGCGCCACCGCCGTGGTGGGCGGCGCCACCGTAGGTGTCGACGATGATCTTGCGGCCGGTCAGACCGGCGTCGGCCGCCGGGCCGCCCAGGATGAACGAACCAGTCGGGTTGACCAGCTGACGGTAGTTGTCATGCGGCACCTTGGAACCCAGCACCTCATCAAGCACCGGGTCAATCACGTGCTTCTTCAGCTCAACAGCAAGCCAATCCTGCGTAACCTCAGGATCGTGCTGAGTGGAGATCAGCACGGTGTCCAGACGAACGGGCTTATCGTCATCGTCATACTCAATGGTCACCTGGGTCTTGCCGTCCGGGCGCAGGTGCGGCACTTCGCCGGACTTACGAACCTCGGTCAGACGGAAGGCGAGGCGATGTGCCAAGTAGATCGGAAGCGGCATCAGCGTCGGGGTCTCGTCGGTGGCGTAGCCAAACATCACGCCCTGATCGCCGGCACCCTGTGCTTCGTAACGCTCTTCGCGGCTGGCGGCGGTCTCCTGATCGCCAGTCAGACGGGCAACGCCCTGGTTGATTTCGGCGCTCTGCTCGGTGATGGCCACGACCACGCCGCAGGAATCGGCGTCAAGGCCGACTTCGGAGGAGGTGTAGCCGATGTTGCGCAGGGTTTCGCGGACCTTGGACTGCACGTCGCAGTACCCCTTGGACGTGACTTCGCCGAAGATCAGGAACACGCCAGTGGCGGCGGAGGTCTCCACGGCCACATGGCTGGACGAATCCTGGGCCAGCAAATCATCAAGAATGGCGTCGGAGATTTGATCGCAGACCTTGTCAGGGTGGCCTTCGGTCACGGATTCGGCGGAAATAAGCCGATGTTCTTCTGTCATATCATCCCTTTCTTCAGGACTTATCGCCCCGCGGGATGCGAGGCACAATGATACGGTGTCAATTTTTACTTGTCACTGTGGAAGCGGGCATAAATAAAGGCTCGTGCCAACCAGCGCGGTGGCGCGAGCCTTGCGTCTTATTCGCTCCCGATGTTGAGTTATAGCCGATTGCGATAACTCAGGCAAGCGTGTCGCTCAAAATCAGTTGTGAGAGAACTCTCACACCATCATTCGGCGACGAACTGTCCAAACAATCCAAACGAATTGTCGGAATCGATCAGTTGCCCTCGTTGGCGTCGTCCTCGCCCAAGGTCTCCTCAAGCAGGCCCTCGTCGATTTCGCGGAAGGCGATGGACAGGGGCTTCTCATTGTTCTGGTATTCGACCAGCGGGCCGATGTTCTGCAGCAGGCCCTCGTTGAGCTGCGTGAAGTAGGAGTTGATCTGGCGTGCGCGCTTGGCGGCGAAAATGGCCAGCGCGTACTTGGAATCGGCGTGCTTCATCAGGTCGTCGATCGGCGGGTTCGCAAGACCGTCGGGTGTCGGGTCAGTACCAAAAGCCATTGTTCTTATCTCCAGACATTGGAAAATCTATCTCAACCGAAGCAAGTGTAGCCGTTTGGGGGGACTTCTGTCAGCCCTATACCGGACTCTCGCCAGAGGAATGTATTCCAAAAAAAACTGTGAGAAACGTTACGTTTTTGAAAATTCCACTATTCGACTCTTGACAAGTGGCGTGTCCCTCGCAAAGGCTTGAATAGAACCATGACTGAAATGCGATCTGCAAAAATTATGTCAGGGCGCGTCTTTGCAGGCGCCCGAGCCCTCTACCGTGCTGCGGGCGTCAGCGGAGACGACATGGGCAAGAAGCCCATCATCGCCATCGCCAACTCGTTCGATGAGTTCCTGCCCGGCCATGTCCACCTCAACAAGGTCGGCCGCATCGTTTCCGAGGCTATCAAGGAAGCCGGCGGCATTCCGCGCGAGTTCAACACGATGGCCGTGGATGACGGCATCGCCATGGGCCACACTGGCATGCTCTACTCCCTGCCTTCCCGCGACATCATCGCCGACACCGTCGAATATCAGTGCAACGCGCACTGCGCCGACGCCCTCATCTGCATCCCGAACTGCGACAAGGTCGTGCCGGGCATGCTGATGGCCGCCCTGCGCCTCAACATCCCGACCGTGTTCGTCTCCGGTGGCCCGATGGAGGCCGGCACCACGGTGCTCGCCGACGGCACCGTCAAGAGCACCGACCTTATCGACGTGATGTACGCCACCGCCGACGACAGCGTCTCCGATGAGGAACTGCTCAATTACGAGAAGACCGTCTGCCCGACCTGCGGCTCCTGCGCCGGCATGTTCACCGCCAACTCGATGAACTGCCTGACCGAGGCCATCGGCCTGGCCCTGCCCGGCAACGGCACCATCCTCGCCTCCCACTCCTACCGCAAGGACCTGTTCAAGCGTGCCGCCAAGCAAGTCGTCAAGATCGCTCACCAGTACTACGACGATTCCGACGATTCCGTGCTGCCGCGCTCCATCGCCACCAAGGAAGCCTTCGAGAACGCCATGACCATGGATGTGGCCATGGGCGGTTCCACCAACACCGTGCTGCACATCCTCGCCATGGCCCAGTCCGCCGACGTGGACTTCACCCTGGACGACATCGAGCGTATTTCCCACACCGTGCCGTGCATCTGCAAGGCCTCGCCGTCCGGCAAGTGGGAGATTTCCGACGTGCACCGCGCCGGCGGCATCACCGGCATCCTCGGCGAGCTCGACCGCGCCGGCAAGCTGCACACCAACGTGCACTCCATCGACTACCCGACGCTGGAAGCCAAGCTGGCCGATTGGGACATCATGCGCCCGACCTGCACCGAGGAAGCCCAGCAGATGTACAAGGCCGCTCCTGGCCACATCATCTCCCCGGAGCCGTGGACCCACACCACCCTGTTCGATTCGCTCGACCGCGACCGCACCAACGGCGCCATCCACGACATCAACCACCCGGAGATTCACGAAGGCGGCCTCGCCGTGCTGCGCGGCAACCTGGCCCCCGACGGCTGCGTGGTCAAGACCGCCGGTGTTCCGCCGGAGATCTGGAAGTTCCGTGGACCGGCTCTGGTGGTCGACTCCCAGGAGCAGGCCATCGAGGTCATTCTGAACGACACCCTGAAGCCTGGCATGGCGCTTGTGATTCGTTACGAGGGTCCGAAGGGCGGCCCGGGTATGCAGGAAATGCTGTACCCGACCTCCTTCGTCAAGGGCAAGGGCATCGGCAAACAGGTCGCCATGCTCACCGACGGTCGCTACTCCGGCGGTTCCTCCGGTCTGGCCATCGGCCACATGGCGCCTGAGGCTGCCAACAAGGGCCCGGTGGCGCTCATCAAGAACGGCGACATCATCGATATCGATATCGAAGCCCGTTCCGTGAACGTCGAACTGACTGACGAGCAGCTGGACGAGCGTCGTCGCGAGCTTGAGGCTGGCGACGGCTACGTGGCTCACCGCAACCGCCACGTCTCCCAGGCGCTGAAGGCGTACGCCGCCTTCGCCCGCTCGGCCGACAAGGGTGCGACGCGTGACCCGGAGCTGATCAACAAGCTCTCCGGTCTCAACTGATCGCCGATTGCATAGCTGAAAGGCCCGGTATCTTCCTCGCGAAGATGCCGGGCTTTTTGCTGTGCTTCCGGGCGGGAGCGATATTGCTTGTTATCGCACGCAGGCGGCGGGGGAGAGGCGTGCGCCTCGGGCCCAGTCGGCGGCGCGCATGGCCTTCTTGCCTTGCGCCTTGACTTGGGTGAGTTCCAGCGGCGTGCTGCCGGTACCAACCCACACGTTCTTCTTGCCCACCTTCAGCTCGCCGGGCTGAAGCTCGGCCGGAGTGTTGGGATTGGACTGGTCGGCCGGTTGTGCGGCGAGAATATGCAGGGCGAGGGATTTAGCGGTTGACTCGTCATTATCGGCGATTGGCCCTTCCGCAAACAGTTCGGTCCATGCCCCGGGATGTGGCGTGCAGGCGCGAATCTGACGGTCGATGGCCTCGGCCTCGTCCGTCCAACTGATGCGGGCGTCCTCCACCGTGATCTTGTGCGCGTATTCCAGGCTCTCGGCCGGCTGCGCGGTGAATGTGGCGGTGCCTTCACCGACGG
>SKEJ01000859.1_pt1 | contig 17826 bp, 17 predicted proteins | sample 4826721 | NCBI WGS metagenome assembly SKEJ01 (sample SAMN11008812, study PRJNA524170) | human gut metagenome | biome: Human fecal sample; material: Feces; isolation source: fecal sample from pouch patient p31 | host: Homo sapiens | place: Israel: Tel-Aviv | collected 2015-06-02 | reverse complement strand
ACCTAAGACCGATTCTTATAAACAGCGTCTTTTCTTAAGTTTTCTTTAAGAAATCAGCCTTATAATAAAACCATCAAATGAAGACCTCCTAACTTTGTTTGATAGAAAATCCTAAACTTTTTCATAATAATCTCCCTATAAGAGCCACCAAAACCGGTGGCTTTTTTCTACGTACCTTAGTGAGTCAAGTCCAGTAGGGGCGTAGACGAACTTAGGTACGTTGACGCAGTTTGAACGAAGTGAGAACTACGATCCTTAATACGTTAGTGAACTTGAGTACATGGATGCCGTGCGGAACTACTTTTTACAGGACAACAAAATAACCTCCACGAGAGCTCTGATTTTCGATCATGACTCTTGGGAGGTTTTTTCATCTTTTATCTTTTTGACATCACATATCTTTGTGGATGCGATAAGTATTGTAAGCAGTGACTACATTAGCAACGGCACTGACCCTTGAGCTACGTGCGATATCGGCTTGTAGGGCATTGGCCTCCTCTTGCAGATTCACTTGCGTTTCTTGGAATTGTTGCATTTCAAGCAGATTGTAGGCTTCAGGCAAGGTAGAGGCACGGCCTTCTGCGATTAAGTTATATAGTCGGAAGAGGTCGTGGTAATTATAAAATTTTTGTGGGAAACCTTGCATCCCTTGTTGGTAGGCTGGTTGGCTGATTTCCTGGTTATAAAGGGCCTGGGCATTGGCAAGAGCCTGCTTGGCTGGGGCTACAAATACAAAATATTTGATCGCAATCAACCCACCCATCAATCCGAGCATCAGTAGAAAACCGTGCATCAGGTGACTTTGTTCTAAGAGAAAAATCGTAAAGGCAAAAAGAAGATTGAGGGCCAGTGTGACCGTGATTGGCCCATTGAGTCTCTTCGCTGCTTTATTTAATCGGTTTTGTTGGCGCTGAACTTCATCCCAAGCAACTGCTGCAGGGGCTGTTAGCACGCGCTTTTCATCTAATAGCTGTAAAATTTCTTGTGTCGTCATTGTAAATCTCCTTTTGTTATAAGCGTATCTTCTAGAATTGACCTTATTTTATCAAAAATCTCTCCCTAAAAAAGGGCCATGTAAACTATAGTTTCATTTTTCTTAAAAATCGAAGAATTTCTAGTTTTTTTGTCAAAAATTAAACTCTGAGTTTAATTCCATCCCTTTTTGAGGTATACTAATGGTATGCTAATTGAAAGGAAGCCCCCCTATGTCCTCATCTTCTCCATTTGGTCCAACATTTCGTAAGATTCGTGAAGCACGCGGTCTTTCTCTAAAAGAAGTCGCTGCAGACATTGTCTCTCCTCAGTTCCTCAGCCAATTTGAGCGTTCTCAAAAAGGAGTAACCATCGAGACATTCTCTCGCCTCTTGCTGTCTATGGGGGTGGATTGGGACACCTTTTTGTCCCATTATCCTGGCTTAACCATTCAAAATTTCAGTCCTATTTTGATGAAACACATCAATCAAGAAAACATGGATTTTCTGTCCATCATTGAGCGCTTAAAGCACGAAAAATCGCCTGTTGCAGAGGAGAACAAAGAGCTCTGGCAACTCTATTTGCGCTCGCTTGAAATCAATGTCAATAACGCGATGGGAAAAGAAATCCACCTGGAAGACGCACCTGTCTCGATTCAACGAATCGCTCAAGAAGTGCCGTTTGCCTATCAAAATGAAATTGAGCAAGACTTCACCATTGCCCTTTTATCTGTCTTGCCCTATGAAGTCGTCGCTAAGATTCGAAAGGAATCCTTGGAACTTTTTGAAAGCAGTTATTCTGCCTACTCTGCCAATGCATTGGCCTCTTTGCTGTTAAATCTAGCCAACTATCTTATTAAAAAAGAGCTCTACTTAGAAGCTCTGAATTTTCTTCAATCGATTAACCAGCTTCGCAAGCGCAAACCGATTTTAAACACCAGTATTTCCATGCAGTTAGAATTTATGCAGGTCTATGCCCTCCTTGGCTTAAATGACAAGGAAGGGGTTTATCGTGCCAAGCAGGTCCTAAAAGCCCTGGAAGGTTTGATTGCACTCGAAAATTTCGGAAGCCCACTTGTTCAAATCAAAACAAAATTCATGTTGCGAGTCAACGAACTCAACAAAACCGGCATTGATTTCTTCAGCGAATAAAGACGTCTCAGACTTTAGACCGATTCTTTCGGTCAGCGCCTTTTCTTAAGATTTCTTTAAGCAAACCGCCTTATAATAAAACCATCAAATAAAGACCTCCTAACTTTGTTTGATAGAAAATCCTAAACTTTTTCATAATAATCTCCCTATAAGAGCCACCAAAACCGGTGGCTTTTTTCTACGTACCTTTACGAGCATCAGCGAGTTTAGGTACGTTGACGCAGTTCGAACGATAGTGAGAACTACGATCTTTAGGAAATTTAATGAGGTGAACTCAGAGAGTTCAACCAAATTTAGAGATATTGACGCAGTTTGAGCGAAGCGAAAACTACGTTCCTTATTCCCTTAGCAAACGATAGTGAGAACTACGTTCCTTACCCTTCATTTGTACTAATCCTCCAATTTATGCTCGATCTATGTTATAATGAAGAGAATTTTTGTCTGAGGAGGATTTATGAAAAAAACACATTCTATGCTATTCATCCCGGGCATCATTATGCTTGGGATTGTTTTACGAACACCATTTACTACGCTTCCGACGGTCTTGTCTGACATCGCTGCTGGTTTGGGGGTAGATGTGAGCTCTCTGGGACTATTGACTAGCTTACCACTTCTCACCTTTGCCATTTTCTCACCTTTTGCGATTCAATTTGCTAAAAAGTTGGGGATTGAGCGCCTCTTTTTCCTAGTTTTGATCGCGATTACGATCGGATCCGCCATTCGGATTATCAATCTCCCCTTCCTCTATCTGGGAACTATCTTGATTGGAGCTGGCATTGCCTTTCTCAATGTGCTGCTTCCAAGCCTGATTCAGGCGAACAGACCCCGCCAACTAGGCATTCTGACCACTTTGTACATCACTTCTATGGGGATGTCCACAGCGATCGCCTCTTCTGTCGCTGTTCCGATCACCAAAGCCACTTCTTGGCAAGGTTTGGTCAACATCTTGACAGCCTTGTGCGCTCTTGCTTTGGTCATCTGGATTCCTAACCTTCGCTACAACCACCGACTCAAAAAGGCTGCTACTACGGAATCTAGTAGCAAGTGGTATACCAATAAATATGTTTGGGCTATCATGATTTTTGGAGGTTTGCAGTCACTGCTTTTCTACACAAGTATGACCTGGCTTCCGACCATGGCTGTTCAAGCTGGCCTTTCAAAGGTTGAATCTGGACTACTGGCCTCCGTGTTCACCCTGATCAGTCTCCCATTCTCCTTGACGATCCCAAGTTTAACCACACGGTTATCCGATCGCAATCGACGCTTGATGCTGACGATTGTTGTCGGAGCAGGGATTCTGGGGGTAGCCATGCTCTTAATCCCGACTAGCAACTTCTTCTACTGGTTGGTATTAAATGCCCTAATTGGAAGTTCCGTCAGTTCGCTCTTCCCTTATCTCATGGTCGCTTTCTCCATGAAATCCAGCACACCTGAAAAAACAGCTCAACTTTCCGGTCTTGCTCAAACAGGAGGCTACGTCTTTGCAGCCTTTGGTCCCATCCTCTTCGGCTACAGCAAATCTCTCTTCCACTCTTGGACACCAGCTATCCTCATGCTACTGGTCTTAACCATTATCATGGCGATTGCCCTTTATCAGGTGGAAAAAGTCGATCATATTTTATAACCATCGTCCGGCTGGAAGATTCGTCTTCCAGCTTTTGTTGTACACAAAAAAAGAACTAGGAGCTAGTCCTAGTTCGAAGTTTTATTATCCGTTAAATGAGATGTGTACGTGGTCGTTGTGGTTTGCTGTATCTCCACCACGGTCGGGCATTTGGTTCCATGTATTAGCTGGTCCGTAAATGTTATTTACTGGCATGTAGAATTGTTGTTTCCAGATGATGTATGAGATACCTGCACGGTCCATGTTATCAATTGCATACTGTGCAACTTGATCTCCAAGCTCTGAATTGGTTGGAACCATCACGTCTACTGCAAGCCCTTTACCATGGTCTTCTGGATCCCCTTCACGATATCCTCCGATATTGGTGATACCGAATTTAGCTGCAATTTCTTGACGGAAAGCTTCCGCTTGCGGTTGAAGGTTTGGATCAGTTGGAATCGTATTTCCACTTGCTGGAGTTGATGCTACTGGTTGCACTTCAGGGGCAGCTGCAGTTTCTACTGCTGTAGGTTGTGCTGCCGGAGCTTCCTCTGCTGGAGCAGATTGAGGAGCAGCAGTTGGGGCTGCTTCTTGATTTTGTACTTCAACATTGACAGCTGGAGCACCGTAATTTGGTGTTTCTGGAACAGCTGGTTGTGTTGGTGTTTCTGCTGCTGGTACTTCAACTACAGGAGCTTCCGCTGGGGCTTCTTGTGTTTCCGCTGCTGGAGCAACTGGAACAGCTTTGTTATCTTCGTTAACTGGTTTTGACAAATCGTTGACAGCGACTGTTTGGTCATCAACTGTCACTTGGTTTGTTGTCAAGTCAGCACTTGCAACGGTTGCATCTGTCGCACCTGCTTGAGGAGTTTGGATTTCAACTGAAGTTACTTCTTTTTGATCATTTACTGTTGTTTTCAAAACAGTACCTGGGTAGATCAAATCCATGTTGCTGATGTTGTTCAAGTTTGCCAACACATGAACATCGATTCCAAGCGCTTCTGCGATCGAACTCAATGTATCACCATATTTGATGGTATAAGTTTGTTGGTTTTCACCGCTTTGTTGGATATCATGTTTGATTTCATCTACTGAGCGAGCTACCCAATCTTCAAGTGTTTCTGCAGTGGCTTTTGTAAATGGAATCACTGCAAGAGCTACTGTTGAAGCGATCAAGGCTTTCGTATTAACTTTTAATTTCATCTTTTATCCTCTTTTTTCTTTGTTTTTTTGCTCAAGATTTTCTTGGACAAATTAACTACCATACTATCTTATCACAATTTAAAAATAATAAAAGGCCTTTTTGGCTATTTAACAAAACTGTATTTTTCTTGTAACATTTCGTCTTTCTTGTCACATTGTTACAAACTAGTAACATGAAAAGAGGGTGCTGGAAGAAGAGTTCGAGGGCGCAAAAGAACCTCATCTAGGAATGGTTTCTTGATGAGGTTCTTGTATTTTTTAAGTAATTGAACACAGCTTTTTACGGCTTTGTATCTTATAACTGAACACGCCCTAAATGCTGGGTGAAAAACGCAAACTGTAATAGTACTAACTTCAAAGGCACAGTAGCTGATTGGATTTTTCTCTCGCTTTAAGAGCTCGGAAAAATCCTAATCAGCCTTGTGGGGGCAGGACAACGAAGCATTCTATACAACAGTGCTTCTGTCCTGCTCCCTATTTTCCTTTGAGTTGCTTAACGGCTTTGTATCTTATTTTACCTTCATGATTCTGACAAGGTTGGCGCGTTCGGCTTCCTCGAGTTTCATTTCGATATAGTAGATGGTCTCTTTGAGGTCTGGGATCGTCGCATACTCGAGTCCATTCACTCGACGGCGGGTTTTCTCGATTTCATCTGCCATGAGTTGGCAGCTTTTTTCGATTTCCGCTAATTTGAGCAAATCTGGGAGTAGATTCCCCATTTCTTGGATGGTGCTATCCATTTGACTGTTGGAGGCTAAGTAGCTATAAACCACGTCCCCTTCATCCTCTCCGTATGGATTATCGATACGGGCATGGAGCTTGGGCACGCGCACACTCATGACATTTTCTTCCTCGATATGGAGCATCACTTCTCGAGTGGGAACGGCAAAGATTTCTTCTACCATAAGGTCACTCTCTAAGGACTTGGCCATCACGAAATCTTGCATATTGCCCACCAGCGCTGCCTCCACCTTTTGGCGCAGGCGATTATTCTCACGCACAGCTTCAATAAAACGGCGCATGAGTTCATCCCGCTTATCCTTGAGCAACTTGTGCCCCCGGGTTGCTGTCTTGAGGCGCTCTTTGAGAATATTAAGCTCCATCCGAGTTGGTTTTACATTTAATCGTGCCATAGGCTAATCCTCTTTGTTTGGCAGATACTTGTCAATCATCTCATCCTTGATCCGTTTAAGCTCTGTTCGTGGAAGGATGGATAAGAGTTCCCAACCGAGATCCAAACTTTTCTCAATCGTACGATTGGTAGTGAAACCTTGATTGATGTATTCTTGCTCAAAGCGGTCTGTAAATTTAACATAGAGCTTGTCGGTATCTGACAAGGCAGACTCTCCAAGCACTACAGCTAGTTCTTTGGCTTGTTTCCCTTGCGCGTAAGCCGCAAAGAGCTGGTTCATGGTCGCCGCATGGTCTTCCCGAGTCTTACCTTCACCAGAACCCTTATCCTTCAAACGAGAAAGGGATGGAAGAACATTGATCGGTGGGCGGTAACCACTATTGTAGAGATCACGGGACAAGATAATCTGACCTTCGGTGATGTAGCCTGTCAAGTCAGGGATAGGGTGGGTGATGTCATCTTCTGGCATGGAGAGGATCGGAATTTGGGTCACAGATCCTTTCTTTCCAACCAAGCGTCCTGCACGTTCGTAGAGGGTTGAGAGGTTAGTATAGAGGTAACCTGGATAGCCCCGACGACCTGGAACTTCCCGGCGGGCGGCAGATACTTCCCGAAGGGCTTCACAGTAGTTGGTCATATCCGTCATGATAACCAAGACGTGCATGTCTTTTTCATAGGCCAAATATTCGGCGGCGGTCAAGGCGATCCGAGGAGTCGCAATCCGCTCGATAGCTGGGTCATTGGCTAGGTTGATGAAGAGGACAGAGCGGTCAATCGCACCTGTCTCCCGAAGGTCGTTCATAAAGAACTCGGCTTCTTCAAAGGTAATCCCCATAGCCGCAAAGACCACAGCGAAGTTTTCTTCAGAATTAAGAACCGTCGCTTGACGAGCAATCTGAGCCGCCAACTCCTTGTGAGGAAGACCAGAACCTGAGAATACTGGGAGTTTTTGGCCCCGAACCAAGGTATTCAAATGGTCAATGGCTGAGATCCCTGTCTGGATAAATTCATCCGGATAGTCCCGCGAAACAGGGTTGATGGCTTGTCCATCAATGTCCAAGTACTTCTCTGGGATAATCTCCGGACCACCATCGATGGGTTTGCCCATCCCGTTAAAGATGCGTCCGACCATGTCTTCAGACACAGGAAGTTCTAGGGGACGTCCGGTAAAGCGGACTTTGGCTTTTTCCAAATTGATCCCGCTAGATCCTTCAAAGAGCTGGACCATGGCCTTATCTTCTTGGACTTCGAGGACTTGTCCCTGACGGGTCGTTCCATCATGAAGCTTGATTTCTACTAGTTCATTGTAGTGAACCCCTTCGACCTGATCGACAATCATCAAGGGGCCAACAACTTCGCTGACAGTACGGTATTCTTTAATCACGCTCATTGTCTACTCCTCCTTTTGCGACGATTTGGTGTAGGGTTTCTACGATTTCTTCTTTCAGGGCTTGAATGGTTGCCAACTGATCCTCATGGATGAACTTGCTCCGGGCAATACGGTCTCGAAGAGCTACGGTTCCTTCCATGATTTCTGTGAAGTAAGCTCCTAATTCTAGTGCTTTTTGACTTTCTTGATCAAAGGTCAAAATGTTGGTCAACAAGGCCACCTGCTTGCTGAAAGAGGTATAGGTATCGACCTCATCAAAGGCATTTTGTTGCAGGTAGTCTTCACGGATCATCTTGGCCGCATTCATGGTCAAGCGGTCTTTTTCAGACAAGGAATCTAGACCAACCAAGCGCACGATTTCTTGCAATTCACTTTCCTTTTGAAGCAAATTCATAGCGCGGGTCACTTTTTCAGACCAGCTGATTTGTTCATGTAAATCGATATAGCGACCAACTTCATCTTGGTAAAGCGAATAAGAACTCAACCAGTTGATGGCTGGGAAGTGGCGGCGTTGGGCCAATTGAGCATCTAAGCCCCAGAAGACCTTAACAATTCGCAAGGTATTTTGCGTTACCGGCTCTGAAATGTCTCCACCTGGAGGGGAAACGGCACCGATAGCGGTAATTGAACCTTCGCGCGCAGTGCTTCCAAGTGTCTTGACCCGACCTGCACGCTCGTAGTATTCGGCGATCCGGCTACCAAGATAGGCTGGGTAGCCTTCATCCCCTGGCATTTCTTCTAGACGACCAGACATTTCACGGAGAGCTTCTGCCCAACGCGATGTCGAATCAGCCATGATGGCAACGGAATAGCCCATATCACGGAAATATTCGGCAATGGTAATCCCTGTGTAGATGGAAGCTTCCCGCGCCGCTACTGGCATGTTCGAAGTGTTGGCGATCAGAACGGTCCGTTGCATAATGGATTGACCGGTCGTTGGATCGATCAATTCTGGAAATTCATTCAGAACGTCCGTCATTTCATTTCCACGTTCCCCACAACCAACGTAAATTACGATGTCTACATTGGCAAACTTGGCCACCTGGTGTTGCACAACTGTCTTTCCAGCTCCGAAAGGACCCGGAACAGCTGCAGCTCCACCCTTAGTCACAGGGAAGAAGGTATCGATGACCCGTTGACCGGTGACCAAAGGCTCTACCGGAATGAGTTTTTGTGCAAAGGGACGGCCTCGACGAACCGGCCATTTTTGCATCAGAGTCCCAGTAAAGAGGATGCCATCTGCCTGCTCGATCTCATAGACCGGCTCTTCCACTGTGTAAGAACCTGCTGCGATCTTGGTCACACGTCCACTGACACCAAAGGGTACCATGATGCGGTGTTCCACCATATTGGTCTCTTGAACGGTACCGACGATGTCTCCAGCGACCACTTCTGTCCCTTCAGTCACACTTGGTTCGAAGTCCCATTTGGTGTCCCGATCGAGATTTGGAACTTGCACCCCGCGAACCAAAAAGTCACTAGCAGTAACTTCTTGAAAGCGTTCCAAAGGGCGTTGGATCCCGTCAAACATCTGAGAGATCAAGCCTGGTCCCAATTCAACAGAAAGGGGGGCTCCGGTTGTGACCACTGGTTCTCCTGGACCAACTCCAGACGTTTCTTCGTATACTTGGATAGAGGCTTCATCACGCCGCATCTCAATAATTTCGCCAATCAAACCAAGATCGCCGACCCGGCAAATGTCTTGGATATTGGCCTCCTGCATCCCTGATGCAACCACCAAGGGACCGGAAACTTTGATAATTTTTCCTTGAGTCATGTATTCCTCCTGGGAATCCTTTGTTTCTTTGTTTTACTTTTGTGCTATCTCTCTTAGAGCTTGCTTTTGTTGGCCATTGGCATCGAAATTGCTTGGATCCAACCAAGCTTCGAAGCGCTCTTTGATTGCTGGCCATTCTTGGTCAATGATAGACAACCAGTCTGTATCGCGGGTACGACCTTTATAAACAACAGCCTGACGGAAACAGCCTTCATAGGTAAACCCTAAGCGCTCAGCTGCTTTGCGAGAAGCTTGGTTTAAGGCATCACATTTCCACTCATAACGGCGGTAACCTAGATCCTCAAACACATAGCGCGCTAATAGATACTGGGCTTCTGTGGCCATGCGAGTCTTTTGGAGCGCTGGTGAGTAGGTCACTGCTCCGACTTCGATCACCCGGTTGGCTTGATCGATCCGCATGAGAGAGAATGTCCCCAAAGCCTTGCCTGAATCTTTGTCTACAATCGCATAGTAAAAGCGACCTTGGGCTGTCATGAGATCATCTAATAAGCGGTCCCACTCCTCTTCATTTCGGGCAGGGCCTTTGAACAGAAAGGTCCACATCGCTGCTGGAGAGTCCGGCCCGTAAACCTGATAAAGATCTGCTCCATGTTTTTCTTTTGAGAGGCGCTCGATCACGGTATAGCGACCTTCGATCCGTTCAATAGCTGGCAAGCGCCCCGGTGTAAACTCCAGCAGTGCATCGCCAATCGCTTGGCCAAATTCATTTGTTCTCATAAAATATCCTGTCCTACTGCTTTTTCGACATTATCACGAATCCGCTGTTGGCCCAGTCCTGTAGTCCCTCTATGGGTCGGGATAAGGATCAGAGCCGGTGTCAGCTGCTGGTCGTAAAAAGCCACTGTATCTGGAATGGCCTGAGCAATATCCTCTGTCAGGTAGATAATCCCGAAGTTTTCCCGACTGAGTTTTCGCAAGGTATTGATCGCTTCTTGTGGCTCTGTGACCGGATAGGTTTGAAAGCCAATCAGGCGAAAAGGAAGGATGGCGTCCCGATTGCCCACAACGGCGATCTTATAGGTCTGTTTGTCCATAAATCGGTCTCATCCTTTCTTTGATGTCTGCTAGCGGAAAACCATTGTCCAAACCAGAGAGGACCAAACGAAGGTTGGTCACCTCTAACTCTTTTCCGTAAAGATAACGAACAAGAGGGAGTGGTCCATCGACTTCAAAACGGCCAGCGTCTAGAAGACTGAATTTCACCAAACTCTCTAAATACTCCAACTCTACGGTCTTTAGTTGACCAGTGCGCATCTTTTCTTCATAAGTCTCTAAGGCGAGATCGTAGTCCAGCGGATTAACTTGATAAAACCAGGTCAACCACTGACCGGATTCTAGCAGGTCGATCACCTGATGGGCACTGAGGCTCCCTTCATCTGAGAGCAATTGGTGCATAAAGCTATGCGGTTTTTGCTGATCCAAGGCCCGCTTAACTGTAATCGCATTGTAAAAGTCAATGGTCACGTCCACCAACTGCTTGAGAATCGGATGATCTAGGCTGTCCCCTAAGTATCTCAGGTGTTTAAAATAAGCTAAGTCCATCCCGATTTCGAGAACCCGCAAGTCCTGATAGTCTTGGAATTCTTGCCAGGTTGCAGCCACTTCTTCCGCCATAAAGGCTGGGCAATGCTCTGCAGAAAAGGTCGCTACCAAATGCTCGAGCACATCGAGAGAATAAGGACCGATAGGGATCAATAAGTGCCCCAACTTGCGCTCTGTCGCCTTGTGTTTTAGATAAACCTTGAGATTATGATAGGTGTACTTCAAGGTAAAAAGGCTAACCAGGTCTGACTGAGGGCTTACCTCAAAAGCCCATTGGTATTCTGCCAACAAGGCTGCCATCAGACGGGCTTCAAGGGCTGATAAATCCTTGATCTCCTGGCTATCTAAAGCATAGGGTGTCCCTTGTAGCAAGCCTTCTCGGCTCTCGCTTGAGGGACTTGCAAGCAACTGCTCGAACTGACTGGGACTGACAAAACTAGCCTCACGTACGCTGATTCCTGTATTGACTTGAGAATAGGTCCGTTCGCTCATTGCAACCTCCTAGTTCTCTTCATCTGTGAAAATGCTGGCTGCCATCTGGTAGCTTTCCTGCTCCCAAATGGAATCCACCAAATCACGGTAGAGATAGTTGTCATCAATCTTCCCAACCGACAAGACAAAGCCTGCTTGAGCTGGGATCGTCGCATCTGCAACTGTCACATTCTGATGCGTCTGCTTCAATCTCTCGAGAGCTACTGAATCAAATTTAGCAGCGCTCACCGCCCCGAAGGTCAGGGTCACAACTTGTCCCTGATAGCGATCTAAGACCGCATCTACAAACTGCATTTCCTTTTCAAGGGGCCAAGCCACCATCGCTTCATAAGCATCTGCAAAGAGATCCTTTAAGACTCGTTGCTTGGTGACAAGGGTTGATTGGCGTTTTTTATTTTCGATTTGTTGGGTTTCACGTTGCAATTGACGTTGAATCCGCTTGAGCTGCTCGGAGCGTTGATTGAGTTTATCTTGGATCAAACGCTCTTCTTGTGCAGTCTCTTCTTTTAGGATGGTTTCCTTGGCCTCTTCTAAGAGTTTACGCCCTTTTTCGTGGGCTTGGGCCAAGATCGAATCCTTTAATTGGGTTTGTTCATCCATATCGTTTTTTCTCCTATTGCATGCGTCTTGTGTTTTTCGCCTCGTAAGGCGAATCCATCAAAGCTAGCTCTTAGCCGACGCGTAGGGTCAATAGGAAGGACACAACGAAGGCCAAGATGGCGTAGGTTTCAACCATGGCCGCAAGGATAACCCCTTTCATCATGTCTTCAGGGCGTTTGGCCAAGATTTGCATCCCTGCTGTTGCAACATTTCCTTGGTGTTTGGCTGAGAAATAACCAACAATCGCAACTGGAAGAGCTGTAAAGAAGTAAGCAACCCCTGTTTCAAGTGGCATATCTGGCTTAATTTGCAACCAGATCAGGATCCCGATAACGAAACCGTACAAACCTTGTGTACCTGGCAACAATTGCAAAATCAAGGCTTGGGCAAATTTTTCAGGTTGTTCTTTCAAGAGTGCTGCTGCTGCTTGACCCGTTTTACCAACCCCAAGGGCAGATCCCATTCCACTAAGTGCAACGGCGATCGCCACACCAAACGCTGCAAAGAAGGCGCCCCCATGGGCTGAAAAATATGATGCTAAAGATTCCATGAATATACTCCTATTTATTAAAGATAATACTTATTTTTTTGTTTTAATATAGCGTTCAGAAGGTTTGAGAGGACGAAATGGCTTGCCTCCTCCTTCGTAGAACTTACCGAAGAACTCCACAAAGATCAAACGGGCTCCATGCACATATCCTGACAAGAAGGACAGGAACATATTAATGGCATGTAGGACGATAAAGAGCAGAAGCCCTACCGTAAACCGTCCAAGCGGTGGGAAGAGATTGACAATGAGGTTAAAGGCCGAACCGATACTAGCTCCAGACAAGCCCAAGGCCATCAAACGAGTGAAGCTGACCAAGTCTCCGACATAGCCACTGACATTGTAGAGGTTAAAGAGACCAGACGCTAAACCGGACAGCTTCTTGGCACTGACAATGGAAACAATCAAGATCCCAATGGCATTCAAAATAGCTAGCCACTTGCCAATCGGAACTAGGACGCTCATCCCTGGCAAGATATTGCCTACTGCTAGAAGCATTAAGCCAAGTAGGATCAAGACCCAAGCAAAGCCAGCATTATAGGCTTCCGTGTAGTCTTTGAGGCGGACATTTTTCATCCCCCCTAGGAACAGTCCCACTAAGACAGTGACAAAACCAAAGACCACTGAGAGGATCAGGATGGTCATAGCGTTGCTGGTCGTACTGATCAGGGCAAAAGGCATCTCAAACCCAAAGAAAGAGCCATAGACCACACCCCAGAGGGCCACTGAAATTCCGAGGAGACTGAAGAAACGAAGGTTCTTCGCTGTCCCAGGCTTGAGCTTAAAGGCTTTAAGGGCAAACCCTGTCGCTACCGTTAGCAAGAGTCCATAACCGATATCTGCGACCATCATGCCAAAGAAAACAAAGTAGAAGAGAGAAACGATCGGAGTCGGATCTTTCTCGTAATACTTAGGCAGGGCGTACATCTCTGTGACTAATTCAAAAGGCTCTACCAAGGCACTATTTCGCAACTGGATCGGAACGTCATCCCAATCTTTTTCCGTTACATCGCGCGTCTCTAGTAAGACCCGAGAACCAAAACCTTGTTGCAAGAAATCTCGCAATGAGGCCACTTGGGATTTTTCAATCCAACCCTCTAGAGCTACCAAGCTTTGCGTGCTGGCAAGAAGCGACTTAGCTTCCTCACGAGCTCCCGAACTCAGCAAGTAATCCATCTGGTACTTGAGCTGGTCCAGTTCCTTCTGGGAGTTTTGCAACTCTGCCAGGGTTGCTGCAACTACAGCTTCTTGCTCTTTGATTTCCCCTTCTAGGCGATCCAAGTAGGCGGCCGGTACCTGCTCTTCTTCATAGTCCAATTCTTTGAACCCATGGTCTTCTAGAAGCTCCTGAACAGCTACACGATCTCCCGAACGATACAAGATGACATAGCCGTGTTCGGTTTCAGACGTAAAGACTTCCTCTAACTCCAGCTCTGGATGAGCTTTTAAGGAAGAACGAACAGCGTCTGTATCACTATTCGGAATAGTCCCGATCAAGCCATGCACATAGTGAAAATTAGCGAGAGCAGCTGGCGTCACCTCTAACGGTCGCCATTTTTCTAAGCGCTCTATCTCTCCCTTTGCATCCGCAATCTTCTGACGAGCCTTGTCTAACACGCGCAATTGGCGTTTCAACTTGGTCAATAGAAGATCCTCGTCTCGAATCATCCCGTGGGCCTGCAAGTCATCAAAAGACAAGCTTAAGGGTTCTTCCTTCAGAGCTTGCAGAGCCTTCTTCTCAGGCATGTAGGGCTCTAGAGTCTGAATCATTTTTTCAACTTGTTCTTGACGTTTTTGCAGCTCTACCAAGGCTTGACGATTGTCCTCTGTCAAGGGTTGAGACAAGGTATTTGCCTCAAAGGCAGCCTGCCATTCTTCATGCTCACTGAGGTCATAAATCTGGATTTTCGCCTCAGACTGTAGCGCTAGTAGGAGACTGTCCAAGTCATCTTTGGGCAAGATGAGGGATAGTTTTTGCATCTGACTAACGGCCATAGCTTGCTACCACCTTTTCTACAATGGCTTCAACTAACCCAGCTCGCTTATCGGTCATCGCCTCTTGTACCCTGGCATCATTGCGCGCAACCGTTTCTTCCAGATCTTTCGTTAAACGGACGAGTCTTTCCTGGGCGTTTTTTTCTGCCTCTGTGACCAATTGCTTGGTTTCCTCATCGTAATGCTGTGCCACTGTTGCAAGGCGATCGCGCGAATCCGTTCGGATTTGTTCAACTTGAGCTTCATAGCCTACGATCACGCCCTGAGCAGCTTGCTCGATCTCTTGCATCATCTCGAGTGTTGCATTCGACATCGTCACACCTCCTTATTCAACCATTGTTCTTCCAACAACAGTACAATTATCTTAAATTATACCACAATTCATATCGTTTGTTCAGGCCCAACCGGGAATTTTCAGAAAATTTTGGACAGCCAGCAAGCCCCTACTGCCAAGATTGGTAGCGTTCTCTTCTTTTCGCATATCCTGTTCCTAGTTTCAGTATTTCTTGATTTCTTTTACTTGAATAAAGCGGTTACCCATGTTATAATGTGTAATATATTATAGGAGCATCCTGTTATTTCATCCTGTGAGAAAGGAGGATTGCTGTGAAACAAGATCAAGATTTACGCGCCATTATCGCCAGCCATGAAGCTGAGTTAACAGATATGGAACGCGACATTGCCCAATATTTTTTATCATCCGAAGCACGACAGCACTCCCTGTCCTCTTCTCGTGTAACGGAGTTACTCCATGTTTCAAAGGCAGCTTTAACGCGTTTCTCTCAAAAATGTGGTTTTTCCGGCTATCGGGAGTTTGTCTATCATTTTAATGAGGAAACAAAGAATCAAAAACAAGTGCAAGAGCATGACGAACTGACGCTGAGCGTCTTGCAACGCTACCACCATATCAGTAACGTCACTGAAAGTCTGCTAAAAGATTCACAATTAGATCAGGTAGCTGAACTAATCGATCAAGCGGACCGAGTCTATTTCTTCGGGATTGGTAGTTCCGGTTTAGTCGCTCGAGAAATGAAATTGCGTTTTATGCGACTGGGTGTCGTTTGTGAAGCCCTGACTGACCAAGACGGCTTTGCTTGGACGACCAGTATTCTCGATTCCTCTTGTTTAGTCATCGGCTTCTCATTGTCAGGAGGCACCAACTCCATTACAGACAGTCTGCTGAATGCCAAAGAAAAAGGGGCTAAAACGGTTCTTTTGACTGCTAACCCGGCTGCTATCCACCAAGGATTCACAGAAGTGTTACCAGCCGCACCCCTTCCTAGTAGTACCTATATCGATCGTATCTCTGCGATTTTACCACTCCTCATCGTGGTCGATTTGATCTATGCTCATTTCCTTAATAAAAGCCGAGAACAAAAGGAAATTGTCTTTAATAGCTACTGGGAAAACAAAAAGCTTTCTAGTCAACGTTCTCGAAAATCATAATATGGTCTCCCAATTTAAAAAGCATGAAAGATAAGGTTTTCTTCGTCTTTCATGCTTTTTGTGATGAAGCAAAAACAAGTCGCCAGTGCGACTTGTTTTATGTTCCATGTTTTTGTCTAAAGTGGTAGTAGGCCCCCAACATACCCGCGGCATTTTGATGGTGAGCAAATTCTAAACGGATCTTATCTGCTAGGCTAGGAACCAGTTCCGCACACAGAGCTTGATAGATTTTAGGTTTCAGGATCGCTTCCTGAGCCATAATTCCCCCTCCAAGAACGATGACTTCCGGATTGACCACATAAACGATATTGGCCAGTCCTTTTCCAAGATAGGTCACCATCCGATCAATTCCAGCCATACAGATTTTATCTCCTTCAGTTGCCTGCTTGAAGATTCGGCGACCATTCCACTGTTCCACAGGATCACCATGATGTTCTGCCACATACTCGACTAAAGCCGTCGTTGAAGCCAGATCCTGAAAGGCACCGTCTGGCAAATGAAGATAGCCAACCTCACAGGCTGAATTGCTAAAGCCATGAAAAACCTGACCATCAAGCAAGAGACAACCACCGATCCCTGTTCCAATCGTCAAGCAAACAGCATTGTTCGAGCCTTTTGCATGACCTGTTGTGACTTCTGCAAGACCGGCACAGTTAACATCATTTTCAATCTCGCAAGGGATCTGAAAAGTCTCTTCGATTTCCTTTTTGAACTGAGTTCCAGCATAGTTGGGAATTTGTGGCCCAGCATAAAAGATTTCTCCCTTATCAGGATCGACCATCCCGGCCGAAGAAATCGCAACCCCTGCCAAGGCATGCTTCTTCAAATAACGGGCTACAATTTCCTTTGTTGTTTTAAGTATATGAGGTCCTCCTTTTTGGGCCTCCGTTGGCATTTCATGGGTCTCTAGGAGTTGCCCGTTTGCATCGGCTAGACCATACTTGATACTGGTCCCTCCGATATCAATTACAACATATGGATTCATCTAGACCTCCTTTGATCAAAGGAATCTGGCTTTTGTGTCCTGAATGAGTTGAGCAGCACGTTGAATCACTTCTTGATCCGCTTCTACTACTGGCGTCAAAGGGGAGCGAACAGATCCCAAGTCCAAACCTTCATTGATGCGCAAAACCGCTTTGATGACCGCATACATATTGCCATGAGCAGACGTCAAGACTCCGATAATATCATTGATGGCAAACTGCAAGGCACGCGCAGTCTCTAAGTCTTTCTCAGCAATTAGCTGATTGAGCTTCAAGAATAGCTCTGGCATCGCACCATAGGTGCCACCGATACCAGCATGTGCTCCCATGAGACGGCCACCTAAGAATTGTTCATCCGAACCATTAAAGACGATATGGTTATCGCCTCCTAAAGAAGCAAAAGTTTGAATGTCCTGAACAGGCATCGAAGAATTTTTCACCCCAATCACCCGTGGATTTTTCAACATTTCCTTGTAAAGGCTCGGTGTCAAAGCTACCCCAGCCAATTGCGGGATATTGTAGATGACAAAGTCTGTATTGGGTGCGGCTGCACTGATTTCATTCCAGTAGTGGGCAACACTATATTCTGGCAAGCGGAAATAGATCGGCGGAATGGCCGCAATGGCATCCACTCCTAGTTCTTCTGCATGTCGTGCCAATTCCACGCTATCCTTGGTGTTGTTGCAGGCTACGTGAGCGATGATGGTCAATTTTCCTTTAGCTACTGCCATGACTTCTTCCAAGACCAGCTTGCGATCGGCTACGCTCTGGTAGATACATTCGCCAGAGGATCCGTTGACATACAAGCCCTGCACACCTTTCGCGATAAAATATTCTACCAGCGCACGTACCCGCTCCGGGCTAATTTCTCCTTGGTCATCATAGCAGGCGTAAAAAGCAGGGATGACTCCTTCATATTTTTTTAAATCTGACATATTTTCTCCTTTTGTCACTATTGAATTCATTTTATTC
>SKEJ01000854.1_pt1 | contig 17918 bp, 13 predicted proteins | sample 4826721 | NCBI WGS metagenome assembly SKEJ01 (sample SAMN11008812, study PRJNA524170) | human gut metagenome | biome: Human fecal sample; material: Feces; isolation source: fecal sample from pouch patient p31 | host: Homo sapiens | place: Israel: Tel-Aviv | collected 2015-06-02 | reverse complement strand
CCACGGCATTGCAGTCACCGGCCCGGACGGCAAACTGAGCTTTGCCTACGGCGGCGACTTCGGCGACCGCCCCACCGACCGGGAATTCTGCATCGATGGCCTTGTTCTGCCCGACCGCCGCAACACCCCCAAGATGGATGCGGTCAAGGTGGCCTATACGCCGTTCAAGATCACCCTGACCGAGACCGAAGCCGTGGTGGAAAACCGTACCCTCTTCACCGATCTGAACGCCTATGATCTGGTGTTCGCATCTTCCATCAACGGCAAACCGGAGCGCCGGGCTGTCTTGCGGGCAGACTGTGCCCCCGGTGAAAGCGTCCGTATTCCGTTCCCGTTTGCAATGCCGGAAACGGGCCTTGCCTGCATGACGGTAACAGTCATCCTGCGCAGCGCCCTGCCGGGTCTACCTGCCGGGTATGAAGCGGCGTTCGGACAGATCTGGAAGAAACACGCCGAAGCCCGGTTGACCGTCCCGGCTCCGCAGCTGGTGGAGATGGACTGCAACATCGGCGTAAAGGGCGATGGCTTCGAGTATATCTTTGGTCGCGGCAAGGGGCTGGTGTCCATCCGCTACAACGGTGTGCAGCTATTGGACGATACCGTGCGCCCCAACTTCTGGCGTGCGCCCACCAACAACGACGAGGGCTGCGCAGAGCCGTTTGCATTTGCCTTCTGGAAAACCGCCGGTCTCTACGCCCGGTGCGATAACCTGACTGCCGAAGCAAAGGATGAGTTCGTCATCGTCCGCGCAAACTACACCCTACCAGATGGGCAGACGCTGCCCATTGATTTTGCCATCGACGGCGCAGGCCGCTGCGATATCACCATGACATGGCAGGGCGAAAAGACTGAGCTGCCGGAGTTCGGGCTGCTCTTCCCGATGCGCCGGGAGCTGACCAAGGTATCCTATCTGGGTCTTGGCCCCCGGGAGACCACCGCCGACCGCACCGCAGGCGGCAAGATGGGCGCTTGGAGCTACAATGTCCGGCAGGATTTTGCCCAGAACAGCCCGGTCTACCCGCAGGAATGCGGCAGCCGTACCGGCGTGTACAGCGCAGCACTCACCGGCAGCGGATTGAATATAGGCATCGGCTTTGCAGGGGACGGCATGACCTTCTCGGCGCTGCCCTACACGCCCCATGAACTGGAAAACGCCCGCCACCTTTACGAGCTGCCCCGGGACGACAATAAGACGGTCGTCCGCTGCGCTGCTTTCCAGCGCGGCGTGGGCGGCGACAACAGCTGGGGCGCAAAGCCCCATGCAGACGCCTGCTTTGCGGTGGAGAAGGGAACCTCGTTCCGTTTTACGATTCAAAAATAAAAATTTACTTGGCTAAAGTGGTGGGTATCATCGTGATACCCACCACTTTGGTCTTATTGCGAAACCGTAACAAGACAAAAATCAGCGCAATATTCAAATAGTATATTTGCGATATGCAATCCAACGTTGTAGCTGCTGCATTAAAAAGTTGAATTTTTATGGTTTATGGAGAAATAAGGAATTGTGTCAAAATGACACAATTGCTCCGGACACCTTCATAGAACCATGGAATGTGAATATTTTGCTTTCATAGGAGTTCATGTTTTTTACTGAATCTCGTGAAAAGCGTATAAAAAGCTTGCAATCATCTGTAAAATGTGGTATATCCATTATACGAAACATTGCTTTAAAAGAACACTCCACCGTTCAATGATGTGTAAAGTGAGGTGCCTGCCATGACCGCTGTGATCTACGCCCGCTATTCCAGTGACAACCAGCGTGAAGAATCCATCGAAGGCCAGATCCGGGAGTGCACGGCCTATGCGGAAAAGAACGGCATCACCATCGTCAAGCACTACATTGACCGTGCCATCTCTGCCAAGACAGACAACCGCCCGGAGTTTCAGCAGATGATAAAAGACAGCGACAAAAAGCTGTTTGATATCGTGCTGGTCTGGAAACTGGACCGCTTTGCCCGAAACCGCTACGACAGTGCCCGGTATAAGACCCAGCTGAAAAAGAATGGTGTCAAGCTTATGTCTGCCACCGAGATCATTTCGGATGGCCCGGAAGGTATCATTCTGGAATCGGTGCTTGAAGGCTATGCGGAATATTATTCCGCTGACCTGTCCGAAAAGGTCATTCGCGGCATGACGGAAAACGCCCTGAAAGGCAAGTTCTCTGGCGGTGCTATCCCTTTCGGCTACACTATCAATGCAGACCGCCGCTTTGAAATTGACCCTCTCACCGCACCTTTTGTAGCAGAAACCTTCCAGCGGTACAACGACGGTCAGACCATGCGAGAAATTCGGGATTGGCTGAACGAAAAAGGTATCAAAAACAAGCGCGGGGGGCCGATGAGCTTCAATGTTATTCAGCATATGCTGAGCAACCGCCGTTATATTGGTGAATTGAAGTACCGGGACATCCTGATTCCCGATGCGATTCCGCCCATCGTGTCCGTGGAGATTTTCAATGAGGTGCAGGAGAAGATGTTGAAAAACAAGAAAGCTCCTGCCCGGAGAAAGGCAGAGGATGATTACCTGCTCACCACTAAGCTGTTCTGTGGTCACTGTGGTGCGCTGATGTTTGGCGAAAGCGGCACAAGCCGGACAGGTGAAGTTCACCGCTACTATAAATGTGCTACCGCCAAGAAGCACAAGGGCTGTAAGAAAAAGACCGTCCGCAAACAGTGGCTGGAAGATCTGGTGGTCAACCAGACCATGCAGCTTGTCCGGGATGATGCCGCCATGGAATCTATCATCGCCAAGGTGATGGAACTGCAAAATAAGGAGAATACCAACATTCCTCTCTATGAGAAACAGCTTCGTGATGCGGAATCGGGTATCCAGAATATGCTCAATGCGATTCAGGCGGGCATCCTGACCAGTTCCACCAAGGAGCGGTTGGAGCAGTTGGAAGAAACCAAGCGTGAGCTTGAAGCCCGCATTGCAGAAGAGAAGCTGGCGAAGCCGAAAGTGACCGAAGAATTTATCAGGTTTTGGCTGCTGCGGTTCCGTAAGCTGGATATGAGCCTGAAAGACCAGCGGCAGGCGTTGGTGGATACCTTCATCAATTCGATTTACCTGTATGATGATAAGGTTTTGATAACCTTCAATTATAAAGAAGGCACACAGACCGTGACCTTTGGAGAAGCGGTAGAAGTTGCGTCCGAGGGAAATGGTTCGGATTTGGATTGCTTTACTGCACCAAGAAAAGACATACGTTCGTATGTCTTTTCTTTTTTTGTGCGGATAAGAGGACTTGAACAGCACGGCCCTGCGGGTCCCAACGGCTAGGAATGTCTACCGTGGATGCTGGGGGAATATTGCAATAGTCCTCCGGTTTGTTTTTCTTGTGGTGGAGAATTAGGGACTCGAACAAGGCGGCTCTGATGACGTCAGTGGACAGAGTGTAGAAAAATATGCTATACTTGGCACACAAAACCGGAAGCAAAAGGAGGCGTTCTCATGAACAAAAAGGCCATGCTGGCGGTGGGGCTTTGTGTGGTGCTGCTTGTGTGCAGCGTGATCTATTTTCGACCGCTGCCCTTATCGAGCTGCATCCCTGAAAATGGCTCCTTGCTCTTGCACAGCAACACCTTTGGCGTCCAGAACGGGGAACCCTATATCCACTCTGAAGCCTACGACCACATTACAGAGGACCAGAAAGAAAAGAGCATGGAACTGGCACAGGCGTACACCTATAACCGGACCCTGAAAACCTACCTTTCTGATGGTGCTATGGAAAACAGCGGAAGCAAGGTCCTGTCCATTTACATGATCGATAAGGACGCTGTGGTGGGGTCCATTTATGTGTCGGAGGCAGGGCGGATCTCCATAAATGACCGACCCTATAAGATGAAAAACGCAAAGCAATTCCAAGAGCAGCTGGAAGCCATCCTGAAGGAGTGACCCGGGCGGCACGCCATGGGATATACTCTACCCTGAAACAAAAAATCCGAACCCTTCTCCTATCGAGAAAAGGTTCGGATTTTCTATTTTTGCGGCAGTCCTCCCGGTAGATGTTCCTACGGGTTGGAAACCGCAGGCTAAGCAAAACCCCACTGGGGCTTTGCTTGCGGCGCAGTGCGCCGCCGCCTTTTTCAAGTCCTCTTTCGCACCGAAAAAGAAAAACCAGTACACAAAGTGTACTGGTTTTTCTTGGTGCACCTCGCGCACTCATATCCGAACTTTTCTCTGCTTTTACGGCTTCCCCAAAAGCGACCGTTTCCGTACCTTCCTTATAATTAAAGGTAATAAGAACCTTATCATCATAGAGATAGATGGCATTGATGAAGGTATCCACTAGTGCCTGCCGCTGCTCCGGCGGGGTCATATCCAGCTTGCGGAAACGGAGCAGCCAAAACCGGACGAACTCCTCTTTCATCTTTGGCTTAGCCAGCCGTTCCTCTGCAATGCGGGCTTGCAGTTCCTTCCTCTGTTCTTCCAGAGCTTCCAGCCGCTCCTTGGTGGAACTGGTCAGAATGCCCATCTGGATAGCGTTCAGCATATTGGTGATGCCGACTTCCGTTTCCTTCAACTGCTTTTCGTAGATAGGCAGGTCTGTGCTTTCCTGATTTTGCAGTTCCATGACCTTGGCAATGATGGCATTCATGGAAGCGTCATCTTCCACCAGCTTCATGGTCTCGTTGACCACCAGATCTTCCAGCCACTGTTTGCGGACGGTCTTTTTCTTGCAGCCCTTATGCTTCTTGGCGGCGGCACACTTATAATAGGTATACATTTTCCCGGTGTGGCTGACACCGCTTTCTCCGAACATCAGCGCTCCGCACTTACCGCAGTACAGCTTGGTGGTGAGCAGATAACTTTCCTCTGCCTTATGACGGGCAGGGGCCTTTTTATTTTTCGCCAGCTTTTCCTGCACCTTGTTGAACAAGTCCTCTGACACCAGAGCTGGAATCGCATTGGGCTGTACCACATCCCGCAAACGCAATTCGCCGATGTACCGGCGATTACTCAGCATCCGCTGAATGGTATTATAGGACATCTCCCCGCCCATTGAATTTTTGATGTTGTGTGCCTTTAACCAATCCCGCAGGTCAGTCATGGTCGCACCGTCCGCATACTTCTGGAACGTCTGCTCCACATACGGAGCCAGCAGCGGGTCGGGCTGGTAATGCCGGGTCTCATCGATCATGTAGCCGAACGGAATCGTGCCGCCATTATAAATACCCTTGAGGGCGTTTTCGGTCATGCCGCGTACTACCTTTTCGGACAGGTCAGCGGAATAATACTCGGCATAGCCTTCCAGCACTGACTCCAGAATGATGCCCTCCGGGCCAGCCGAGATAACTTCCGTTGCCGACACCAGTTTCACGCCGTTCCGCTTCAGTTGAGTCTTGTACCGGGCACTGTCGTAGCGGTTCCGGGCAAAGCGGTCCAGCTTCCAGACAATGATGACATCAAAGATGCCACGTTCGCTGTCTTTGATCATTTGTTGGAACTGCGGGCGGTTGTCCGTTTTTGCAGAAACGGCACGGTCAATGTAGTGCTTGACCACCGTGAAGCCGTTCTTCTCCGCATAGGCCGTGCATTCCCGAATCTGACCTTCGATGGATTCTTCACGCTGATTGTCGCTGGAATAACGGGCGTAGATCACGGCAGTCATGGCAGGCACCTCCCATTTATACATCATTGAACGGTAGAGCGTTCTTTCAAAGCAATGTTTCGTATAATGGATATACCACATTTTGTGAGAAAAAGCAAGATACTATTTTCACTTCTGTGCACACTAAATAAAAATATCCCGGTCATTCCCTTGCGCCCAGCAGAGAGAATGACCGGGATATTTTACTTATAAAATCGTTCTTTCATCATGCCGTTTTGGGCTGGTCTGTCGGTTTCTTCTGGGGCTTCATACCCCAGAACACAGCGTTCATGGCCACCACAATGAGGGCCACCACCGCCATAGACACCCAGAAGCCCAGATCAAGGCCCAGCCAGTGGGTGGTGCCGAATACGGTCATCCAAAGTTCATTCCAGTTCATGGGTTTTCCTCCTTTACAGCAGCTCGCCATAGTGGCGGACGTAGGCTTTTTTCAGGCTGGTGGCAAGCACCATATACAGCAGGATGCAGGGGATCAGGTAGGCAAAGTAGGCGGCAGGCAGGGCCACAAAGCCCAGTGCCGTGCCAAAGGGGGTAAAGGGGATGATGGTCAGCACCGCAATGCCGGTCATGGTCAGCAGGGTCACCGGAGCGGAAGCCCGGCTCTGGATGAATGGCAGCTTGGGGGTGCGGATCATGTGGATAACCAGCGTCTGGCTCCACATGGACTCCACGAACCACCCAGCCTGGAACATCCCGATGTATTTTGCCTGCATCAGAGCCAGCTGTGCCCCACTGTAATGAGCCGCCAGATCGTTGAACAGCACGCCGCCGGACACGAACAGCGGGCAGAACACAAAGTACATGAAAATATAAGTCGTGAAGTCGAAGATAGAGCTGGTGGGTCCGATCCAGATCATAAAGCTGCCCACGCTGGAAGCATCCCATTTCCGGGGCTTGGCGATAAACTCCTCGTCCACGTTATCCCACGGGATGGCGGTGCAGGAGAGGTCGTAGATGAGGTTCAGGAAAATGAGGTGGACGCTCATCATGGGCAGGAAGGGCAGCAGCGCCGAGGCTGCCAGCACCGAGAACATATTGCCAAAGTTGGAGCTGGCCGTCATTTTGATGTACTTGATCATGTTGGCGTAGGTCTTGCGCCCCTCGATGATTCCCTGCTCCAGCACCATCAGGTCTTTTTCCAGCAGGATGATGTCTGCTGACTCCTTTGCCACGTCCACGGCGGTGTCCACCGAGATGCCGATATCGGCGGCTTTCATGGCGGCGGCATCGTTGATACCGTCCCCCATAAAGCCCACGGTATGGCCGTTTTCCCGTAAGACGGACACCACCCGCGCCTTCTGGTCGGGCGTGAGCTTGGCAAACACATCAGTGCTCTCTGCTGCCCGTGCCAGCTCTGCATCGGACATGTGATCCAGATCCGAGCCCAGAAGCATATTGCGCACCTTTAGCCCCACCTGCTTGCAGATGGTGCGAGTGACCTTGTCGTTGTCGCCGGTAAGGATTTTAGTGGTGACACCGTGGTCTTTCAGTGCCCGGATGGCATCGGCGGTGGACTCCTTGGGCGGGTCGAGGAAAGCCAGATAACCCAGCAGCACCATGTCCCGCTCGTCCTTTACGCCAAAGGCATCCACCGGGGAGGGGTTGCTCTTCTGGGCAATGGCCAGCACCCGGAAGCCCTTGTCGTTCAGCTCGTCCACGGTATGCAGAATTTTGCTGCGCAGGGCATCGGTCAGAGGCTCTACCCTGCCATCCTGCTCGGCGTAGGCGCAGATGGCAAGCATTTCCTCTACTGCACCTTTGGTCACCATCTGGGTCTTGCCAGCCTTATCCTGCACCACGGTGGTCAGACGGCGGCGGGTGAAGTCGAAGGGGATCTCATCCACCTTCACATAGTTCTCGGACAGATCGAGCAGTCGGGCGTCTGCGGCTTCTTCCTCCTCGGTTTTGTGGATGATGGCAAGGTCCATCAAGTTCTTGTATCCGGTCTGGAAGTAGCTGTTCAGGTAGGCGTGGCGCAGCACACGGGTGTCGTTTTCGCCGTTGACGTTCAGGTGATATTCCAGCACCACCTTATCCTGCGTCAGGGTGCCAGTCTTGTCGGTGCAGAGGATGTCAATGGCACCAAAGTTCTGGATAGAGTTCAGGTTTTTCACGATGGTCTGCTTTTTGCTCATGGAGACCGCACCTTTTGCAAGGCAGGTGGTCACGATCATGGGCAGCATCTCCGGGGTAAGCCCCACGGCGATGGAGATGCCGAACAAAAATGCTTCCAGCCAGTCGCCCTTGGTGAGGCCGTTGATGAAGAACACCAGCGGCACCATGACCATCATAAAACGAATCAGCACCCACGAAACGGCGTTGACCCCCTTGGTGAAGCTAGTCTCTACCGCCTCCCCAGCCACGGCAGAGGCCATGGAGCCGAAGAGGGTCTGGTCGCCCACGCAGACTGCCACGGCGGTGGCACTGCCGGAGATCACGTTGCTGCCCATAAAGGCGATGTCGGTGTAGTCAGTGACACTGTCCCGGGGAGCACTGACTAGCGGGGTCTTTTCAATAGGTTCGCTCTCGCCGGTCAGGCTGGCCTGACTGACGAACAGGTCCTTTGCCTCCAGAATGCGGACGTCCGCCGGGATCATATCGCCCGCCGAGAGATGCACGATATCTCCCACCACCAGATCGTCCATGGGGATTTCCACCTTCTCCTGCTCCCGCCGGGTAACCATGCAGGTGGTGGTGATCATGGCCAGCAGCTTTTCCGCCGCGTTGCCGCTGCGGGATTCCTGCACGAACCGCAGGGTGCCGGAGATGAGCACCATGGTTAGGATGATCACGACCGTCAGCGGGTCAAAATCCTCCGGCGCACTGCCCAGCAAGGAAAAATACGGGAACACCATATCCGTCATGGTGGACACCAGTGCCAGACAGAACAGAATGGCGGTAAAGGGGTTGACGAAGGCTCCCGCCAGACGCTGCACCAGCGATTTCTTTTTCTCGTGGGTCACTTTGTTGCTGCCGTATTTGGCACGGCTGGCGGTCACGGCATCCTCATCCAGCCCTCGGAGGGTGGTGCGGAGATTCTTCATCACCTCGCCCTCGGGGTTGGTGGCGGCGAACTGGATGCGGCGGTTCTGCTCATCCCGGAGCACCGCCTTTGCTGCCGCCTGCCGAACGGCCATGCGGTTTTGTTTTTTCTGATTCATCTTCTTGTTCATTGGGTTCACCTCTCTACTCACTTTTTACGATACCTCTGGCTTTTTTCGATGTGCCAGACATCAAAGCCTGCGATGATCATCCACGCCACCATGGCTCCCACGAACCAGTGGTCTGAAAATCCGGCCCAAAGGCCCTTGAGCAGGAAAATGATGCCGTTCAGCGCAATGATCTCCCCGATGTTGCGGCAAAGCGGAACGATGGCGATCTTCTCTTTTTCTTCCGGGGGCATATTTTTCCATGCAGACAGATGGGAGTGTCCATTTCCTGTGGCGAACACAAAACCGCCAAGGGTGAAGAGGACACCAAAAAAGATGCAGGTGTAATCCATAGTCGTTTTCTCCTTTCCGATGTGCTACATTGACTTCCCTCTTCCATCACAACACCTCCCAACCTGCGCTGATCACTTCCGGCAGCTTCAGTGCCTGCCCTACGATGCCTTCCAGTACGGTGCGCTTGGATTTGCCCGAAGAGCAGTATTCCGCAAGGATTTCCACCTTGTCTCCCACCACATCGCCGCTTTCCAGATTGGTCAGATACAGCGTTTTGCAGGTGTTGCTTTGGATGAGAAGGGCCCGCAGTTCCTGCTCTGCTTTTTCCTGACAGGTGACAGAGATGCGGTATTGCTTTTCGTTCTCCTCTCCGGCAGCGATGGGGTTCACCTTTCTTGCAAGGGGACGCAGGATCAGGTTGGAGCTGATGAGGAGGACTGCCGCCGTCACGGCCATGGCGTACATCCCCGTGCTGGCCAGAATGCCGATGGCAGCCGTACACCAGAGGGTAGCGGCGGTGTTCATTCCCCGCACCGAGCCGCTGTCCTTAAAAATGACACCGCTGCACAAAAAGCCCACGCCGGAAATAATGCTACTTCCCACACGGAACACCTGATCGGAGCCATACAGCATGGGAAACAGGGTGAAAAAGCTGGTACCCATGCAAATCAGAACATTGATGCGGATGCCCGCCGGGTGCCCGGTCAGCTGCCGTTCCAGCCCGATGAGAAACCCCAGCACCATGGAGAGGGCAACTCTCAAAACAAAATCCATGTAGAGCATTCGGCTCACCTCCTTCCAACACCCCTAGAATACAAAAATCGCAAGGAAGATCCCATGGCCAAAGCCTTGCGATTTCCTTGCGATTGAGCAAGATTTATGATTTTTTGCTTACAACTGATCGTTGAACTTATACCCGATGCCCCAGGTCGTCAGGATGTAGCGGGGTGCGTCCGGGTCCGGCTCGATCTTTTTCCGCAGTTTGCGGATAAACGCCATGATGTTGCTGTCATCCAGCAGGTAGTTGTCCGACCACACCGCCCGGTAGATTTGTTCTTTGGTAAACACCTCGCCCCGGTTCTGGGCCAGAAACCAGAGGATGTCGAACTCCTTGGGGGTCAGGCTGATTTCCCTGCCCTGCATGAGCACCCGGCGGCTTTTAGGAAAGATTTCCAGCTCCCCTAGCTGCAAGCTCTCTGCCGGGGCGGGTGTTTCTCCTTCCCCGGATGCGCTCAACAGCAGAGAGGTCACCTCCCCTCGCAGCAAGTCCTGTACACCGGCGCAGAGCTCTGCGGCATTGTCGCTTTCCGGCGGCTCCTTTGCCAGCATTTCCAGCAGCCATGCACCAAGGACGGGGTCCATGGGCACAAATCCAATCTTCTTTTTCATGGCAGACCCCTCCTTTCAAATCAGCTGATGGTGCTTTTTTTGGTAGAAGGTCTTTACCACCGTGGTCAGCAGCATATACGCCAGCGCCACCACCAATAAAAAACCGAAGTACCAGAGAGGGAGCCTTGTCAGCCCGAACAGACCGCCGCCCTTGGTAAAAGTGAGCCCGGTAAAGACCACGATGCCCGCAAGAGTAGTGACCATCACCGGGGCAGAGGGGCGGCTCTGCACAAAGGGGATGCGGCGGGTTCGCAAGAAGTGCAGGATGAGCACCTGTGTCCACATGGACTCCAAGAACCATCCGGTCTGGAACAGGGCAACATAGTGCAGCTGCATAGCCGGGTCGGTCAGGTGAAGGTAGGTCACCCCGCCGCAAAGCACCGGGCACAGAACGTAGTACAAAAACAGGAAGGTCGCAATATCAAACACCGAGCTGATGGGCCCGAAGGAGAGCATGAACTGCCCCAGCGTCCGGCCCGACCAATCCCGCGGGGAAAGCGTTTCCTCTTCATCCACGTTATCCCACGGCAGAATAATGCACAACACATCGTACAACAGATTCAGCAGCAAAAGCTGCAACGAGGTCATAGGCAGGAAGGGCAAAAACGCACTGGCGCAGACAATGGAAAGGATGTTGCCAAAATTGGAGCTGGCAGTGATCTTAATGTACTTGAGCATATTGGTAAAGGTTCTGCGCCCTTCCAGAATACCCTCTTCCAGCACACCGAGGTCTTTTTGCAGCAGCACTACATCTGCGGCGTCCTTGGCGGCATCCACCGCCGTGTCCACTGAGATGCCCACATTGGCCTCGCACAGGGCCGGGATGTCGTTGATGCCATCCCCCAGGAAGCCCACGGTATGGTCATTCTGCTCTAAAGCCGACACCAGCCGCACCTTCTGCCCCGGAGTCAGTTCTGCAAAGACGTGGACTTCCTCCACGGCGGCAGAAAGAGCACTGTCGGTCATTTCGTCCAGCTGCGCCCCCGTCAGCACCCTGCAGCAGGGGATGCCCACCCGGCGGCAGATGGACACCGCCACATCCGCCTGATCTCCCGTGAGCACTTTTGGGGTCACCTCCAGCCGTTTCAGGGCGGCAATGGAGGCTTTTGCGGTCTTTTTGGGGGCATCGAAAAAGGCCAGATACCCCACCAGTGTCAGGTTTTGCTCATCGGCAGGGGTGATGTGATCCGCAGCGTCCATCTCTTTTTGTGCCACGGCGATGACCTTCATGCCGTCCTGCAGCATCTCGCTGACCACCGCCGCAACGCTCTGCGCTGTGCCCTCTTCCATGGGCAGCACCTGCCCCCGGTAGGCCACGGTGCTGCACCGGGCCACCACATGGGAAACATCTCCCTTCAGGATGAGCTTTCCGGTGCCGTCTGCCGCCGTCACAAGGGTGCTGACCACCTTCCGGGCATAGTCAAAGGGAATTTCATCCGTTTTGCGGTACTGCGCCAGCAGTTCTCCGAAGTGCGCCTCTCGCCCCGGCATGGTCTGGCAGGCCAGCAGGGCATTGTCGATGGGGTTCCGCACCCCGGAGTGGTAAAAGCTGTTGAGGAACGCCAAGTCCAGCGCCTCGGCACTTTCGTTGCCCAGCACGTCCATGTAGTATTCCAGCAGAATGCTCTCGTTGGTCAGGGTGCCGGTCTTGTCCATGCACAGCACGTCCATGCTGCCAAAGCCCTGCATGGCGTTGATGTCCTTGATGATGGTTTGTTTGCGGCTCATGGCAAGACTGCCCCGTGCCAGACAGGCGGTAATGACCATGGGCAGCATTTCCGGCATCAGCCCCACCGCCACCGACAGGGCAAAGGCAAAGGATTCCAGCCAGTTGCCCCCAGTAATACCCAGCAGCAAAAACACCAGCGGGATCAGCACTCCCATAAACCGCAGCATCACCCATGCGATGGAATTGGCACCTTTCTGAAACGCCTGTTTTTCCTCCGGGTCGTCCTTGGCAAAGCTACCGTAAAGGGTATTTTTGCCCACTGCCACCACAACGCCCTCGCCCTTGCCGCTGATGACGGTGGTGGCCATAAAGGCGAGATTTTCCAGTTGGGTCACGGGGCGGGGGCTGCCGTAGCAGAGGGTGCGGCAGCTTTTTTCCACCACCGCACTTTCCCCGGTGATGGCAGCCTGCGAGAGAAACAGGTCGGTGACAGCGGTGAGCCGCAAATCAGCCGGCACCCGATCCCCTGCCGACAGCAGCACCACGTCTCCCACGACCAGTTCCTCTGCCGGAATGTCCATGCACACACCGCCCCGCCGCACCCGGATGCGCTGATGGATCAGCCGGTCCAGTTGCTGGGCGGCGTTTTTGGCACGCAATTCCTGCACCAGACGGATGCCGCCGCTGATGAGAATCATGGAAAAGATAATGAGGGCTGTGGTGGCGTTCTTGGAAAAATCGGAGGCCAAAAGACCATCCGTCACCAGCGAAATGCTCCCCAGCACAAAGAGAATGACGTTGAAGGGGTTGATGAACGCCCGCCGCAGCCGCCGGAGCATGGTATCGCTACTGCGGCTGCCGAAGCAGTTGGAGCCGTATTTCTCCCGCTGCCGCTCCACCTGCTCCGGGGACAAACCTGCCGGGGAGCTGCCCAGCTCCCCGTAGAGCTGCGCTGCCTCCCGGTATGCGTATTTCTTGATGCGGCTGTCAAACAGGGTGGTCTTGGACACAGTGCGCCCCTCCTCTGGTGTTTGGATACCCTTATTGTAACATGGATGCGCTGAAAATCCACCGGCTGTTTCTTGTTTTTTTCTTGCGATTGCAGGGAGGGTCAGGCAAAAATCGACGATGCCGCCGTATCCGTGAGATTTCGGAGCATTCTTCAAGGATAAGTCCTACTCTCTCCACTTTATTGCAATAAATTTCCCAAAACCCTCTTGACGATTTTCACATGCAGTGGTATTTTTCTTGTAAATCCCACTGATTTTGTGGAGTAGCCTGAATCTCTCCACAAGATGTGGTCGTGTTCATTTTGAACATAGCCACAGAAAGTGGTTGGTTATCACCGTGAGACCTACCACTTCAGTGAGGAAAAGTCCACGAAAGAACTTACCGCCCCGCAACACACCCGATTCATTTTGCCGCCGATTCACCCCGACAAAATCATCGCTGCGCTGCGTGGGCGGTATTTTTCTTTTAGGGAGCTGCACCTTGAAAATTTCATGAGCCGACCGAACGTGATACCGACTTTTCGTCAACGCCACTGCACAAACAGGGGCAGGAACTTCGTTCGGAGCAAACGGTGACCCCATTACATGAGCAGCACAATCTCTACTTATTTTTTGCGTCTTAACAATTCGGAAACATTTGTTGAAAATGCGTTTTGAGCGCAGCGGTAGAGGGCAAGAACCGTCCCGTGGCCACAAATTTTCAATTCTTGAAAATTTCCTGTCCATCCGGGACTTCACTTCTCAAACTCTTGCGAGTTTTCCAAGTGATCTTGTTGGGGCGTGCCTGCCCCAAACCCTGCTCATCATTCGTGCCTTGCGGCACGAATGGAACGGCGTGTCGTGCTTACATAACTTCACCGAGGAGTTATCGAACAGACAGGAGGTACAATGACCAAAACGAATGTTCAACCGATTCCTAGCAATTCCCAGCACCACGACACGCCGAACAACAAAACGCACGTCATCAAGTTCCGTGTGACAGCGGAGGAAAAAGCGTCACTGGAACTCACTTGCAAACTTCTGAATCTCTCCCTCTCCACCTTCATCCGCCGCGCCATCCACAACGTCAAGATCGAGAAAACAGTCATCGTTGCCGGCGGCGGCGAAGAAACCCTGACCACTGTTTCCACTTTGCTTGCTCAGTGCAGCAAGGTGGGCGGCAACCTCAACCAGCTTGCAAGGCACTTCAATTCCGGCGGTGCAGACACCGAGCAGATCCGGGCGAAACTCCTTGACGAACTTGCAGACCTGACCGCATTTCGGCTCAGCGCCGAGAAAGTCCTGGGTGAACTGTATGGCAACGCTCAAGCATATCGCCTCAGTCGCAAGGGCAGCTGCATTGTTCAACCATAAACCGCATATTTGCGACATACAATTCGATGTTGTTGCCAACGATTTGAATAATCGAATTGTAATAAAAACTCGGACTACACCGCCATCGAAGCGTACCTCATTTACCAGCACGATGCGTTCACCGGGAAGCAACTTCTGGATGAACAGGGCAAGCCGAAGCTGCAGGATTTGTACCTGCTCGACACCCTTGAGTGCGGCGATTTCTCGTTTGCAACGGCCTGCCTGCTGGCAAACCGCAAGTATGGCAAGAACACCCAGCATGGTGATATCAAAAGCCATCAGTATATCATCAGCTTTGACCCAAGAGATGCAGCCGACAACGGCCTGACCATGGAAAAGGCACAGGCACTTGGCCTGAAATTCTGCGAAGAAAACTTCCCCGGTCATCCTGCCATCATCTGCACTCACCCGGATGGGCACAACCATTCGGGAAACATCCATGTCCACATCGTGATCGGCAGCATCCGAACACGAGAAGTGACGCGCAAGGCCTTTATGCAGAAGCCCCGCGACTGGTGCGAGGGCATGAAGCACTCCAGCACCGCCCAGACCATGCGGCACTTGCGTGTCGAGGTCATGGAACTGTGCGAGGGTGCCGGACTGTACCAGATTGACCTGCTCAACGTCTCGAAAGAGCGCGTAAGCGAAGCGGAGTATTGGGCGCGCAGACGCGGACAGTTGAAACTTGACCGTGAGAACGCAGCTCTTACCGCAGCCGGACAACCGCCCCGGCAGAAGAAGTTTGAAACCGTAAAAGATACCCTGCGGAAACAGATTTCGTCTGTATTATACCGTGCTACCAGCTTTGAAGATTTTTCTGATAGGCTTATGCAACAGTATGGCATCACCGTCAAGGAAAGCCGTGGACAACTCAGCTACTTGCCTGCTGGCAGAACGAAGTTTATCCGAGCGAAACATCTCGGTGACAACTACGACAAGAAAGCTGTGTTTGCTACCCTGAACGCAAACGCAGAGCACAAACCCAAGGTGCAGTTCAATCAGGATACCATCGGGAAACTGATCGACATTCAGGCAAAGCTGGCCGAGGGTAAGGGCACAGGCTATGAGCGTTGGGCAAAGAAGTACAACCTCAAAGCCATGGCACAAACTCTGATCCTCTTGCAGGAGAAAGATTTGCTCAACGAGGACGCCCTGAACCAGCGCATCGCTGAACTGGAAACCAAGTATCACGATGCACTGGCGGTGGTGAAAGACCTCGAAGGTCGCATGAAAACCAACAATGAGCTGCGCTATCACATCGCAGCCTACACCAGCACCAAGAAAATCGCACAGCAGTCAAAAGCTGCAAAACGACCCGCAGCTTTTGAGGAGCAGCATCGTGCAGAGCTGACAGCGTACCGGGCGGCAGCAGCCTATTTCAAGGCAAGCAACATCACCAAGCTGCCCAACCCGAAAGAGCTGGAAGCCGAGTATGTGCAGCTGGCATCCGAAAAGGCAAAGTTCTACGAGCAGTACAAGGAAGCTAAAGAGGAACGGCTCAAACTGAAAACCGCAAAGCAGAATGTTGCGTCCTTTTTCCGGGAGGAAGATCAGACGCAGCAGGAGAGATAAAGGAGTGTGCGTATGATCAATCTGAAAATCGACCCGGAGTTCCAGTCCCAGATTCCTCCACTGACCGATGATGAATTTAAGCAGCTTGAAGAAAATATCTTGAAAGAAGGCAAGCTGATTTCTCCTTTGATTGTCTGGAACAACACCCTTGTTGATGGTCACAACCGTTATGCCATCCTCCAGAAGCATCCTGAGATTTATTTTTCCACCATGCCGCTCCGATTTGAGAACCGCGAAGAAGCCGTTGCGTGGATCTGCAAGAATCAGCTGGGGCGGCGCAATTTAACCCCGGAGCAAAAGAAGTTTCTGATGGGCAAACAGTATTCCTCTGAAAAGCGCACCGAAGCATTTCGCGGCAATCAGCATACCGCAAAGAAATCTGGCAGTGTTCAATCTGAACACAACCAGAAGCCCATGAAAACCTGTGAGCGCATTGCACAGGAAAATCACAGCAGCGCAAGTTCAGTCCGCCGTGCAGAATACTATGCCCACGGCGTTGACGTTGCGGATAAACTGTCTCCCGGTTTCCGTGATCGGTTCTTCCGCGAGGAACTGCACATTCCCGATTATCTTCTCGAAAATCTCGGCAAGGCCAAGCCCGAAGAGCAGGCTGAAATCTTTAAAGAAATCAAGAATTATGTGCCGAAGCCGAAGAAAGTCAAGCCCAACAAAGTAACGGTGAAGCAGGCAGAAAAAACCGCCAGCAACACCATTGATGAAAACTATGATGTTCCCCAAAAGTTTCTCGAACTGTACTACCGGCTCCACAATGCTGAATCTCTCATGCGAAAGAGTTGGGAGGTTACGTTCGACTTGAACCCGAAACTTCTTACGCATCCGGAACAGGTCAAAGTTCTTCGCTTTGCCTTGAAACCTCATCTTGAATTTTTGAAAACGCTGGACGAAGTTCTTGCAGAATCCAGCGGTGAATCCTCTAAAACGGCATAACGACAGGCACTTGTAAGCCATCAACGAGCCACCAGCCGCAAGTGCAGGGCGGAAAGCATCCGCGCCCTTGCGCCTGATAAAAATTGGAACTTTGATTTTCTCGCCCGGCTTTGCCACGGTGGGACGATCAAAGGAGCGTGCGTTTGAACAAAAAGAAAAAGTCCACAAACACTTCCCCTTACCCCGATGAAGTCATCGACCGTCTGGCACGGGCATTCTATCCGGCGATCCTTGCCTGCTGGAACAGCGAGGAAGGCCAAAGGGAGTTTGCCGCGTGGCAGGCAGAACAAGCTCATCATGCAAACAACGAAAAACAGGAAGTTCCCACTGGGGAACTCCCTGTTGTACATATCGTTATCGTCTGTGGCTTTTGGCAGGGTGCGTCCTATTCAGGGGCGCACCCTGTTTTTTGTTTTGCCCTTAATCTTCTAGCCCATGGCTTCCAGCCACATTCTTCAAATATTCCTCCGGGTCACCGTTCAGAATCAAATCCGCATAGCCCAGCGGATCGTTGTAGATGAGGTAGTCCAGTTCCGTCCTCTGCGCCATGGTCACGTCCAATTCATCCTCGACCCCAGTGCAGTCAATGGAGATCATTCTCCCATCCCGAAGCAGCAGTTCTACGCATCCGGTGCCCATGTTGAATTTGCAGGTTCTTTCATCGTACTTCATATTCGTGTCCTTTCCGCCTTACGGCACTCTCACAGTGGTCTGTCGTGCTTTCTTATGATAAGGTCTAGGACGTTTTTCGATGGAAGCAAGGGATTCGTTCTGTTTTCCAAAGAATACAAAAAATCCGAACCCTTCTCCTATTGGAAAAAAGTTCGGATTTTGTTGTTGTGATGCACCTCCAGGGACTCGAACCCTGGGCCCACTGATTAAGAGTCAGTTGCTCTACCAACTGAGCTAGAGGTGCATATGGT
>SKEJ01000850.1_pt1 | contig 17964 bp, 19 predicted proteins | sample 4826721 | NCBI WGS metagenome assembly SKEJ01 (sample SAMN11008812, study PRJNA524170) | human gut metagenome | biome: Human fecal sample; material: Feces; isolation source: fecal sample from pouch patient p31 | host: Homo sapiens | place: Israel: Tel-Aviv | collected 2015-06-02 | reverse complement strand
GCTCAGGGGTGAGCTTATCTAAGACATTGATTGGAGCGCGAAAATACGTCGTAATTATGGATGGCGATTTACTTATTAATAGGGACGATTTCAATCGATTTATGAGTGAGCCACAGGAATGTATAAGTGTATGTGAAGCACACTCAAGTGAACCAATTTACTTGGCTGTTTCAAATAATGAAGTAAACGAATTCTTACGTAGCCCAAGTAAGTATGAATGGGGGTGCCTTTCCAAAGTTTTATCGAGCCGGTTGATTGCAGGGACACAAGGAATTGATGAGATGCTGCAACCACTTCTTCCTCTAAAGGCAGTTCCGATGCGCATAAGAGATCTGGATACGCAGGACGATTATGAGCGTATGATTCAGTGGTATAATACGGGCATGATGGACTGATTGAGGAAAAGAATATGACTGAAATTTTGACGGTTAGCATTTTTGACTATCTCATGTATGGTATTTAACTGACGAATGAGTGGAGACGCTTCTGGCATTGCGGATTCTTGACGCAGTAAAGACATATGATGTTTCAAATGTTGGATATGCTAAGGTGTGCAACGCTGACCTGCTGCTGGCGACTGACCCTGACTGTGACCGTGTGGGCATCGCAGTCAAGAATAAGGCAGTGGAGTACGAACTGCTGACAGGCAACCAGACCGGCATGCTGCTGGATTATAATTGCAGTCAGCGTGTGAAGCACGGCAAGATGCCTGCTGACCCGGTCATGGTCAAGACGATCGTCACCATGGATATGGGCGAGCAGATCGGTAAGTTGGAAAAGCAGGGCAAGAAAGACAGCTATGAGGAAAGCTGTGGTTACCTGACCGGCTCCTACGTCCGTAACAAGGACGGCGTAGACGGTGCGTACATGATCTGTGAGATGTTCAGCTACTATGCGACCAAGGGCATCAGCCTGCTGGACGAGTTGTACAAGGCTTACGGATATTGCCTGAACAATCTGCACAATTATGAGTTTGACGGCAGCGCCGGTTTTGCCAAGATGCAGAACATTATGCAGGCATTCCGTGGCGCCATCAAGGTGTTCGGCGGCAAGAAGGTCGTTAAGCTGCTGGATTACGCTCCGGGTCTGGATGGTCTGCCGAAGTCTGACGTGCTCAAGTCCCTGCTGGAAGATAACGGTTCTCTTGTGGTGCGCTCCTCCGATACCGAGTCGAAGCTGAAAAACTATATCTCTGTCAGTGCAGAAAACAAGGAAGCTGCAGAGAAGGTGGAGACAAGACAGAAATCGCTAAAGAGGCAGAAAAACGGTTTAATTAATACTGCCATAGAATAGATATGAGACCATGTGTTCTTTCACATGGCTGTGCTGCTCAGGTGTGCTACCTCTCCGTGGTGAGCAGCAGGCAACGAGGAGACCTCTCGGCTAAAGCATATATTCGTTAAATCACTCTTTGGATGAGGACCAATTACATAATGGGAAAGTACTTTGGAACCGATGGCTTCCGTGGTGAAGCTGGAATCACTTTGACCGCTGACCATGCCTACAAGGTAGGCCGTTTTCTGGGCTGGTATTATAACGCTCTGCGTGAGCGTAACGGCGACACCAACCCGGCTCGTATTGTCATTGGTAAGGACACCCGTCGCAGTTCGTATATGTTTGAGTATAGTCTGGTAGCAGGTCTGACCGCTTCCGGTGCGGATGCCTACCTGCTTCACGTTACCACCACCCCGTCCGTGGCCTATATCGCCCGCGTGGACGACTTCGACTGTGGCATCATGATTTCTGCCAGCCATAATCCCTACTACGATAACGGCATCAAGCTGATCGACTGCTATGGCGAGAAAATGCCCGAGGAGATCCTGTTGCTGGTAGAGGACTACATCGACGGAAAGCTCCATGTGTTCGACAAGGACTGGCCGGAGCTGCCCTTTGCTCACCGGGAACACATTGGCTGCACGGTGGATTATGTGTCCGGCCGCAACCGCTACATGGGCTATCTGATTAGCCTCGGAATCTACTCTTTTAAGGGCGTCAAGGTTGGTCTGGACTGCGCCAACGGTAGTTCATGGAACATCGCTAAGTCTGTGTTCGATGCGCTGGGTGCTGACACCTACGTCATCAATGCACAGCCCAACGGTACGAATATCAATAACAACGCTGGATCTACTCACATTGAGGGCTTGCAGAAGTTCGTGGTAGAGAAGGGTCTGGACATCGGTTTTGCCTATGACGGCGATGCTGACCGTTGCCTGTGTGTGGATGAAAAGGGCAATGTCATCACTGGCGACCATATTCTGTACATCTACGGCTGCTACATGAAGGAGCGTGGCAAGCTGCTGACCAATACCGTCGTTACCACGGTCATGTCCAACTTTGGCCTGTATAAGGCTTTTGATGAAAAGGGCATCGGCTATGCCAAGACTGCCGTGGGCGATAAGTACGTCTACGAGTATATGGCAAAGAACGGCTGCCGTATCGGCGGTGAGCAGAGTGGTCATATTATCTTCAGCAAGTACGCAAGCACCGGTGATGGTATCCTGACCAGCCTAAAGATGATGGAAGTCATGCTGGCGAAGAAACTGCCCATGAGCAAGCTGGCTGAGCCTCTGAAGATTTATCCGCAGGTTCTGGAGAATGTCCGCGTGACCGACAAGAAAGCCGCACAGGATGACGAAGCAGTGCAGGTAGCAGTCAAAGCCGTAGCCGAGGCACTGGGTGACACTGGCCGTATCCTTGTCCGTGAGTCTGGTACGGAGCCTGTCGTGCGTGTGATGGTGGAAGCTCCCGACCACGACACCTGCCAGAAATATGTGTCTCAGGTCGTGAAGACCATTAAGAGCAGAGGCTACGGAGTTTGAGTGCAAAGCTAAAACAGAAAAGTGTTCATGCGCTGTTACTTGCCTTTGTCCTGGCTTCAATCTTGTTTTTACTGCCAGATGCCACAGTTGATCATGATTCCGGTTTCATGTCTTCGGAGCTTGAGGTGAAAGAAACCGTAGAGGAAAATGTAACGAACACAAGTTATGTGAACTCTGACGGTGCCATCACAGATGCCATTGACATGGGCTATGCAACCGTACAGCGAACGCGGAATGCAAATGGACAGGTTACAGAAGAGTTTTACCTCGACGCTGCTGGAACCCCAGTGGACCGGTATGGCGATTACTATGGCATCTCGTATGAGTATAATGATGGCTGCATTGTAATTAGGTATCTTGGTGCAGATAAGCACCCAATGATGCTAGGCGCAGGTTATTCCGCCATTGTGAGAACGCTGGTGGAAGGAAAAGCAACGGACGATTTCTACTACGACCTAAATATGCAGCTAGTCCAATGCACAGGCGGCTATTACGGTTTGCACCGGGAGTATGATGGACAAGGACTAAATTGCGCTATTACTTATCTCGATGAAAATAGACAGCCCGTCATCTGCACATCTGGTTATGCTGTCAAGACGTATCTGCGTGATTCGGAAGGAACCGTTATTGGCGAACGATACTTTGACACAGAAGGAAAACCTGTAAAATCTTCTCTTGGGCAGTATGGCGAGCTATATCAGCGAGATGAGCAAGGTCGTATCAGCCAGATAACCTATCTCGGTGCAGACGGTAATCCAACACCAACGAATGCTGGTTATACGGTGCTGAAGCGTACTTACTACCGAGATGGTACAGCGGACACTGATGTGTATTTCGATGCAGATGGCAATCCAATGGCCCTGTCCAAAGGACAGTACGGCATCAAACGCAGTGGCAAGGTGAATCTACTGCTTGACAAAAACGGTCATGTCATGCTGTGTGTGGACAATATCCTGAACGGATTCCCATTTATGGTTGTCATTTCAGGCTGCGCTATCTGCCTGCTGATACTGGTGCTGCCGAAGAAAATGAGTGTCTTTTTGACGGCTGCGTATGTAGTATTCATCCTTTATGAAACACTGATGTTCCGCGAGACAGGGGATGCAAGGACGAACTTTGTTTTGTTTTCTTATGCGGATCGTTTTTTGACGGAGCAAGTTGTGAGAGTTGGAGTTATCAACAACATCTGGCTTTTCGCACCATTAGGAGCAGGTTTATACAGGATAATACAGAAGAAGTGGGTGCTACTTGTTCCATTTTTGATGTCTGTGGCAATCGAAACGACACAGTATACTACGGGACTTGGCATCGCAGAGTTCGATGATGTATTCGGAAATTCGGTGGGCGGATGGATCGGTGTGCTGACGGCTTGGATGTGGTTGAGCTGGAGGAAATCTAGTATGGATGAACAAAAGACTGAGGAAAAAAAGGGTGAAGAGAAGAAGTGGTGGCAAAAGCTCGGCTCTTTCTTAATAGAAAAGGTAATAGAAAAAGCTTGGTATATTGTTCTCCTAACGATAAGTACAGTTTATTTGGTGAGCAATAGATTTGCAATTGAAAAATTGGATGATGCAAGTCTGATTAGCACTGTGTTTATTATCTGGGTTATTCTTTTGGTCCTCCCGCTTTTTTCAGAGCTGGAATTTCTGGGTGTAAAGGTAAAAAAAGAAGTCAAGAAAGCTGTAGAAAAAAGCAATGAGGAAGTAAAAGCGAGTATCAATAATCTCCAGCAACTTGTATCGCAAATTCAAGTATCGAACAGCGTAGCACCTCAGTTTACAATTAATGGTGGTTCTCTGCCTTCTGAAGAGAGAATTGATAATTTAATTAAAGAAATCCATTTGCTTAATGCACAAAATACGGATAGACAAGCTGATCAACAAGATAAAGCTGATGTCCCAACGTCAAATCTTGAATTGTTTAAAATGCGATACGGGATAGAAATAAGAATAAGAGAAGCACTAGAACTAATTGGGTATAGTGGCAAGACTCGAACTTCGCTTATGCAAGCTACCTATTATTTGAATCAGCAGGGAGTTCTTGATTCGACAAGTACAGATTTGATAATTCAGATGCTGAGAATAGCCAATAGAGGCGTACATGGTGAGATTATAAGTCAGAAGTATATGGATTTTGCTTCCCAAGCATACCCACAGATTATTGACGGATTGGATAACTGCAAAGATCTGATCAAGAAGATGACTTGACTTGCCATCCAACTTCCACAGTGCTATACTAACATCAAATTATACATAATCTTATCGGAGGTATCATCCTATGCCCAGAACCAAAGGCAGCAAGAACCGTGTTACCGCAGCTACCGACTTCGATGCTCAGATCGCAAAGTTGCAGAAAGACAAGGCAATGCTCGAAGAAGGTCTCTCCAAGACTGTCGCCCACATTGAAGAGCTGAAGACCGACATTAAGTCTCTGCGTGAAAGTCTAAAACCGCAGAAGGCGGAGATCAAGCAGACCGAAAAAGAAATCGCAAAGCTGGAGGCCAAGAAGGCTGCCGTCGAAGCGAAGGCCGCCGAAGCTGCTAAGAAGGTCGAGGCAGAAGCTGTGCTGAAAAAGCTGCTGGCATCCGGTATGACGGCGGATGAGATTCTCGAAAAGCTGAAATAAAGTAATATGCCGTGTGAACTGAACGCCAGAAGTCCGCACGGCGTATTTTTCAGTGCGACATATAGATTGTGACGGGAATAAAAATGGAGCGTGAGAAATAATGAATTTAACAAAAATACATCATATTGCAATTATTGTATCTGACTATGAAGCCGCAAAGGATTTCTATGTAAACAAACTGGGTTTCTCTGTCATTAGAGAAAACTACCGCCCGGAACGTAAGGATTGGAAGCTGGATCTTCGCGTTAATGAACACACGGAGCTGGAAATTTTCGCTGAGGAAAACCCGCCGAAGCGTGTGAACCGCCCGGAGGCCTGTGGTCTACGCCATCTTGCGTTCTGCGTTGATAACGTGGAACAGACAGTGAAAGAGCTGACGGAGGTAGGAATTGAATGTGAGCCAATCCGTGTGGATGGTTATACTGGCAAAAAGATGACCTTCTTCCACGACCCGGATGGCCTGCCGCTGGAACTACATGAATAATCATGGGAGAGAAAATACCATATAAGGCCAGAAAGCCTGGCGGCGGTCGAAAGAAGTTGAAGCCTGAGTATAATGCCGGGAAGAATCTGAAAGAGCAGATGGACGCAGCAGTAATACTCTATAAGGATGAAATGACCCTGCAGGTAATTGCGGATGCGTTGTCCATCAACCCCATCAAGGTTCGGAAGTTACTTATCACAGCCGGGGTCTACGAGTCGGACACAGCAAAACTTGTCCAACAGACATTCAATACCTTCAGAGAAACACAGGACTACTCTACTGCCGTCACATCCACGATGTCTGCCATACAGTTGTCCCGCCCCTCCGTGACCTCTTATCTGCCGTATGAGAAAGGCGTGTACTTCCCGGAGAATGCTGATGCAGAGAATATCAGCACCGGCGCGGAGCGTCAGCGACATTACCGAGCAGTCACAGCTTTGAAGAAGAATCCGTGTGAGGAGAATCTTTGGAAGTGCGTGGTCGCTTTCCGAGAGTACAAGTTTAAGACATTGTCTGGCTTGCCATTTACATATAAGTTGAAGAAGGGGAGAGGAGACGAGTTTACCAAAGAACTGTGGATCGACCGCAGGGAGAGCAGCAAAAGCCTTGCAGGGAGTTCGGTTATGCTGGCGTATCAGAACATTGGAGAAATCGGAACGGTCGTAGAAAGACCAAAGGCGCTGGGAGACATCCGAGGTGTGTCCTACATCTATGGGATGTTTTATCGATTCGGCCTGATCGATGTGCCGGACAAGGTCAAGGAGAAGATGAAGCGGAAGAGATAAGTTGCTGAATTATAGTTTGTGACGAAAATAAAATTGCCGTCTGTGTGAATCACAGAAGGCAGTCGAGGCATCATTCTTCATCTTCAGCTCTTGCCCGGATCAGGTCTTGAATCTCGTTCTCCGTAGCCGGCCGGACAGCGGCTCTCTCTTGAAATTTAACTTTGCCGCAGTCTGGGCAACGGTCAGGCAGCGACTCTGCCTCAAAGCAGTAATGGCAGACATCGCAGAAATAGTAGTTCACGGCGTTTTGCACTTCCTTTGTCATGTAGGAATTTATATGTCATCAGGATACTTTTCTATCCCAAGGTAGTCCTCAATACTAGTGATGCCCTCACCGGCCAAATCACTGATATCATCGAAGGGGATGACAACAGGCAACTCCTTCTCAATGCCCACAGCTTTTCTATCGCCGTCCTGCATGACCTTCAGCTCACAATAAACTGGGTCGATCATAACAACTGTGCCGGTCAGACTTATGTACTTGCCAGTGCTCTCTGAGGTTTTCACGAAGTACCGCACCACGACCTTCATGCCCTTTTTGACCTGCAGGAGCTTGTCGGAGAGATTGTTCTTCTCCTCGTCAGAGAGGTCTACCTTCTTCACCAGCAGCTTGCTGGCTCCCTCACTGGAAATCTCATCATCGAAGCCACGCAGCGCAGCAAAGGGGCTGAATATCTTTGCCCGATTTGAGAGTGCCATCCGGGGATGCTTTACTGGAGGTTCAGGACGGCTGAGATGGAGGATGTCCGCATACTTCCGAGCGACGGTTCGTCCCTCTTTGGTATTCTTGAAGTCTGCCATGGAATCCTCCTTGTTTCGTTATTTAGCCTTATGGCCGCCTATCTGACCGTTCCGTTCTCGCATGGTTGCGCCTTCCAGATAGTTGGTGCCCTTCAGAACAGCGTTTTTTCCGAACTTCTTCTTGATGCCGAGCATGGTTGCCTGCAGGGATTTCTCCCGTTCCAGCTTGCTGGTGTCAGTGAACAGATCTACTTGTAGGATGCCCTGATCCTTGACTACACGGTTTGCCGCTATTGTTATTCTCCGCACAGTTAGATTTCTGTTGTCAATGCGGTCGAACAGTTCCGTGGTAGCAGCCATCAGTTGGCTGCTGAGATTGGTCGGGTTGTCCAGTCGTGTACTGCCGTGAGCACCCTTCGGAACAGTGCGTCCGTAGTGGTCAATGTGAACTGGACCGTGGTAGACACCCTTGTCACAGTTCTCCCGGTCGTACCCGATGTCCAGTGTCAGGCTGTCCGTGACCAGTCCCTTGTCCGTGAGCTGGAATACCAGACTGTCAGTCATCTCCTGGACGATGATTCGGGCCTTGTCATAGGAATACGGGCAGGAGAGTACCTGCCCTTCGGACAGGCTGTTGGTTTCCGGGCGATAGGCGTTGATCTCTTTCATCCCGCAGGGTTCCAGCCCCCAGGCGTGGTCGATGAGAATCTCAGCGTCTATACCGAACTCCTTATATAGTATCTCAGGGAAGTGAATGCTGGCTCTTGCCAACTCACCCATCGTATGGATGCCATGCTTTTCCAGTCTGCGGACTGTGCCGGGACCAGTCTGCCAGAAGTCCGTGAGAGGTTTGTGATCCCAGAGCAGATACCGGAAGGATTCTTCATCGAGCTCTGCAATGCGTACACCATCCTTGTCCGGGGCAGCGTGCTTGGCAGTAATGTCCATTGCCAGCTTTGCCAAGTATAGATTGGTGCCGATCCCGGCTGTGGCGGTGATGCCGGTGGTGTACAATACCTCCCGGATCATGGTCATGGCGAGGTCGTGGGCAGACATTTTATAATGAGTAAGGTATGCGGTGGCATCGATGAATACCTCATCGATGGAATATACCACGATGTCCTCCGGAGCAATGTACCTGAGATAGATTCCGTAGATCTGCCGTGAGATCTTCTCATAGTACGCCATCCGGGGTGGTGCCACCAGATAGGATACTTCAAGAGAGGGGTCTGCTGCAAGGGCGGTGGCATCGTAGGATGGAGCTGCCAGAGAAGGAGTCCCATCTTTGTACACAGCAGTGCGGTTTCGGATGGCATCACGCAAGCGACCGTTGTTGACTTCCTTGACACGCTGCACGACTTCAAAGAGTCGAGCTCGACCGGGAATGCCATAGGACTTCAGCGATGGTGACACAGCCAAGCAGATGGTTTTCTCCGTGCGGCTGGCATCGGCCACAACCAGATTTGTGGTCAGCGGGTCGAGATGCCGGGCAGCGCACTCTGCGGAAGCGTAATATGATTTGAGGTCTATCGCAAGGTACGTTCTCTGCATACTGTGTCCCTCCTTCCATTAGGTTGCCCGTTCTACATACCAGCGGCCGAGCCGGCCGGTGAAGCGGGGGTCGATGTGTTCAAAGAACAGGTGCTTCTCCTGTCCTTGGATCAGGACAGTGAAACAGTCTCCGTTGCAGTCATTGTCTGCGGTTCCTGCCGGCCGGAAGTCCCGGACGGTTTCGATAGGGAAAGTCCTGCCGTCCGCCCAGGTGATGGATGTTGGCTGCATATAGCCGGTTGAATCAAACTCCGAGGCGACCTTTACATAGACACGCTCGATCTTGATTCGTTTGGGTACTGCCATGTGGGTCACCTCCAACTATTAAAGGTGGCCGGCATCATCCGAGATGACACCGAGAAAATTTCGGTCGGGCATATCGGGGAGACGAAAGCGGTTGTCATCGTTCATCTGCTGTAGTTTCAGAAGCAGCAGGTTTACGTTTGTGCCGAGCTGCCGCGCAATCTGGACGATGTCAAAACCATCACTGACCAGTTCCTCAATCGAGCTTTCGTCAAGAAGCAGGTTGGCAGCGAAGAGGTTCGCTTCGTATTCGGTCGTACTTGTAATGTCAAACAACTCAAACTCCATCAGCCCGGTTTCAGACTTTCCGAGAGAGCGATGAAGAAGAGCGTGGCCCAGTTCGTGGGCACACACGAGTCGCTTCATTTCATCTGACAGGTTGGCATTGATGAAAATGAAACTGTTGTTCAAGATGACCTTGAACGCACCTTTCCCCAAGCATAGCTTGACCACCTTTCCTTACTACTAGTATATGAATCACTCCTACTTTTGACGAAAAGTGGTTGTACAATACTAGACAAGGCGAAAAGCAGCTGTACAATACTAGTATAAGGCGAAACTAGTACAAAAATGCTACTTCCGCCGCAACGCTAAGGCAAAGCGAGGGAATCCCCGTTGGAACAACTGATCAACTTTCACGCACCGAAAGTGCAGGCGGTGCTGGATACGCTACTAAAAGATAAATCCACCGGCAAAAACATCATCTGGGCCACCGACCCGCCGGAGGAACTACAAACGGTGATGTACGAACCTGTGACGGACAGATTCCAGATCACCACCCAGCAGCTCAGGCTGACCCACTACGAGGTGGTGCTGCCCCGGATGATGAAGCAGACCGACACCCAGCAGCAGTGCACCCGCAAAAAGGCGAGGTGTTCAGCCCCGCATGGGTCCGCAACAAGATGAACAACGCACTGGACGCCGACTGGTTCCGTGGGCTGGGGGCAGGGGAGAGCGCCGGGCAGTTCACGGTGGAGCTGCCCCAAGGCTGGCAGACGGTGGAAACGCCGGTGCAGTTCCCGGCTTGCGGGGGTAAGACTCCGGCATGGGTGCAGTATGTGCAGAGCCGCCGCTTGGAGGTGACCTGCGGCGAAGCCCCCTTTCTGGCGTCCCGCTGCTGGCACGGGTCAACCTTCTACTGACCTATGCAGAGCATCTGCAAGCCCGGTGGCAGCGCAAACCCACAGAAGAAGAGATGCAGCCCATCGCCAAAATTATCACATGGAATGTCTGGAAGATGGACGGCCTGCACCTGTCCGTGCCCGGCGGCAAGCCCCAGCCGGAGGCAGAACAGCTTGATCTCTTCTCAATGTTTGGCACGATGGAAGAGCAGACCCCGGCAGTATCGTGCAAAGTGAAAAATTGGCGTTCTAACAAAACGCAGAACTTTGAAACCATTCAGGAGGGAAGTACAATGCTCTGGATGGTCTGGATGTCCACGTCAACGCCTGGAAAAACTTTGGATGATCAAGCTTCTTTGGTGGTTTTAAAGAGAGAAAAGCGAAAAATACATTGACAGTTGCACGGTTATGGCGCTATAATAAGCCATGGAATATTTCCTCTGGGAACGGAAAAAATTCCCGGAGGGATTCTATTCCGAAGAAAAGAGGGGAAGCGTACCTATTTGAACAGAAAAAAACAATATTGCGTTGCAGCGGTGGCACTGGCGGTGTTGGTGCTGGCGGCTCTGCTGCTTTTTGTAGGCGGCAGCTGGCTGGAAAAGCGCAGCCGGAAACCGGAGACCCGGACGGAGCTGCCGCAGGAGACCGCTGAGACCATGGAAGTGGACGGCGTGACCTACCGCAGGCGCACAGATCTGACCACCATCCTTGTTATGGGCATCGACCATGACAGCGAGGTGGAAGCAGAAGGCTCCTATCAGGGCGGTCAGGCGGATTTTCAACGGCTCATTGTGATAGACAGCAAAGACAAGACGGTCCGTCAGTTCAAGATCGACCGCGACACCATGGCAGAGGTGACGGTGCTTGGCATGCTGGGCAATCCGGTTGGCACCACTCAGATGCAGATCAGTCTTGCCCATGGCTTTGGCGATGGCAAGGAGGAAAGCTGCGGCTATGCCCGTGATGCAGTGTCCCGCCTGCTGCGGGGGGAAAACATTGATTTCTATCTGGCAATGAGTCTGGACGGCATCTCGGTGCTGAACGATCTGGCAGGCGGTGTGACGGTGACGCTGGAGGATGACTTCTCCGCAGCAGACCCGGCCATGACCAAGGGAACGACCCTGACACTGCATGGCGATCAGGCCGAGATCTTTGTGCGCAGGCGCATGGATATTGGCGAGGGCACCAACGAAGCCCGCATGGTGCGGCAGGAGGAGTATCTTGCACAGCTTTCCGCACAGCTGGAAAGCAGTGTGCAGCAGGATCAGCAGTTCACCGCACAGGTGTACGATGCGCTGCAGCCTTATCTGGTCACCGACCTTGCAAAGGGTCAGCTGGTCAATGAGGTGTGGGCCGCAAAGGACGATACCGTGGAACCTGCCATTGCACTGGAGGGCGAGCACAAAGTGGCAGAGGACGGATTCACCGAGTTCTATCCGACCGAAGCTTCCATCCAGAAGGCGGTTCTGACGCTGTTCTGGGAGCCTTTTGAAGAATGATGTAAATGTTGAAAAACATTTGCGATAGAAAGCAGCATCTTGGGGGGTGCGGCTTGAAGTGAAAGGAGTTTTTATTATGAAGAAAGTTATCAGCGCTGTTCTGACCGCTGCTATGGTCGTGGGCATGGGTGTGTCTGTTCTGGCAGCAACGCCTAGCAAGACTGTGGCAGATGAGGTCAAGGCCAGCGGTTCTGCTACCGTCACCGGTGTTCTGGGCATTGTCAGCGATGTGAAGGTCACTGCCAAGGAGGATACCGCTCAGGTTGAGAAAGTCCTGAAGGACATCACTTCTGATGCAGACCTGCAGAAGGCTGCGGGCGCATCGAAAGAAAAGAAGACGACTATAGATGTTACTGTAACGCAGGCCTTTGAGATGCAGACTTCTAACCTGCTCGACGCTGCAAATGTTAAGCTGACCATTGAGTCCAAGGTCATTGAGGCTGCTTACGAGGACAACGAGGAAGTTACCGTTCTGGTGGCTGTGCCCAAGACGAAGGCAGACGGCACTGTGACCTATACCTACTATACTGTGACCGGTAAGGTCGTGGATGGCGAGATCGTGGTGAACCTGAAGGGCCGTCAGGTCAAGCTCTATGGCTCCAACTTCGTTCTGGTGGCCGTGAAGACCATTGAGGGCTAAGAACTAGAAATGTTCTGCGGTGCTCCCTGATGAAAAAGGGAACGCCGCATTTTTGGCGTATGGGATTCAGAGAAATAGAGGAAAGGGCACAACGCCCGGGCCGCATGGGCGGCAGTATTATAAGGTTATAAGGAGTGAAATCGTGCAGCAAGATACTTTTGTGAAGGAGCGCACAGCTTTGGCGGCACAGCCGGAGCAGGGAGAAGATACCATTGATCTTCTGGAACTGTTCATGGGTCTGCTGGCCCATTGGACGCTCATTGCAGCCACGGCTGTGGTGGGTGCCGTACTGATGGCGCTTTATACGTTTTTTCTGGTAACGCCGATGTACAAGGCAACGGCTACCATCTATGTGGTCAGCCGCAATGATTCGGTGCTGAACTTCTCCGATCTGCAGGTCGGCAGTGAGCTGACCAGCGATTACATCAAGGTCTTTGAAATGTGGGAAGTCCACGAAAAGGTCATCAGCAACCTGGATCTGGATTACACCTACACCGATATGGCCAGTATGCTGTCTGTCACCAACACCAGCGACACCCGTATGCTGGATATCACGGTCACGAACCCGGATCCGGAAGAAGCAGCAGCGATCGCAAACGAGTATGCGGATGTGGGCGCAAAGTACATCTCGGAAAAGATGAAGACGGACGAGCCCACCCTGATGTCTTCTGCGCGTGTGCCGGAGAACCCGTTCAGCCCCAACAAGGCCAAGAACATCCTGCTGGGCTTTGTAGCGGGTTTTGTGCTGGCCTGCGCCGTGGTGGTGCTGCGGACCATGCTGGACGATACCTACAAGTCTGCCGATGATATCCGCAAGTATACCGGCATGGTCGTGCTGGCATCGATCCCGCTGGCCGATGCTGGCGAACAGCCGAAAGAGAAAAGCGAGTTCAAGCGCCGCACCAAGCGGTTTGCCAATGATGTCCGCCGCCGTGTAGGTGGCAGCTCTGGGAGGAAAGCATGAAACAGCTGAAGATCACAAAATTTCCGGCTCTGGATTATGCGGGAAATGAAGCCTTTAATACCCTGAGCACCAACCTCTCCTTTGCAGGTGCGAATGTCAAAAAGATCATGATCACCAGCTGCCATGCTTCAGAGGGTAAGAGCTATCTTTCTATGAACCTGATGCGCACGCTGGCACAGCGCGGCATCAAGGTGGCGCTGGTGGACGCAGACCTGCGCCGCAGCATGGTCAACAGTGACTACGGCCTGAAATTTGAGGATGGCCGCAGCGACGGCAAGGGCCTCTCCCATTTTCTGGCCGGTATGGTGGGCATGGATGAGGTCATCTACCAGACCGACATCCCCAACGCGATCATGGTGCCGGTGGGCCGCGATGTGCCCAACCCGCTGGCGCTGCTGACCAACAGCCATTTTGCCGAACTGCTGGATATGCTGGCCAGCATGGCAGATTACGTCATTGTGGACGCACCCCCGGTGGGCGTGGTCATCGATGCGGCAGAGATCGCCAAGGCATGTGACGGCACCCTGATCGCAGTGAACTACAACGATGTGAGCCGTCAGGAGCTGCTGGACGTGAAGCAGCAGATCGAGCAGACCGGCTGCCCCATTCTGGGCACCGCGCTCAATCAGGTGGACTACGACAATTATATGGGCCGCAAGTACTACAAATCCTACTCAAAGTATGGAAAGTACGGTTATTACAGAAAGTATTATAAACGGAACCACGAAGCGGAAAAGAAATGAGCGGCTTTACAGATTATCATGCGCACTTCGTCTACGGCGTGGACGATGGTGCGCAGACCAGAGAAGAAATGTATGCCATGCTGGATGCAGCGGCAGCAGACGGTGTGCGGCACCTGTTTGCTACCTCCCACAGTACGCCGGGCATGGAACGCTTCCCACAGGAAGTCTATGACCGGCATCTGGCTCTGGCCCGCGCATACTGCACACAAAAAGGCTACGACCTGAAGCTGGAGCACGGCTCTGAGCTGCTGTATACCCCTGCGGCGGGATATGCGGCAGTCCAGCGCCAGCTGTTGACCTTGGGAGATACCGGCTGGGTGCTGCTGGAGTTCGTGCCGAACATAACGGCAAAGGAGCTGGAAACGGCTCTGCAGGAGATCACGGGTGCAGGCTACCGCATTCTGGTGGCCCACATTGAGCGGTATCCCTGCCTTGCGCAGCACGGCCTGCTGGCCCGCCTGCATGAACAGTACCGGCTGCGCTGCCAGATCAACTGCTCGGCAGTGCTGGACAGCGGCTTCTGGCAGCGGATGCGGCTGGAGCACTGGGTCAAGGCGGGGCTGGTCGATGTGGTCTCCTCCGATGCACACAACTGCTCCTCCCGTCCGACTCGGATGCGACAAGCCTACGAGCAGTTGTGTAGCCGCGTGGGAGAAACTACGGCACAAAAATTGACAGGGATGGACGGCACGGAATATCTTGTGTAACGGTCTCTGCAATAACCATAGAATCTGTTAAAATAAACGCAAGGATGCATAAAGAAAAAGCAGGTGCATTGCATTTTCGTCATAAATTCTGGCTTTTAATCAAAAGTGCTGCACTTGCTTTAATTTTAACGATGCCGTTTGACCACAATTTGACAACAAAAAGAATAAAACGTCTTGACATCTAACAAAACAGAAGGGTCATGTGGCTTTTTCAACGTTTTGCTCCAGCTTGTGTTCGAAAAAATCGACCGCCTTTCGTTTTGTGCCTAAGCAGAGGAGCGTTTTGCCCTGCATCCCTCCTGAACATCCCTCCAATTTCCATTTGGGCGGTCCAAACCGAAAAAACAGAGTAGAGGAAAAACGCATCGAAAAATCGTGGATATTTCAAATTATTGTTCGTTGAGGCGTGAATTTTGCCTTTGCACAGTGGGAACCAGATATCACTAGATATCACTGGATGACACCAGATGGAAGATGCGGATAAAAACTCAAAATCCCTTGTGCTAATAACACGTGTGGGTTCGACCCCCACCACCGGCATCCGAAGCAGCCTGGAATCGAACGATTCCGGGCTGCTTTTCCTTTTTTCAGAAAACGCTGCACCGTAACCGCCTGGGCACCCTGTACTGCCACGAGGGCGACTGGAGCTGGATCTACTTTTTCAACGGCCAGTGTGCCGACGCCACAGGCACCGCGCTCTGGCAGTGGCTGGGGCAGCAGCGGCGCTGAACATTTTTTGTCAAAAAGCATTGACAACTGCCAATGCGCATGATAGAATCACAGATGATTTTGAGAGACGACGCAGAACAGGGTCTTTTCAAAGCAATTTTCCCATGGACCGCCCAGCGGGGCTAAGGCCATACGGACAGCCGGGTCCACTGCCGACCGGCGGTGCAAGCCGCCATTATTGATTGAGTTAGAAGCTCAAATTTTATAAGTTGGTTCCTTTACAACCATGAAATTGTGCAGCCAGTGCGCAGACTTGTGAAACGGTCAATGTGAAACGGTCAATAAAGAGCAGTAAAAGCAGAATTGCTATATAGACTCTCATCATCCCGTCTTTTTGGATCATGCTGAAACGCGGCCCGTGGCTCCGGCACATCTTGTCCGGGGGCTTTCTCCGCGCAAAAAATGGCTTTTTTCCAAGCGCAGGTCTGCACTTTTTGGTGCGGCACCTGCGCTTTTTTGTTTGTCTTGGAACCAGGGACGGAGGAAAAAAAGATGAGTGAGAACCGTACACGGTTCCGGCTGGACCAGCGCCGCGCGCCCATTTACGAAGCGCTGGAGCGGTTCCGGCAGATGCGTGTGGTGCCTTTTGATGTGCCCGGCCACAAGCGGGGCCGGGGCAACCCGGAGCTGACGGCCTTTCTGGGCCAGCAGTGTGTGGGCGTGGACGTGAACAGCATGAAGCCGCTGGACAACCTCTGCCACCCGGTGTCGGTCATCCGGGAAGCAGAAGAACTGGCCGCCGACGCCTTTGGCGCGGCCCACGCCTTCCTGATGGTGGGCGGCACCACCAGCAGCGTGCAGAGCATGGTGCTCACCGCCTGCAAGCGGGGCGACGAGATCATCCTGCCCCGCAACGTGCACCGCAGCGTGCTGAACGCGCTGGTGCTCTGCGGCGCGGTGCCGGTGTATGTGAACCCGGAGGTGGACAAGCGCCTGGGCATCTCCCTGGGCATGAAGCGGGAGCAGGTGGAAAAGGCCATCAAGGAGCACCCCAACGCGGTGGCCGTGCTGGTGAACAACCCCACCTACTACGGCATCTGCTCGGACCTGCGGGCCATCGTCAAGATGGCTCACGACGCCGGGATGCTCTGCCTTGCCGACGAGGCCCACGGCACCCACTTCTACTTTGGCAACGGCCTGCCGGTGTCGGCCATGGCAGCGGGGGCGGACATGGCGTCCGTCTCCATGCACAAGAGCGGCGGCAGCCTGACCCAGTCCAGCCTGCTGCTCATCGGGCCCAACGTGCATCCGGGCTATGTGCGGCAGATCATCAACCTGACCCAGACCACCTCCGGCAGCTACCTGCTCATGTCCAGCCTGGACATCTCCCGCCGCAATCTGGCATTGCGGGGGCGGCAGGTGTTCCACCAGGTGGCCGACATGGCCGAGTATGCCCGCGAGGAGATCAACGCCGTGGGCGGCTACTACGCCTTTGGCAAGGAGCTGTGCAACGGCAACTCGGTGTTCGACTTTGACACCACCAAGCTCAGCGTCCACACGCTGGACATCGGTCTGGCAGGCATCGAGGTCTACGACATCCTGCGGGACGAGTACGACATCCAGATCGAGTTCGGCGACATCGGCAACATCCTGGCCTACCTGTCCATCGGCGACCGCCCGCAGGAGGTGGAACGGCTGGTGAGCGCCCTGGCCGAGATCAAGCGCCGCTACCGCACCGACGGCTCCGGCCTGCTGAGCCAGGAATACATCGACCCCGTGGTGGCCGCCAGCCCCCAGGAGGCCTTCTACGCTCCCAAAAAGAGCCTGCCCCTGCGCGAGACCGAGGGCATGGTGTGCAGTGAGTTCGTCATGTGCTACCCCCCGGGCATCCCCATCCTGGCCCCCGGCGAGCGCATCACCAAGGAGATCCTGAACTACATCGAGTACGCCAAGGCCAAGGGCTGCAGCATGACCGGCCCCGAGGACCCCGACATCTTACACCTGAACGTTCTGGCATAAGGAGGAGCGAATATGGAATTCTGGTTTTCCGAGTTTCACACCCCGGACGTGAAGCACAGCATCCGGGTGAGCAGACAGCTCTACTCCAAGCAGAGCGACTATCAGCGCATCGACATCTTTGAGACCCCGGAGTTCGGCCGGGTGCTCACGCTGGACGGCAACGTGATGCTGACCGAGCGCGACGAGTTCATCTACGACGAGATGATCGTCCATGTGCCCATGGCCGTGCACAAGGAGGCCAAGGATATCCTGGTCATCGGTGCCGGAGACGGCGGCGTGGTGCGGGAGCTGACC
>SKEJ01000836.1_pt1 | contig 18050 bp, 16 predicted proteins | sample 4826721 | NCBI WGS metagenome assembly SKEJ01 (sample SAMN11008812, study PRJNA524170) | human gut metagenome | biome: Human fecal sample; material: Feces; isolation source: fecal sample from pouch patient p31 | host: Homo sapiens | place: Israel: Tel-Aviv | collected 2015-06-02 | reverse complement strand
GGGTATGGTCTAGGGGTCGGGGTTAAACGTAGTAGATGGGCCGGTTTCGTGGCGGGGGCATCGCAGGCAGCCGACCGAGGGCGCCCGGAAGTGAGCAAGGCACCCGTCTAACGACCGATTTCCAGCCAGTTGCATAGTACGTTGGCTCGCAACTCCATTTCCGTCGTCTTTTGCGCCTTATTTTTGCACCTATAGCGCAATTCCAAGCGCGAGCAAAGACTTCGCACGATCGCATCAAGTTGCTCGGCATCGTTAAGCATGTCGTGCGTAACCAGGAAGACGTCATACCCCATACTTTGCAGCGCCGTCATGCGTTTGGCATCGTGGTCGAGCACGGCGCCTGATTCGTGGATGACCTCTCCCTGAATCTCCACGATGCCCGCCTTCATTATGGTTGGATTCACGATCACGATATCCCCGAAGCAGACTCTTTGCCCTGCAATGCTCTGCGCCGATGCGGTAAGCGGCGTAAGGTCGTTAATATATACGTTTCGAAAGCCGGCACCGCCGCGCGAGCGAGGAAGCGATAGCAATAAAATTCCTGCAACTTCAAGCGGAGAAGCTGCTATACCTGTCACCAACTGCGCGGCGTTGTAAAACTTCGTGCCCCACTTTCGTCTTTTCATCTTACTGGCGTACTCATGAAGCTCGTGTAATTCGATGAGCGGCTTCCTCGTCCAGAGCGAAGTACCCTTTAGCCTTGTGACCTCCTTTGTTTTTTGTCCGTTGGGCCCCTTCGTATTTACCTGTTCTTTTACTTTTATGCGCGTATAAACGCGTTTCCATTGTGGCTCGTCTTGGCTTTCATCGAGGTCAAAGAGGGATTCGGTGGTTGCATTCTCGGCAGCGTCATTGGCTTTGTCTAGTTCCGCCTCTGCTGCTGCGGTGGGCTCAAAGACTGAGAACCATCCGCAAAATTCGTACATGGCAAGGACGAGATCGGTTGGAGACACAAAGCGTGCCATGGTAAATAGCGTCGCAAGTGGATTGCTAACCCTAAAGCTCATCGCGGTTTCCAGCGTGCTATCCACTCCCGAAGCATCATCACAGTGGATTGTTGTCCGTAATCCTGAATGGTAGTTAATGCTACCGGGCACTGTGGTGGTAATAATCGGGGTCTTGAGGATATCGGTTACGAAAGGGGCTTGGGCTAGAGCTCGCCAGCCGTCTTCTGGGCTTGGCAGTCTTGGGTAGAGGTCGCGGATCTGCGGTGGGCAGCGCCAGTAGCGAAATGCGGTGTTTGCGCAGACGATCTCGTCCATATGGGCCTCCCCTAGCTTTGGCTGCGTGCCGTTATGTTTGCAGGTAGACCGATTATCAATGGCGGCATCATGCCGGTAAGTACTGGAAGCTGACCAAATGCTGGCCAATAGCTTGACGTAATTCGCCTAAAGATCGCCGTGTGACACAAATCTGCTGGCAGGCGTTCTGGGGCCGTGGTCCCTATCTCCACATTTGTGCGTGAATCCCATGGCAAATTCAATGAAAGAGCGCATGAGCTTTATGCAAAACGCGCGATGGCGTCAGTTCAAGAGAGATCAGCTAGAAAAGCGTTTGAAAATTTCGATTCGATTTTGGTGTCAGATTTGGTGTCAAATAGAAAAAGGCCAGAGGCTTAACACCTCTGACCTGCTCTTTTGATGGTGGGCGATACAAGATTCGAACTTGTGACCCCATCCGTGTGAAGGATATGCTCTACCCCTGAGCCAATCGCCCGTCGCCTTTCGGCAAAAGAGATACTAACATAGCCGTACGTGGTTTACCAAGAACTTTTTGCCTCCGATTTTAAATTCGTGGGTGCTAGCCAAGCCAAAGCAACCAAAGCAATCGACAAAACCGCAGCTAAACCACCATTTACCGCTTAATCCACGAAGTCTCGGGGCGGCAGATAAGTCGCGCGTTGTTGTAGGCCATGTCGAGCGTGAGACAGGTACGCGCTGCGTAGAAACCGTCCTCGCGCTGGATGGTCAGCGCCAGTTCGGGCTTATCGCCGGTCAGGCACAGCGGTAGGAGTAGCTGGATCCGGCCGCCGTAGAACTGCGGCACGGCGAGCGTGTAGTTGGCTGCGGCGCGGCGGGCGGCCTCGACGACGGCTCCCTCAAAGGCACGGCGCAGCAGTAGCGAGTTGCCCTCCCCCATCAGGCTGGCAGGAATACGCGTCAGGTTCTCCTCGTCGCCCAAAATATGGTCGATGTTAGAGCGGATGGGCAGGCGGTAGTCAAAGACCAGCTCGGAGGGGTCCTCGGCAAAGCGCACGCGGCACGGCAGGTACTCAAACGAGACCAGCATGGGGTCGCTCTCCTTAAAGAAGCCCTTCAAAAACCAGCGCTGGCGCGCGTCGGGCTTGGTGTTGGGCTCAAACAGACCGTAGATGGTCTCGTAGCGACGCGTGTACAGGCCGGTATTGAACAGGCAGCGGTCATCGTCGAACACCAGCGGCAGATTGGACGGCCCCGTCTGGTCCAAGTCGCGCTCGGTCAGGAACACCGCGCGGCTAAACGAAAACGACAGGTAGTTTTTGAGGATGCGGTTGCCGGGACCCCAGTCCTCGGGATCGGCGAGGTCGACTAGGCGGTCGTAGCAGGGCTCGGGGCAAAACGCAAAGTCGTATACATTGCTGCACAGGGTGCTGGGGATCTCCATGTGGCGTCCATTCCATTTCATAACTGGCGTGCGGATGCTTAGATTTTATACGCGCGACGGGTCGCCGGCACGCACAACGCAATTGCGCCTTAGCTCTTTGACGAGCTTGTCGCGGGAGCGGCTTCCGGATACGAGGTCGCGGATCCGAGCGAAGTGCGGGAAAACCGAGATCTGTCGACCAGGCCCCGGTTTTACGCTTTCGAGACATGCTTTTTTAAATAGCAGATGTCTTGGGGCTGCTATGGCGGCCATGTAATTTGAAAAATGGAAGTCCGATCAACAAATAGGGGTGCCGCGGCAAACGCCAGGGCACCCCGTCTCAGAACCTATATTGCTTTCCCCTAATCCTCTAAGTACTTAGAGGAATGCAAGGACAACAGCAACGACAATGCACGTGACACCTATCCCGAGCGGAAGTCGTGCTTTCTTCTTTTTGTCCTTAACAAGAAAAGCCTCGATTGCAGACGCAAGGACCAGAAATCCGCCAATAATCAGCAGGTCAAGCGCAACGAAACGGACGGTCGAAATATCGGAAGAAATCCCTCCGGCATTAACGTTCACGAGCGTAAAGATCGCGGCGAAGATGGCAAAGAGTGCCAGCACATTACCGTAAATACGAGATTCGATATTGACAACTTCTTCCTTTTTGTCTTCAACCTTTTTGAGCTCTCCGGCATAGACGTCGGAATAGTCGGCGAGCCCATTAAAGTTAAGCTCATTGGAAAAGGCTCCATGGTAAGGATGGACAATCGTGCCTTCGACGTGCTGGAATGCGACCTGCGCGATGCCCTTAGACTTATCGAGGGTAATGGTGCTGCCGCTTACGTTTGTAACACGATAGAACAGCCTAGTTCCATGGCCAGGGAAATAGAGCGGTGCATCCAAAGAAAGCCCCTGGCGAATGCGCGAATTGCGCAGAAGTATGCTAGCAGTCAGATTATTGGGTAGTGCGACACATTCAACGCAAGAGACAAAAGTCGAGTCTCCGGGGCCAAGCTCGACCTCGAACTGCTTGCTTTCATTAATGTAGAACCCGTCGGTGCGCAAGTCATACGTAACCTGGCCGATGTTCGAAGCATCGGCATTGAGCAGCACCTTGTTGTCGATAAGCTCTTGAATCTTAGTATCGCTCAAGTACATATGAACCACTTCCTTAGGACAACGAGTATAGCACTGAGGTATTGCACTGGCGGCTGTCCCCAAAGGGGACATAGGTGAAGTAAGTTCAACTTCTCTACTCGGTACGCACCCTTAAATAAACTCTCCTGTCTCCAGGTCTACGAAGTCCGCGAGCTTTATCTTTCCGGAGAAGCCACTCCCCTTGTACTTTCCTGCATAGGTTTCAGAGTCGAACTTGAACGAAATGTTATAAAGCTTTCCGGTCTTTGTCTTCCTGATCAGCCCGTTTTCCAGCATGTAGCTCAGTACCCTCTTATGGCTTTCTTTATCGTTGCCGTTTAAGTAAAAGCAACAGACACCTTGTTTCGAGCCCGCCGCGATGAGCGTTTCGGGATTGGAGTATTTGGCCTCTACGACGACGCCATCAAGAACTGCGGTACCGACAATGTCGTCCATGAGGGCGGTTTTGAATGGAGAGAAGAAGAACATCCATTTGCCGCATTGGACTGGATCTATGTCGTGGATTCGCTCCTTATTGATAAACCAGATCCACGAGTAAGATTGAACTCTGACAATAGAGCCAGAATCGTTTAGAGGCGTTTCTTCGACGGAAGGCGTTAATTTCTCGTTGTTGCCTGTGTTATTTGAGCTTGCCATTTCATTTATCCTAACATTCGCCCTTAATAAAGCTCTTCGCCAGCAGCCTCGAGCGCTTGTATCGCTGCGCGTTTTAGCTCATTGAGACTTTCGTAGCCGCTTTCCGACAGCGGGACTATGCGCACGTTGAATGAGTCACCGTACTTGTAATCGGCATACACATCGCAATTGCCCCTACCGAGAAACTGTATGGCCGCCCGATCAATTGCCTTTGCGCTTTGGCCTACGTAGTACAGATCTTTGGTTGCATTATGGACAATGAAGATGCCAGTAATTTCGCCTTGCTGTGCCAGGGCCTTTCGCTGAGCCATAAACTCTTCGGCGCTTGCGACGATTTGCGGATCATCTTCTAGGAGCGATTGGCGTATCCCCAGTAGTTTCTCTTGTTGCTTTGATGCCGTAATAACAAGAAGGAGCCCGTCCACAAAAAAGAACAAGCCAAAGAGCAAGAAAGGAAAAGAAAGCGAACCAAATATGTTGTCACTCGATGACAGAGCGGAAAAGAGACTGACAATTGCCAATACAAGACCAGTAGCGCTGATGACTTTACCGATCGAGATGAGCCTCCTTGGAGGGGCCGATGCGACGGTTTTGATTTGATAGTAGTTCCTCACGGTATGACTCCAGTGATATAGGTAATTGAATCTAAATGATGCTTTATAAACGGCAGCATTTAGATTGCAATTATCTTATCGCTCTGGCAGATGGGGTGTAAGGCTCAACATCAGTAACAGTTCGAGAGGCAGTCGAGCTGAACAAAATAGTGCCGTCGCAGCGATAGTTGATACGGCACCAATCTCTAGGAATTTATTTAGTAGAAGGCTAAAGACTTTTGCAATAGCTGCATTCATCCCTCCCCCGGTCTTGCTTAAACGGGGACTTAGCAGCGATATACGGCAGCCAGGAGCGCTGTTCCCAGAATTAAAAGCGTTAAGGACGCAGCGATCCAGTTGCTGTCGCCGGTCTTGGGGAGTGTCGCAGTTGTCGCGGTGGCAGCTTTGGGCTTGGGGACTTTGGCGACTGTGGTCTTGGTTACTGTCGATGTTGTCTTGGTTGTTGTGGCCGCGGGTTTCAGCGCGGGATTTGCCGTGGGCCCTGTGGTGGGCTCTCCGGCAGCGGGGTTAGCATCGGCGGAAGACTTGTTCGCGCTATCGCCCGGTACCTCGCCCCCATCGGTCTCCCCCGCCGGCGGCGTGGCCACATCGGGCTCAACCACCACATGCGGTGCCACCGCACCGGTGGTATCCACCACGCTACCAGCACCAAAGACCCCGCCAGCAGGTGTCACAAACCCTGCGGACACAAGCGACCCGCCCGTGCACGCAACGCCGCTGTCGGCACCGGCCGCATCAAGCCACGAGGCGTCGACAGAAAACCGACAGCCGGCCGCGCCATCGCCAAGGCCCGCATCCTGCAGATACACACCGTAAGCGCGCACGCCCGCTCCGGACCCGGCGCCCGCGGCAACGACGCGTCCGCCGCCGCGCACGGCCATGTCGCCTGCGATCACGCCGGCGACCGCCTCGTCCGTAATATCGGCCCCGTCTGCCCGGGCATCGACGGTGCATCCGTCCACCACGAGCGCCCGCGAGACGTGGATCGCGCACTGCGAGCCCGATGCCGCCAGGGACCCGGTGCCGCGAAGCGTCAGGTCGCCCCACACCTCCATGCCGCACTGCGTGATGTCCGCATCGGGAGCATGCGACTCGACCACCGAGTTGCGCCCGGCAAGCGTCGCGACCAGGTCGCCGTCGGCGCCGATGGCCTCGCCAGCGTAGCCGTTAAGCTCCAGGTGGTCGGCATCGGTCCAGGCCCAACCGGGGCCCGATACGCCCGGCTCGTAGTATGTCGCGCCCGCGATGATGAGGCTCTCCGCGCCCGCGGCATAGGAAGGCCCGCCCAGCAAGACGCATAGGCAGGCCATGGCGACGATCGCAATGTAGTGACGGCTGGTGTAGGACTCGGGGGCAAACATACCCGCTCCGATCTTCGCAGGAGCCAATAGAATATGCACCAGAAAATGCCCTGGTAGCAGCAGTTATCAGTTTAGCGAGATCAATGCAGGAGCAAAGAGAAATCGCGTAAGCGATGTCCACAATTAGGTGTAAATCGTTTTGTCAGTCGGTGAAAGGAAGGATAAAATTACGAATGCGAGCGCCACGTCCTCCACAAGTTCTAGAATTTCAGAGACAAAGTCGAAGGGACATGTTAAGGTGCAGTCAGTAAACCTGCCCGGCCTCTGCTTATCATGCACACTGGCGGGTCTTTTTTTCAAGTTCTAGGAGCCGAGATAAGTTGGCGGCGGAACGCTTGTTAATCGGCTTCTCCGGATGCTTGCCGATTCGATCGCTCAGGAAGTAGCTCTTAGGGATCCCCGGGTCGTGCGGTCCGTTGCCAAGGTCGCAGTTGATGACTATGCCCAAAGAGGGACGCGAGCACGTCGGTCAGAATGCGTTCGGTGGCCAACTTGGCGAAACCCGTCTACGGGCATGGAAACAAAACAAGCGACGCTGCTAATTAGTAGCGCCGCTTGTATCAAACGTCATTGCTCCGGTGAGCTTGGTGGATACTCATAGGTAAGCGAGTCGAGGTGTCCAAGTCTTATGAAAATGACAGTCTAACTCTTGGCCAAGCCAGAGACATATCCCAACGCGTCGGGAAACGACGAGCTCACGGCATCCAGCAGCACGAAGAGCTTGATGCAAGTCTTGCGTCGGATCGGCTTGTACATCATACCGTGCTGGAGGAAGTTTCGGTTAAGCTCGCCCTCTCGCTCGCGGTTGAAGTCATCTCCCGACCTAAAGAAGTAGTCCACGGCATCGCATATGTTGGCAAAGTCGATTAACGAAATGGCCATTGCGGGGAGCTCACCGTTACTTCCATCCGAAAGCGAACGGTTCAGTTTTTCATCTCGCGAGACCAAGACCTTTGTTTATGATTGTCCCTCTCATCTCGCCTAGGCCCACAGCATACGCGAAACAGCTCTCGGTCAATAAGCGAGCAAAGCATCATGGCACAGGGCTTATAGTGCCTCTCGCGGAAGAGCGCGACGGCCTCGAGAAAGTCAACTTTCTTGGTAACACTGCTCTCAAGGCCGGCAATAAGGGCGTCAACATCGAGGAATGAGAGGTAGACGGCATCGGCTTCCCCCCGCGTCGAGGGGCAGTGCGGCGGGGAGTTGTAGGTGAACTGGTTGTTCGTGATTGCCCAGCCATACGAGCCCCAACGCCTCGAATCCTCAAGGATGGCCTCTCAGTCGAGCGAAGCGCCTATCTCCGCTAACTGCTTCATCAAGGAGGCTAGGTTCGAGCAGATGGACTCTCGTAACTCGTCAAGAACACCGAACCAGGAGCTCAGTTGCAAGCTAAGCTGGTCGGCAAAGCTAAAGAGGCCTTCGAGGTTCTTGGTGAATTGCTCGGTCATGGCGCGCACGGAGTCCTGGATCTGTGCAAGGCCTTTGAGGTGCGTGGCGCACGCGGCACAGATGGCGTCCGAAGTGCTAGGAGGAAGCTTTACGATGGCGCCAGAGCCGGCGGCGGTATCGGCAAGCTTTATTCGCTTGACTCTGAGCAAACACCGCCCTGCTGTTCATTAGACAAAGTTAGCTCCTAACACGCGATATCCGAACGAGCCAAACTCGGAAAAACAAAGGGGCTCCGAAGATGATACTCCGGAGCCCCGAATGCTTGTGCTACGCGATTGTTCAAAGGACTTGAGAAACCTCTAACATGCCACTTCTTGCGCAAGGGCAAGAGCTGAGCCTATTGCAAGCCGTATTGTTTGAGAGACGAGTTCGTAGCACCTTCAGCCGTCGCCGTAATGAATGCGAAAGAAATCGTCCTAACGGTCTTTGCAACGAGAGATTGCCCCCTGTCCCTGGCCGCCTTCTTAATCTTGCCCCACCTCGAATCGTCCTGAATCCTGTCGAGGAAGTCATGGCCTTTCCAGCTCAGCGAGCCGACGCTGAAAGTCCAAATTTCGTCATCCGCGTATTGAACGCTGTAGTGACCAAGGCAAAACTGCTTCGAAAGCGAGTTTGCTGGTATACGCTATAGCTTCGGCAGAATATCGATCAATCTTGAGATTGATGGGGGCCGAACAGTCATAGTCGTCTAATTTCATGCCAGGATATTGGGGTTTCGTGGCATAAAGATACGGAAAGTGCAGTTTTCGGGGTTCCAAAAACCCTGCAACATCAGCCTATTCCAGGTCGCTCTTTTTGAATGAAGTAGATAGCATCATGAGCAGAACGTCGTTCACTAACCTGCCTCGGAAATTGCAAAGCGCGGTAAATGCGGTTTTGCTAAGGAGCCCCATCTCATCATCGTCGATTCGGCCCTTTTCCGGCGGGCAGTGAACGATAAGGCCGCATCGAGAGCTCTTGCTGTTGATAATCTCTCTAAAGTCATCTTTGTTTAAATATCCGTAAACCACAATCAGCAGGAGCGCATCCTTTACCTTGGATATATGTTTATCCGAAACGCGTTGTATGTTCTTCCTCTTGATCAGACCAGAGTCGGAAAGATCCTCTTCGAGATCGTGGTAGTCCTCGTCATTCGCAACAATCATTATCTTCTTGCCGTACAGCGCAAAGCCAAAGCGCCACGCCGCTTTACCGAGACGCGTGAAGGCTCCGATAACCATTGCGATGACCGACAGGAATCCGATGAATTCGAGCACGAGAGATATGGTTCCTTCAACAGAAAGAATGCCAGAGATTACGTTGTTGATATCCATCGATTAACACCTACTCAACATTGATGAAGAACGGGTTGCTCCAACGGACGCAATAGCCCCTTCGAATTACAAAACATTGAACATAGTGTTTTCCCGTATACGCCGTCTCCTCGCGACGGGAAGTCTTTTCTATGTTTGGGAGCTCGAAACCACCCCTAGGGCAAACCTTCATAGCTTCATCGCCGGTATTCGTGACCTGCCACTTTACCTTGCCATCTTTTACCGGCCCACAGTTCACTCTGTACATGATAGTGGAGCCCTTCGGTATGGGCGCGCCATCGTTTTCGAGTACTCGTATTTCTCCTGAAGGCAATTTGACCGTTGCCGTAATTGTTGCATTTGGCTTACGAGCCTGCATGGGGAAGCCTAACGGTTGCCTGTGCTGAACAGACAATGCGTACTGTTGATTTTTTGACTTAGCTGATGACGTGGTTCCGCACGAAGGGCCTCCCGATGGGAAGTTGTTTCCAAGTATTTGCTTCCAGACGCTGTTGCCGGTTCCCTCATCCGCAAGATGCGAGAGGTGCTCGTTGAGTTTGTCCACGAACTGGGCGAAATCGTTATAGCAGTACTTTCCGGCAAGGTTGTTTCCCTCTATGGCTGGATCCTCAATGAAGGGAACCTGGTACGAGTCGAGTTCATCAGCGTATGCAACCGCAAGGTTTGCCATTACCTGCATAACGCAATCCTCGATTGACAACCCTGCTTCAGGGAGGTTGTCGGCGATCATCTTCTCAAGGGTGATGCCCTTAGGGAACTTCACCAAACTTGGGCAGTTCTCCCTTCTCCACCACTTCATTATCTTCACTAGAGGCTTGTAATCCCCGTTGAACTCTTTGTTAACCTCAGTCGACCAAGTGAGATGCTCTTTTGGATTCGTCTGCCTCCATTCGCTATCGTCTTTCGAACCGATGTAGAGAAGGCCGTCTTCATCATTGACCAAAGGGACAACATCGAGATGGAAGTTTGCCATGTCAATGCCGATGGAATGCGTTTGCACTCTGACGTTCTTGTAGCACTCGCGCTCACGTATCGCATCCTCGAGCTCGAGCAAGACGCAAAACGGGGAATCGTTGATGGAGTGGTTTGTCTCAACGATGATGTCAATATCGCAGCTGTCAGAATCTTTCTTCGGTCGTATGAAGGTCTGCTTGGCGTATGAACCCGAGAGGTATGTGTCCTTGCATATAGCCCCATAGGTCTCACTTGCCTTAAGATGGTCCCTGAGATTTCGGTGAAGTCGACTCGCTTCATCAATGGTGCTCTTGCTGGGATTGATGTCCTTCAAGAATGATTCAAAGTCTGCGCTATTTGTCATATAACCGCCTTTCCAAACAGATGTTCTAGTGTCTGACATTATAACAACCGTGCTTTAAAAATGTGGTTTTTAGAGCCATTGCTAGGCACAAGATGTTGCGGTCTCATTCCATCCGTACGATTCAGGAGCTGTCTGGCAAGCAGGAGGACAGAATGGAGCCTCAAAGCCTCCTTGAAGTCATTGAGATTCTTGTCGATTTTCGAAACATTTGCGCGCGACGATCGGCTTTGCTGTGCAAGGCCGCGCGGGCGCGATTTAAGCAATATGCTCCACTCGCTCGAGAGGGTTTTGCCCACAAGCGAGATGCCGGAACTCGTCAATGAGCTCGACTCTGTACTACTGAAGCATCCTACCTGTCTACAGCAGAATCACGCTGGAAATCGCAAAAACAATGGTGGCTTTTTTAAGGCCGCTATGAGCCAAAGCTGCCAAAGAGCAACAAACTAACTACAAACCATTGGCCTGCAAAAGCCCCGTGCATTGCAGCCAGCAGCGGGCTGCAATGCACGGGCCTGCCGTTGTGCTATGTACGTGAGATTCATACAGTGGTCTACTGCCCCTGTGCCCTGTACATGCCCTCGGTTGCCTCATGGGTGCCGCCCTGACGGCGGCCGGCGCCACGCTCATGGCGCGCCGCCCGGACGGGTCCGCCCCCGAGAAGCCGCATGAAGGCGAAGAGGAAGGCGAGCAGAATGGCCTTCCTGCTGCACCTGATTGGAATGGGCATGGGGCTGTGCACGCTCGTCGTCTACGCTTGCATCAAGGTTGGGGCTGAAAGCGAAGCGGCTGACTATGCGGGCTGATCAGTGAGCGTCAAACTGTTCGGAACCGAATGGAAAAAGAGAGGCCCTTTGCAAAAAGGACCTCTCTGCTGAAAGCATTCTAGAGAGCAGCCTTGGATTACCTTAAGGTAACTGTAGCGAAATCTTTTCCTTGACTTTGGTTGCCATGGCGTAGGACTTAGCGGTTTTGGATGTTCCGCCAAGGGCCAGATAAACATCCAAAACCATGTCCGCAACTTCTTGAATAATTTCATCTGACAGCTTGTCAAGGTCGAGTTTCTCTATGTCACCGAACGTCAGGTTATCTTTTTTGGACAAGATGGAAGCAACGCCCATTATCACGTAAAATCGTATGTCGCTTATTTGGGACCCTTCTAAGTCTCTCTTAATTTGCGGAAACCTCAAGCATACCTGTTTTCCAAGGCTAGCGGCTCTGTAGTAAGCCTCAAGGTTGCCATCCTGCCCAAATATTTTCTTATACTGAGCCTCGTCAGACAAAAGCGTCGACGGTCTTGCTCTTGCCTGATCCGGTCTGCCGAGAAGTATCGACATCATGCATTGCGCAAGAAAGGAGAGGGTTACGATCTCCTCCCTCTTCCTCCCCTGGTTTTTGTAATAGTTCTTCCGCCTTTCGTAATACAACCCATTTCTTTTCATGTAGAGTTCGATTTGAATATGGATTTGGTCAGTAGCGCGAAGCGATGTCTTTTTCACCTGAGTTTGGTTGTTCGTCGCCAGTATCACTCTGTTTCTGGTCTCATCGCTTCCGGGCACAAGGATTTTTACCATCACATTTCTGGAATCTTCGGCGTCTTCCGTACGAGACTCCATAAATTTGTATATTTCATATGACGTTTGAAGTCCATTAACGATGCGAGGCTCTTCCATTTTCACTTCTGCTCCTGCTATTTGATAGGCTTCAGAAGCCAGTATCGTTACTCCGTTGTTGAGCCACCAGAAATCGTCTTCGCTAGGATGCTCCAACGTTTCCCTGATTCCTTTGTTGACTGAAACATTTCCCTCGTAATCTCTGACGTTCGCCTCGAAAAGATAGCTACGGAGCTGCCCCTGGTCGTCAGTGAGGAAGCGGTAGTAATCCGACAAAGACACCAGGCCAAAGACGTCCGTTCTCTGAGGAACCGACGCATAGGACCCCGAAAAACGCATAACAAGCCCGCTCTCTGCGGGAGGCGACCAGATGCGCATCAATTCGTCTGCTCCAACTAAAACGCACGAAGAGCTAAATCGGCTTACGCCGACGATTTCGTCAATGGCGGCCGGAAGCTGCTCTTTCTGAATCTTAACGCCGTCCGATGGTGAATCCGCATTCGCGATGTACACGAACTTCATTCGGATTTCGTTTCCGGCCATCGCTGCTGCTTGAATCGCTTCTCTTATTCTTCTAAAAGTATCGATAACACGTTCGGAATATTTATCATTGAATTCATTTAAATTTATACCGAATGTTAGAAGGTCATTACAGGTGTCCTTCCACTTCAAGAACACGTCTTCTTTGAATGATTTTGAAACCTTGGTCTGAAGAATAACTATTTCAACCCTTGATCCACGATTGATGTAGTCTTTAATCTGGACGTCCTCACTCAAGAAATTATTGTTGGCAAAGATGTAGATCGCATCGCAGCCCCCGTCTCGCGACCCTCCAATGAGCCCTTCCGCTATCTCATCGTCGTCAAGGTCGTATGGAGCCATGTATCGAGAAGAGGCCAACAGTTCAAAGTAGTCCCCTTTAGAACTATACTCAGCCTGCTTAGAGAATTCGTCCGAAATGAATCCGTCTATTAGAATCTGGCTGTTAGTTGGCATTCTTCCTCCATCCAAAGATGAATAAACTAATGAAATGATATGACTTTTATGATTTTAGTGTAAACACCAAAACAGCCGCGTCTTAACACCCTGATAAGCTTTAGGCAAAATTATCGCAACGCCTTATTCAACAGGAGGTTGCGATGACGCGGGCAAACATAGAACACAGGAACATGTGGGCAGATCACATCGAACGCTGCCTCTCGTCCAGTATGTGTGTGGGACTGGTGTAGGCTCAACCACGTAAGCAGGCCCTGCCTTTACAGGTGGCTGGCCAAGTTCAGGGATGAGGGGCCCGGGCGCTTCCCATGCAGGAATGCCGCCACGATGGATTGGCTCGAGATCGCCAGTTACGGCCTGGCGGATGCAAAGGGCATCGTGCCAGTGGTGAGCAGCGCTTCGGATAGCGCGGTAGCCTCGGCTGCCAAGTGCGGCGATGTCGTTGTGAACTCGTTCACCACCCCCGACCGTGTGCTCATGTCACGACATTCCACCGACATGCGTGCCAGCATTCAGCGCCTTGCTGTCTGTGGTAGCGGAAAACTGAACACTTCGGCTTGACCATTTAGGGCACAAAGGCAGGCACGCCAACCATCACAATCGACTACCTTGGTTGCTGCCTAGAAATATCAACCAGGGAGGTCGGAAAGGTGTGATCAGCATGTCCACGGTTCATTCTATACGGCAGATGAGGAAGCGGGTCGACTCGATATCCGAGAATGCCTGAAAAACGGGCGTGTCGCGTAACACGGTGTACACCAAGCTGAAGAGCCCGACCTCACGCCACCCATCCTGGTGCGCAGGCGGGGCGACAGGTTGCTCAACGCCTACCGGGGTGTGTTTTGCGCACGGCTAGACGAGGGCTCGAGGCAGTGGCGCAAGCATCGCCACACCGCGCGCAGGATATGGCTCGCCTCTGCCCTCGAGGTGGACCGCATGAGCGCGAGCCAAGTGTCGAGGATCTGCGAGTTGTCCGACGCGATCGTTGAGGACATGCAGACCAGGGGCCTCTCTGATACGGCCTTTCCCTACGTCTGGCACGATGCGATCCGCATTAAATGCAGAGATCCGGGCCATGCCTCCTCGTGCGCGATCGTCACCGCCATCGGCGCCTGCTTAGATGGCGGTGACGATCGCTCGGGCTCGATGCCGTTGACACGGAGTCCTATGCCGGATGGTTGACGTTTCTGCGCTCGTTGCGCGAGCGGGGTGTTGAAGGAGTCGTCTGCGTAACCTCCATATCACTCCTTCTCGCACACAGCGCAGATTACCAGGGTGCGCTCATCAACCCAGCTGGAGAGCACCTTGCGGCTCGGGTATCCCATGGCCCCTATCGTGCGCGCCAGACTTTTCCCGTGCCCCGAGTAGTGATCGACCGCATTCCGCTTCTCCTCATCGGAATACCTCGGCCTGCGATGCTCCCCTTCCAGGAACTCATCGCCGCCGAGCTGGTATTCCTTCCGCCGGTTGTGGGGTGTGACACGGCTGGGTTAGCCGAGCTCTGCTATGGTGTCGGCCGTGCTGCATCCGAAACCGGCGAACGTCTCGATGGCTTTCGCCTTTTGTTCTGCGCTGTAAATCCGTATGATCCTGCCGGTCCTCTTTTGGTCCAGGATTTCCTCCGCAGTTCCAAGGGGCTAGATGGATAAATCAGGCAGGGCCATTACAGCGCTACGTGTTGAAAACTAGGCCAGCGAAGAGAACTTTGTGAAACGTTTTGTGAAGCGCGGCAGGACGAAGCTACCCCTCGGCAGAGGCGTCTCAACCGCCGGCGGGAACGTCGACACAGCTTTCAAGGTAGCTCTTCATGATGTCTTCCAATGTGGGCACGCGCCCTTCGGCCAATATGCCCAAGGCATCCAGCACATCGAATACGGCGGTTGCGTCATCGGCCCCGAGAAGGTCTTTGTTGCACTGGTTCAACCTCGCATCGAGCACAGTATGCCCGCGCCGCGCGGCCACCCTTGCAAGGGCATCGCCATCGGCAATCAGTGGGTGCCTTTGGATTTCGAAAACCAGCCCATACTCTTCGCCGGGCTTTCTGGAATCGAGATCAAACGCGAGTCCGATCTCTTGGACAACGAGCCATGTTTCGGCATATAGCTTCCCCGCCTCATCCAAGAATAGCCTCGTCATAGCGGGCACGAAATCCCCATACCCAAGAAATTTCCCGCAAAGAAGCGTTTTCGACAGGGAAGAGACCTTCGGATAGCGAGACAGCCACGCCCTGCCCTCTCGAGTTTTAAGCAAGGGGCAAACCTCTTCGGGATTTCCAAGCATTTCCGTAAGTATGTAGAACCTGGCACAGAAGGCGGCGGCGGTCCTGTTAATCCGAATGCCGGGCGCGTAATGGCCCATCGGAGTCTCGAAGCCGGCGGCCCTTTCATATGCGACCCTGCACTCCGCACGCATACCAAGCAAGGCGTAGCACAGGCTCATCTCGAAATAGGGATATCCGAGGGACGGTTGCTTATTGAGCGCGGCGAGGCGCTCTTCGGCAATCGAGAGCTGCAATTTCGCCACCTCGGGTTTGTCGTACAGTGTCAGCCGGGCAAGCTGCCATCGACACTCGAGCGCCGCCATAACCTGCAGGCTTCTCTCAAGGAGGCCTATAGCCTCATCAGTGTACGACACGGCGCGCTCAACGCTCTCTCCAACCATTAAGGCTAGGGCAGTGCGTTCTCGCAGCACTTGGGAGCGCCGCAGAATCGCCTCGGGAGGAAGGCCATCCTCCATCACATCCAAGTCATGCTCCGCGTCCCCATCCTTGAAATACCGCATTACGCTCTCAGCCAAAGTATTTGGGAAGCGGTCATTCACCGCCAAGCCCGAAAGCATCGCACTCAGGTTCTTATGGGCATAGTAGCGTGCATCGGGGTCGCTTACGCACAAAAACCGATCGCATCGAGCGAAGAAATTGAGCACGGGTGCGGGATCGAGCCCGTCGGACCACGCGATTCTGCCCAGGCTCGCCATAGCGACGACGCGCTGTTGCTCGGAAAGGGAGGCATTGCTGAGGGTGTTTTTGACCTCGACCAAATACAGCTTGTTCCTGTCCTCGATACTTGTCCCTATCTGCCTCATGAAAAGAAGCCGCAGATTGAAGAGCTGCGCAAAATCGTTGGGGCCAATCGGAGCAAGCGCCTTTTCGCATTCCTCAATCAACCCCCACCCTTCTTTAACGCCGCCATCAGGCAAGCCGATTTTCGTTTTATTCAATGCTGCGTTCTCAAACAGCAGCAAGAGGAACGACTTATTCCGAACGCCCAGACGCTTAGCTTCGCGATACGTCTTCTTGAACTCGTCGTCGGCGACTTTGAACTGACCGTTCACGACATAGCTAATCGCGCGGTTGTGCCAAAGCTGGACCGTGATGAAAGGGTCTGTCTTGTCGGTTTTCTCGGCCAAGGCGCTTTCGAGCTCCGCTTGCGACCCAGCACGATCGCAAGCGGCGTCCGCGATAATATGGAGGGCGAAATGCCTGAAAGCCGGCTCTAAGTTTTCGTTCTCAAGCATCCTTTTCGCAACGCCGTTGTTTCCCAAGTAGATGTTGCAGAAAATCCTATCCTTGTCGAGGCAGGTGAGCTGCATTCTGGACAGTCGATCACGGTCAACCGAGTTCATCAGCCTGAAGGCAGCTACATAGTCGCATTCGGGAAGAGAGGGATCCGCCTTGTCCACTATGTCATCGAGCTGCTGCGCACACCAAAAATAGTTGACGAGAAGAGCGAACAGACTCAACGCGAGAAAGGGCGATGCCACACCCGCCAACCATAAAAGGCTAAGCTTTACCGATGCAAACAATGCATCGGACGCCAGTGCTGCAACATAGATACCGGCCTTGTAAAACCGCGCCAAAGCCTGCTTACGCAACCACAGCAAAAACAGCCCGACGACAATCGAAAACGCCAGGATAGAATGGGCCGGGTCAGGCCCCGTGACGATATCAATCGCAGCAAGGATATCTTGGAACGCCATAATCCTCCGCTAGACTCGAGTCCAATACTCGTTTGCTATTGTAGCTTGCATTCTGCATTGATCTTCCTTCATGTAGTTTCAAATCGAACACATGTTTTGTTTTTAGGAACAGAGTTACATCAAAGGAGGCCGTATCAGCCAACGCTGATACGGCCTCCCTCTAGATTCGATTTTTGTATATCACCAGATCCTGGGAGTACACCTCTCCCCTAGTCCCGCTTAAACAGATCCCTCGTGTGCACCTTGTCCGCCACGTCCGCGAGCTCGTCGCTCCAGCGGTTGGCGACGATCACGTCGCAGCCGGCCTTGAAGGCCCCCAGGTCGCGGGTCACCTCGGAGCCGAAGAACTCCGGCGCGTCCAGCGTGGGCTCGTAGACCACCACGGGCACGCCCTTGGCCTTCACGCGTTTCATGACGCCCTGGATGGAGCTAGCGCGGAAGTTGTCGGGTTGGACTTCATCGTCAGGCGGTTGACGTCCGCGACTGGCTTCGGCTTGCCGGCATGCTTGAGATTAATAGAGTTAAATATAACCTTGCTCTCAACTAGCTATTCGAGTTGTGCGGCTATACCGATGGATGCGATTCTTGGTAAAGCGCAACAACTTCAAGTTGATAAACAGGCTTGCCACTAATCTCCATTATCGCCACTAAATCACATTTAATTGGTCCAGAATTTAAGGCTGCCACTGACTTGATAAGCGCCTCTTTGCTGGCGGTGTCCATAATTTTGGTAAATACAGTATTTTTCATCAATTGGGTTCCGTCTGGAAACACTCGTTTGATTTGTGCCAAACAGGTCAGATCAATATCTATTATATCCTGCCGAATAGCTTGATATAGATTTTGGTCGGTTATCGTACCAATTACGGCATAAGCCTTGATTGTCATTTTCATTGCAACAGCCTCAGGACTCAGCGCAACGCGTTGCGCTGAGTCCTGAGGCGCGAATCCGGGTAGGCAACCCCAGAGGGGCCGGAATCCCCCGGCCCGCG
>SKEJ01000820.1_pt1 | contig 18260 bp, 17 predicted proteins | sample 4826721 | NCBI WGS metagenome assembly SKEJ01 (sample SAMN11008812, study PRJNA524170) | human gut metagenome | biome: Human fecal sample; material: Feces; isolation source: fecal sample from pouch patient p31 | host: Homo sapiens | place: Israel: Tel-Aviv | collected 2015-06-02 | reverse complement strand
CATGACTGAAGAACAGAAATTCCAGTTAGAGATTTACAAACTGGTCATGAACCAGAACGCAGCCGCAGAAGAAGCATTTCAATTCATTGGCACTGACGAACTGAAGCTTGAGCTATTCAAAATTCACTTCCAGTCAGGCGGCGCTAATTCGGATATCACGACCCGCACTATCGAAGCGGTGCGTAAATCGAAGGAAGCGTTAGACCTGTTCACTACCGGAGCATGATGCTCAACCTGAAATAACAAATAAGTGAGATGAATATGGCAGCACCAAAGGGCAACCGATTTTGGGAGGCCCGCAGTAGTCATGGGCGAAATCCTAAATTCGAATCGCCCGAGGCGCTGTGGGCTGCTTGTTGTGAATACTTCGAGTGGGCTGATGATAACCCGCTATGGGAGGGTAAGGTATTTTCATATCAGGGAGAAATAATTAAGGCTAACGTTCCTAAGATGCGAGCCATGACTATTTCAGGATTGTGTACCTTCCTTGATATCACCAGGCAAACATGGGGAACCTTCCGGTCAATGGAAGGTTTTTCTGACGTCACATCACGAGCGGAAGACATCATCTACGACCAGAAATTCTCTGGCGCAGCCGCTGACCTTCTCAACGCTAACATCATCGCCCGTGATTTGGGCCTCAAAGAGCAGTCGCAAGTTGAAGACGTGACACCTGATAAGGGAGATCGCGATAAGCGGCGCTCTCGTATCAAGGAGCTATTCAACCGTGGAACTGGACGCGATTCTTGATAACCTGAGCGACGAAGAGCAAATCGAATTGCTCGAGCTACTTGAAGAAGAAGAGAACTACCGTAACACACACCTGCTATATGAATTTACGCCATACAGCAAACAGCGTGAGTTCATCGACGCCGGACATGACTATCCAGAGCGATGTTTTATGGCTGGTAACCAGCTTGGTAAGTCATTTACTGGTGCTGCTGAAGTCGCGTTTCACCTTACAGGGCGTTATCCGGGCACAAAAGGCTATCCTGCTGATGGTAAATATGGCGGTGAGTGGAAAGGTAAGCGTTTCTATGAGCCTGTTGTCTTCTGGATTGGCGGCGAGACAAACGAGACGGTAACCAAAACGACTCAACGCATCCTGTGCGGTCGTATCGAAGAGAATGACGAGCCAGGCTACGGTTCCATACCTAAAGAAGACATCATTAGCTGGAAGAAGTCTCCTTTCTTTCCGAACCTTGTTGATCATCTTCTGGTTAAGCATCACACGGCTGATGGCGTTGAAGATGGCATTTCAATCTGCTACTTCAAGCCATACTCGCAAGGCCGTGCTCGCTGGCAGGGTGACACAATCCACGGCGTGTGGTTTGACGAAGAGCCACCATACAGCATTTATGGCGAAGGTCTTACCCGTACCAACAAATACGGGCAATTCTCAATTCTGACGTTTACCCCGCTGATGGGGATGTCTGACGTTGTTACCAAGTTCCTGAAGAATCCCAGCAAGTCGCAGAAAGTGGTCAACATGACCATCTATGACGCTGAGCACTACACAGACGAACAGAAAGAGCAAATCATCGCATCCTATCCCGAACATGAGAGAGAGGCGCGTGCTCGCGGTATTCCTACGATGGGTAGCGGTCGAATCTTCCAGATACCGGAAGAGACGATTAAGTGTCAGCCGTTCGAGTGTCCTGATCACTTCTACGTCATCAACGCAATGGACTTCGGATGGGATCACCCACAGGCACATATCCAGCTTTGGTGGGATAAAGACGAGGACGTGATTTATCTTTCTCGCGTCTGGAAGGCCAAACAGAAGAAGGCGACAGAGGCATGGAGTGCTGTTAAAGCATGGAGCAAAAACACCCCTACGGCTTGGCCTCATGACGGGCATCAGCACGAAAAGGGAGGTGGCGCTCAGCTCAAGGAACAATACGCCGACGCTGGGTTCGACATGTTGCCAGATCATGCAACATGGCCTGATGGAGGTAATGCGGTCGAACCCGGGATAGCAGAGATACGCGACATGATGCTCGACGGTCGTTTCAAGGTATTTAACACCTGCGAGCCATTCTTTGAAGAGTTTCGCCTGTATCACCGCGATGAGAACGGGAAGATCGTCAAGCTAAACGACGACATCCTTTCTGCTGTTCGCTATGGCTACATGATGAGGCGTTTTGCAATACAGATGCGAGACATCAAAGATCCTAAAGAGATTGATTACTCAAGCTACAACATACCTTGCGGAGTTGGATGATGGCTGATGATAGAAAGATGACTGACTGGCATCGCAAGGTGCTGTGCAACTTTGATAATGCCTGGTCAGCAACGCAGGATATGCGAGAGCAGATTATTGAGGCTCAACGTTTCGTCCGGGTGTCCGGCGCACAGTGGGAAGGCAGCACAAACGCTGGTTACTCATTTGATGAAGGCAGGTTTGAGCATTACCCGCGTTTTGAACTGAATAAGATTGCCCGTGAATGTGATCGCATCATTGGCGAGTATCGACAGAATCGCATCAGCGTTAAATTCAGGCCGAAGGACGATAAGGCATCGGAAGCGTTAGCCGAAAAGATGAACGGCAAATTCCGCGCTGACTATCAGGAAACATCCGGTGGCGAAGCGTGTGATAACGCATTTGATGATGCTGTAACGGGCGGATTCGGTTGTTTCCGCATGTGTGCCGATTACGAAGATGAAATGGACCCAAGTAACGAGCAGCGACGCATCAGCCTTCTTCCTGTTTACGACCCAGCGACATGCGTCTTCTTCGATCAGGACAGCAAGCAATATGACCGTTCTGATGCTATGTGGGCTATGGAAATGTTCTCCATGACGCCTAAAGCGTTTGAGGCTGAATACCCTGATTCCATCGCGGCAGGCCTTTCTCGTGATGACACTGGCACTCAATATGACTGGTCAACGCCAGATGCCATCTATGTTGGGCGCTACTACGAAGTTCGCATAGAGAAGGTGAAGCTCACGGCATGGCGCAACCCTGTTAGCGGAGAAACGGCAATCTATGATGAAGAGCAAATCAAAGATATTGTCGACGAGCTGACCGATGGTGCATTCGAACTGATTGGCGAACGGACAGTGAAGAAACGCAGAGTTTATTGCGGTCTTCTGTCTGGCGCTGAATGGCTGGAAGAACCGAAGCGTATTCCGGGTGAACATATTCCTCTCATCCCGGTATATGGGCGTCGCTCATTTGTTGATAATCAGGAGCGAATCGAAGGCCACGCAGCAAAAGCGATGGATGCACAGCGTCTTGAGAACCTGATGGTTTCCATGATTGCAGATAACGCTACTCAGGCTGGCGGTGATGGTATTCCTGTAGTTGATGTTGACATGATTCCTGGTCCTCTCGCCACTCATTGGGCGGAGCGCAACAAAAAGCGCCCGGCGTTCCTGCCGATGGTCAGTCTGAAAAACAAAAACGGAGATATTACTGCGCAGGCTCAGGTCAGCAGTTATACACCTCCAACACAAATGCCTCCTGCTCTTGCCGGGCTATTACAGTACACCGGAACGGCTATTCAGCAAATTACAGGTGCGTCGCAGCTTGAGAACATGCCGAGCAACGTCGCTACCGATACCGTTGATAGCATCTTTAACCGGATGGACACGCAGTCCTATATCTACATGGACAACATGGCTAAATCCATGCGCCGTGCTGGCGTCGTGTGGCTTTCTATGGCTCGTGAAGTCTATGGCAGTGATACGCCGATGCGTATCGTTAATGAGGACGGCAGCGATGACGTGGCGCTGATGACTGGTGAAGTGGTTGACCGTCAGACAGGGCAGGTTATCGCGCTTAACGACCTTTCGCAGGGTAACTATGAAGTGACTGTCGATGTCGGTCAGTCGTTCGCTACTCGCCGTGATGCAACGGTTAAGTCGTTACTTTCCATGCTGGCACTTATCCCACCAGGAACGCCGAAGCACGACCTTGTATCGTCGATGATTCTCGACAATATGGACGGCGAAGGGATGGACGACCTGAAAGAATACAACCGCAATCAGTTGCTTCTGTCTGGAGTTATCAAGCCGAGAACGCCAGAAGAACAGCAGATGGTTGAGCAGGCGAAACAACAACAGGCCAGTCAGCCAGATCCGGCTATGGTTGCTGCGCAAGGTCAGCTTCTTGCTGGTCAGGCTGAATTGCAGAAAGCGCAGAACGAACAGGCAGCCATTCAGGTTAAAGCATTCCAGGCACAGACTGATGCTCAGGTTGCAGCGGCAAATGTTGTGAAAATACTCGCATCTGCCGATAGTCAGCAGAAATCTGATATCCGCGAGGCTCTGAAACTGCTCGGACAGTTCCAGCAACAGCAAGGAGATAATGCCCGTGCTGATGCAGAGCTTGTCCTGAAAAGTCAGGCACAGGGCCATGCGCAGCGCATGGACATCAGCAGCATCCTGCAAAAATCAACTCAGCAACAACCACAGCAGTAATTAACCCATAACGTGCAATGGCTGTCTTTATGAGGCCTGGCACCCTATTGCCTTCCGATGGGCTGAACATCGAGTAAACAGGGGTAACAAATGGACCAGATGGCAGAAAACACACCAGAAGTTGAAATCGAAACCGACGCGTCAGAGCAGATTCCTGATGATGTCGAACTGGCTGAAGAAGTCGAAACAGAAGATGGCAGTGAGTCCTCCGGCAATGATGCAGAGGAAGCTACTGAAACTGATGACGACGAATCAGAACAGGAATTCTACTTTGGTGACGAAAAGCTGGACTCGCCAACCAGCGAAGATGGAGCTGAGCATGGACTGGTAAAACACTTGCGCAAGACGATTAAAGAGAAAGACCGCGAGCTGAAAGAGCTGATGCGTCAGTCTCAGAAACCCGTCGAGCAGCAGCCGGTAATCACTCAACCACCGCGAATGCCAAAACTGGATGATGAGGACATCGGTTTCGATGAAGAAATCTATCAGCAACGCATGGCTAAGTGGGCAGAGGATAACGGCAAATACCAGGAGCAAGTACGAGAGCGGAAACGAGAGGAAGAGGCGCGTACCGCAACGCTTCAGCAGAAAGCAGCCAATTACATGCAGAGAGTAAAAGCACTGAAAGTGGCTGGCTACCAGGATGCAGAGCAGGCTGTACGCGAAGATGTTCCTGTTCATATTCAGGACATGATCCTTCTTGAGTCAGAGAAGCCGGAAATCGTTGTTCTGGCACTCGGTCGCAACGCTGAACTGCGCAAGCAACTGGCAGAAGCTACCAACCCCGTAGCAATTGGTCGTCTGCTGGAACGTATCGAATCGAAGGCCAGAATCATGCCAAAAGCAAAAACCACGGCAGCCACAACCCCGACAGTTAAGGGGAGCAACGGCGCAGTAATCAACAACCTCGACAAATTGAAAGCCAAGGCGCTGGAAACTGGTGACTGGACGCCGTATTTCGCCGCTAAAAAGGCAAAAAAATAACCTATCGGAGCATTAAGCATGGCTAACCAATTAGCAAAAGACCTTGAAATCATGTTCGAAAACTACGTTGAAGGCTTTGAGGCCGCATGCGTAGTTTCCCGTAACGCTAAAAAATTCCGTCCCGGTGATACAGCAATGCAGCGAGCAGGTGATGTTCTGTATCGTCCGCAGCATTACCACATGAACATTGAGGAAGGCCTCGACCTCAGCGGCAAAACACCAACAGCACTGGTTCAGCGCCTTGTTCCTTCTGTGTTCAAGGAGCCGAAAAACATTCTGTACACTCTGGATGCGCGTGAAATGCGTGACCCTGAGCATAAAACTGAAGCTGGTCGCGCCGCAGGTATGCGCCTTGCTGCACAGATTGACTCTGACCTGATTTCCATGGTCACGCAGCGTGCTACTAACGTGATCGCAATGGCTGACTCAACCACTGGTTCACAGGGCCGCGATTTGTGGAACTGTGCGGCAGGTATTGATGCCACCATGACGGCGATTGGTGTACCGCAGGGTATCAACCGTCGCTCTTTCTGGAACCCCTTCAACTACAAAGACCTTGCTGGCGAGCTTGGTCACCGTGCCTACGCTCAGGGCGCAACCCTGACAGCATACGAAAAAGCGCAGATCCCTCCGGTTGCTTCCTTTGATAGCTACAAGACCGATATTTCTGGTCGATTACCGAAAGGAAGCACTGAATCCTTGACAGTATCAGGCCAACCTGAACACAAGGTTGAAGCGAAAGATTCAAATGGTATGCCAGTTGATAACCGACAGGGGACTATTACGGTATCTGCATCTGGCTTGCAGGTTGGTGATGCGTTCACCATTGCCGGTGTGAATTCCGTACACCAGATCACAAAAGATACCACCGGTCAACCGCAGGTATTCCGTGTTCTGGCTGTTAGCGGAACTACCGTAACAATTTCTCCAAAGATTCTCCCTGTTGAAAATACTGATGTTGCGAGTCGTCCATATGCAAACGTCGATGCCAAACCGGCAGAATCAGCAGCAATCACCATTCTCAACAAGAACGCAGCACCTGCTAACCTGTTCTGGGCTGATGGTTCTGTTGAACTGATGTACGGCAAACTGGCGTTCCCGACTGGTCAGGGTCCACAGGTAATGACAGCAACCACCGAGCAGGGCGCTACGCTGATCATGTCTTACGCCTTCGACCACATCAAAGGCGTAACCACTGCACGTTTCACCACTCTGTACGGTTGCTCTGTACTGGTTCCTGAATATACGGGCATCGTTATTGCCGGGCAGTAATTTTGGTGGGGCTTCGGCCCCATTTTTATTGGGAGAAGACAATGGCACGAACAATGCTCTATAAGCCTGGCAACATGATCACCTGTGGTCAGTTTGCTGTCGATTACATCATTGTTGATGACGAAGAAGTTAAATCTCACCTGAAAAAAGGCTGGGTAAAAACCCCTGAAGAAACCGCAACGAAGCAAAAAGTGGCTAAGGCGGAAGAAGATGGCGAAAACGAAGGGTGATCTCGTTCTAAAGGCTTTACGAAAAGCCGGGCTGTATTCCAATGCCACGTTGACAGATGCTGACCCTCAGGCAATTGAAGATGCCATTAATGACCTCGAAGACATGATGGCAGCATGGCAGGCTAAAGGTATCGAGCTTGGATATCAGTTTGCTGATACAGAAAACGGCATCATGCCGTTACCTGACGATGATTCAGGTATCCCTGCATGGGCAAATGATGGCGTCGCCTTGAAACTCGCTGTGCAAGTGTGCATGGATAACGTCATTCAGCCGTCAGACGCTCTCCTTACCGCTGCTGACAGTGCATACCAGACAATTTGCATCGCTTTAACCAAAATACCACCACTTGAGCGGCGAAATGACATGCCTCGCGGTAGTGGTAACAAAAGCGCGTTTACGTGGAATCGGTTTTACATCGAGAAAGATGATCCGAGTACGTGAGGTGAATAAATGCCGATTCAGCAACTTCCGCTTATGAAAGGTGTCGGCAAAGACTTTCGAAACGCCGACTATATCGACTATCTGCCAGTGAATATGCTGGCTACACCCAAAGAAATCCTGAACAGCAGCGGATATCTTCGCTCATTCCCGGGCATTGCCAAACGTTCTGATGTGAACGGTGTATCTCGCGGCGTCGAGTACAACATGGCGCAGGGTGCTGTTTATCGCGTGTGTGGTGGCAAGCTGTACAAAGGCGAAAGTGAAGTCGGTGATGTTGCCGGAAGTGGTCGCGTATCAATGGCGCATGGTCGGACATCACAGGCGGTAGGCGTTAATGGTCAACTGGTCGAGTATCGCTATGATGGCACGGTTAAAACCGTCTCAAACTGGCCTACAGACAGCGGATTCACGCAGTATGAGTTAGGCTCAGTACGCGACATTACGCGCTTACGTGGGCGTTATGCGTGGTCAAAAGACGGCACTGATTCATGGTTTATCACTGACCTTGAAGACGAATCACATCCTGACCGATACAGCGCACAATATCGCGCAGAATCGCAGCCTGACGGCATCATCGGCATCGGCACATGGCGAGACTTCATCGTCTGCTTTGGTTCATCGACTATTGAATATTTCTCCCTTACTGGCGCAACCACCGTTGGTGCCGCTTTGTATGTTGCACAGCCATCACTGATGGTGCAGAAAGGTATTGCTGGGACTTACTGCAAAACGCCATTCGCTGATTCTTATGCGTTCATCAGCAATCCGGCAACAGGTGCTCCGTCTGTATACATCATCGGATCCGGTCAGGTGTCACCAATCGCCAGCGCGAGCATTGAGAAAATCCTCCGCTCCTACACTGCTGATGAACTGGCTGATGGCGTGATGGAATCGTTGCGGTTTGATGCGCATGAGTTGCTGATTATCCATCTTGCGCGCCACGTCCTCGTGTACGACGCATCTTCAAGCGCCAATGGTCCTCAATGGTGTGTGCTGAAAACAGGGCTGTATGACGATGTGTACCGCGCTATCGACTTCATTTACGAAGGCAATCAGATAACGTGCGGCGATAAGCTGGAGTCCGTGACCGGGAAATTGCAATTCGACATCAGCAGCCAGTACGACAAGCAACAGGAACACCTGCTGTTTACTCCGTTGTTCAAAGCTGATAACGGCAGAGTTTTCGACCTTGAAGTTGAATCTTCAACTGGTGTTGCGCAGTATGCTGACCGCCTTTTTCTCTCTGCAACCACTGACGGCATCAATTACGGGCGTGAGCAGATGATTGAGCAGAATGAACCATTCGTTTACGACAAACGCGTTTTGTGGAAGCGAGTCGGGCGCATCAGGAAAAATGTCGGCTTCAAATTGCGCGTTATCACGAAGTCACCTGTCACTCTGTCAGGCTGCCAGATAAGGATCGAGTAATGGCTGATTCGAATCTCAACACCCCTGTTATTGTGCAGGCGACGCGGCTAGATACATCAATCCTTCCACGCAATATATTCAGCCAGTCTTACCTGCTGTATGTCATAAATCAGGGAGCTGATGTCGGCGCAATTGCCGGGAAAGCAAATCAGGCTGGTCAGGGCGCTTACGATGCTCAGGTGAAAAACGATGAACAGGACGTCGCACTGGCTGATCACGACGCAAGAATCACCGCAAACACAAAAGCGATAAATCTCCTTGAGGTCAGGTTAACAACCGCCGAAGGGAAGATAGTCGTACTGCGTAGCGATGTTGATTACTTGCTGGATGAGGTTATCGATATTCAGGGGCATCTGGTCACTGTTGACCAAAGACTGGATGGCGTAGAAAGCGATGTATCTGACATTAAGAGTGATTACGTATCGAAAACCGTAACCGAATCGCAGTCTCTTGCGTCACCGCTGGATGTAAAAACATCATATTCAGTTGATGGAATTCAGGTCGTTGGAGCAAGGCAGACCGGATGGACTGCAGCCACAGGTACGCCACTTCTTGGTTCATTCAACGCTAACCAGTCATACACGGTCGGCACTACGTACACACAATCCGAAGTCGCAGCTCTCGCTACAGGTTTGGAGCAGGCGCGGCAGCGTATTCTGGCGCTTGAAACAGCACTTAGATTACATGGGCTGATTGACTGATGATTACATTCAAACCAACGCGAAACATCGACCTGATCGAAGCAGTCGGAAATCACCCTGACATTATTGCCGGAAGCAACAACGGTGATGGATACGACTACAAGCCTGAATGCCGTTACTTTGAGGTTAACGTGCACGGTCAGTTTGGCGGCATTGTTTACTATCAGGAGATTCAGCCGCTTACATTCGATTGCCACGCCATGTACCTGCCAGAGGTTCGTGGATTCAGCAAGGAAATCGGGCTGGCGTTCTGGCGATACATTCTGACTAACACCACCGTTCAGTGCGTCACATCGTTCGCTGCGCGCAAATTCCGCCACGGTCAGATGTACTGCGCAATGATTGGCCTTAAGCGAGTAGGAACCATCAAGAAATACTTCAAAGGCGTGGATGACGTGACGTTTTACAGCGCAACACGCGAAGAACTAATCGACTTCCTGAATCACGGGAGATAGCCATGTTATATGCATTTAAGCTGGGCAGAAAACTGCGCGGCGAGGAACCTTGGTGCCCTGAAAAAGGCGGGAAAGGTGGTAGCTCTGATAAAAGCGCAAAGTATGCCGCAGAAGCTCAGAAGTATGCAGCAGACCTGCAAAATCAGCAGTGGCAGACGATCATGAAAAACCTTGCTCCGTTCACGCCTCTTGCGGAGCAGTATGTTAACCAGCTTCAGAACCTTTCCAGTTTAGAAGGTCAGGGGCAGGCACTTAATCAGTATTACAACTCTCAGCAGTATAAAGACCTTGCAGGTCAGGCGCGTTACCAGAGTCTTGCTGCTGCGGAGGCGACGGGTGGACTTGGTTCGACAGCCACAAGCAATCAACTGGCTACGATCGCGCCGACACTCGGTCAGTCTTGGTTATCAAATCAGATGAGCAATTACAACAATCTGGCAAACGTTGGGCTTGGTGCGCTGCAAGGTCAGGCAAACGCCGGGCAGACGTACGCCAACAACATGAGCAGCATTGCACAGCAAAGCGCAGCTCTTTCCGCTGCTAATGCTAATAAACCATCAGGTCTTCAGACAGCAATTAGCGGCGGAGCTTCAGGAGCTATGACTGGCGCTGCTCTTGGCTCTATTGTTCCTGGACTGGGCACTGGATTAGGTGCGGCAATTGGCGGCGGACTTGGCCTGCTTGGCTCGTTGTTTTAAGGGGTAATCATGGCTACTTGGCAAGGAACAAATGGCGGATTGTTGGCTGGTATCGGTGGTGTCAACTCAAACGCTCCGAGCGTAAATGACATCGGCAATACGCTTCAGCTTATCAGGCAGAACAATGATATTGAGCGTTCAGGCGCTAACAATGTTGGGCTGACTGCTTTGCAAGGTCTTTCAGGTATTGCGGGTGTTTTTCATCAGGAAAAGCAGGCTCAGCGGCAGAAAGAATTTCAGCAGGCATACGCTAATGCTTATGCGTCTGGTGATCGCGGAGCTTTGCGTCAGTTGGCTACTCAATATCCAGACCAGATTGAATCTATTCGTAAAGGCATGGGGTTCATTGATGAAGACCAGCGCAATTCTATCGGCACCTTAGCGGCTGGCGCTCGCCTTGCATCATCATCTCCAGAAGCAATGCAATCATGGCTGCAAAACAACGCCAAGGAACTGAATCGCGTCGGTGTTGACCCTAACAACGTTGCTCAGATGTATCAGCAGAATCCTTCAGGATTTGGTGAGTTTGTTGATCACCTTGGAATGGCTGCTCTCGGTCCGATTGACTACTTCAATGTTCAGGACAAGATGGCTGGTCGTGAGATTGACCGAGGCAGACTGGTAGAGACAATCCGCAGCAATCAGGCTGGTGAAGCACTTCAGGCGAGAGGGCAAAACCTTTCCTATCAGTCAGCAATGACTGGGCACAATATCGCAGCACAACGCTTGGCTCTGGATCAGCAAGAGTTCGGGTTTAAGATGCAGCAAGCGCAGGAAAAGGCTCAGCAGTTGATTAGCGAAGCACCTAAGCTGTCAGTAAACATGGAAAAAGGCATCGAGACGGCTGTAAACAATGCCACAGCATCATCAAACTCAGCCAATTCCATGAGTGCGCTTGCTCAACAGTTCAGAGCAGAAAAACCAACGACCGGTTTGTTCGGTAACGCACAGAACATGTTCGCAAAACTTACCGGAAGCGATACGACATTGCGTGATTTGCGCATTCGCCAAAATGCCCTTGTTAACAGTCAGGTTCTTAAATTCCTACCTCCCGGCCCAGCAACGGATAAAGACGTTGAGATCGTTCGACAGGGTGCGCCAACTGACATGGATAACCCTGAGACGGTCGCAAGATGGCTTGATGCAATGGCAAACCTTGAGCGACGAAACGCGCAGTTTAATGAGTTTAAAGCTGAGTGGATGAGCGCGAATGGCAACCCTGGACAATCGCGTAATGGCGGTCAGATATTGGGGTTGGATGTTAAAAAAGGTGAATCATTGGGGAGTGCCGTTAAGCGGTATATGTCAATGAATACTGACGCAGCGCCAGCACAAGATTCGACACCTTCAGGAGAACCACGGAATCAGGTTGGATCATATACCTCAAAATCAGGCATTCAATTTACGGTGGAATGATGAAAGTAACTGCAAACGGTAAGACATTTACCTTTCCTGATGGTACGAGCACCGAAGATATTGGCACCGCCATTGATGAGTATTTTGCTGGTCAGGCTGTTCAGCAACAAACAGTTAATCAGGCCAATAATGCACCAACACGGGAAGAACCATCATTGATGCAACAAGCTGGCGATTGGCTCACTGGTGGTCAAAGTGCAGGGCAAATTGCAGAACAGGCTGGTCGTGGTCTGGTAAACATACCATTTGACGTATTGCAGGGTGGCGCAAGTCTGATTAATGCAATCAGTCAGGGGCTTGGTGGGCCAAAAGTATTGGATGATGTCTATCGTCCTGTCGATCGACCGACAGACCCTTACGCGCAAGCCGGTGAAACAATTGGTGGGTATCTCCTGCCAATTGGCACAGCGGCAAAAGCTGCTGGAGCGCCAGCAAAGCTCGCTGGAGATATCGGTTCCGCAGGAAACATGATTGCAGGTTCTCTTGCTGATGCTGCAAATCAGGAGGGCGACTTTGCACAAAATGCTGCCATTAACGGTGGTATCAATATTGGTGCTCAGGGGATACTTTCTGGGGCTGGAAGGATCTTAACCTCTAAATCACCTCAAGTTCTTGGTGGCGGGGCAATAAATTCCGCTGCTGATGTTTCGAAAATGGCAAAGTCTGGTACAGGAAGAGAGATTATCGCCAGACAGTCAGCTAATGTGTCAGAAGAAATAGCAAAAGCAGCAGATACTGCTGGAATAGATATCAACGCATTAACTCCTGGCATGAGATCAGGTAGTCGTGGTCTTGCTCAGGCGGAGGGGATTCTGGCGTCAAAGCCCGGAATTACACAGGATGCACACACCAAAGCATTCAGTGAAATAGAGTCGAAATTTAACTCAGCATTGGATGAGTTTGGGGCTGAAGCAGGAACTGCATCAGAAAAAAGTGCAGCCATAAAACAAAGGGTTTTGGCAAGTATTGATAAAATGAAAAATTCAGAAAAGGCCGCATGGGATAGCGTTCGCTCCACGATGCCTGACGCAAAGGCCAGAATGTCAAACCTGAACGCTACAATTCAGGGTGATATTTTGGCTGGCATGCCGCTAACTCCTGAGATGAAACAATTCGCATCTGCTTATGCTAAAACTGGTAAAAAAGGAATCACGTTTGATGCCATGAAGGCATGGCGAAGTAAACTTGCTGACGCAGAGCAGAAGTATATAAGGTCTGGTGAGGCAAATACGGCAAGGCGCATGGCTGAGCTTCGTGATGCAGCAACGGAAGATATGCGCATAATGGCTCAAAATGGTGGTTTTCTTGATGACTGGCAAAAAGCTAATGATCTGTCAAAGGCAAGATTTACAGCACAAGAACAGGCTGAAGCAGCGTTTGGTAGAGACCTTGCAACTGATCAGTTGGTAACTAATGGATCTAAGGCGTTACAGGGTTCAGCAAAAAGTGGAACAGGTCAGTTCCATAAAATAATAAGCGCCCTACCTGAGTCGGAACGCGCGCCAGCAATTGCATCAATATTACAAGATGCAATGTCGCAAGGGGTACGCGGAGGTAAGTCTGAAGAGGCTGGAATTAAGCATATCGCGACTATTCTTACCCCACAAAACGTGAAGGCAATTAGTCGATATTCTCCAGAACTTGGCAGGATTACAAGTTCATACGGAGAACTTGCACGAGCAGCAACAAAGCCACTTCGATATGTTGAACAGACAGGGCGATCTATGCCAGCCATTAGCACTCTTGAGAATGGCCTTCATCCAGTTTTAGAGAGCGCATTGTCTGGCGCTTTTAGAACTACTGGCACTATCGCAGGGTTCTCTGGAGGAGGCGTTATTGGAGCAATAGCGGGTGGCGCTGCAGGTGGAGCAATTGATGCAATGGCAAAAGGAGCGATAGCGAAATTATCCGCAACTAGAAGTGGTCGTTACGCTATTGAAAAGGCTGTTCAAGAGGCAACAAAGGCCGTTAAGGTTGGGGCAAGTGATGGTGCATTAGCGGCGGCGGAACGCAGATTTATGGCAAATAAGGCCGCCGTAAAAGCAATACGCGAGGCACTAGGAAACGAAGAGTTCCAGCGTTTAGCAAGGGCTGGAATTGTGGCATCACTAAGCGGAATGGCACAGGAGTAATTAGTCATCCATGGATGGATTGAGCTTATCTCGTGTTGATGTGGCAATTTTCCCAACATTTTTCAACCAAGATTTTAAGAAGGATATGTCGTCCTTAATATCATGAATATCCTCATTCTTTATACGATCAACCTTATCCTCTAAGCTCTCTATAGAACGCTCAATGCTAGACAGAGAGATTTTTAAGTCCCCTTGCTCACGTTCCAGTGAGGATTTGAGAGCACAATATTCGTTTTCTAGAATTCCTATTTTTTTTGTTAGAGAGTGCATTCGATACTCATACACCAAACCAGAAACGACTAATGCAGCCAACAGAAACCATTCAAGCACACCAACCTCCTTAGTTTTGAGCAGGATACCAGATGATAATGTGTAGTTGGAGTAGCGCGGTTGTAATGCAAGCATTTTGTTTTGGTTTTATGCTTGCTTGTATGTGTGTACAGTGCATATAATGCAAGCATACATCACAATAAAGGTGCTTGCATTATGACTGAAAAGAAAAGTGGCGAAGGGAAAGCTAAGGGCGGGATCGCTCGCGCAAAGTCGCTGACTAAAGAGCAGCGTTCTGAAATAGCAAAGAAAGCAGCTGCTGCAAGATGGAAAAGTAAGATTCTCAGGGCAACTCATCGTGGTAACTTTTTAGATGATTTTGGCATTGATGCTGAGTGTTATGTACTGGATGACGAGTCGAAAACTGTCGTTGTTACGAAAACTGGATTATCTCAGTTGCTAGGGATTGGTGAACATGCCAGGGATTTAGATCAACTGCTTGGCGCTCAGTATATGAGCAAATACCGAGATCTAGAATTGCAGCGAAAAATGGAAAATCCCTATAAATTTCAACTTACTTCGAAGTCTAAAACCGTTCATCAAGCGTTAGGTTATGACATTACAGCAATTGTTGATATTGGTAGGGCACTAATAGAAGCCAAAGATAATGACGATCTACCACAATCACGGTTAAAGGCAGCCGCCGCAGCACAGAGACTTATTAATGCCTCCGCTAAGGCGGGAATTAAGGGGGTTGCGTATGCGCTTGCTGGTTATCGTCCAGAAGTTCAGGCTGTCATTGACGAGTTCAAAGCGTTTGTTCGTGAAGAGGCTCGTCAATATGAAAAGGAATTTCCAGATGAGCTATACGAGGAGTGGTATCGACTGTACGGCCTGAATAGGCCAGAGAAAGGACGGCCTATTCGTTTTGGGCAGCTAACCAACATGCAGATATACACCCCGCTAGCAAAGAGTAAAGGTAAAATCCTTGAACAGATTCGAGCCAGCCGAGACGAGAACGGAAAACAATCTGATAAGTTGCATCTGTTCCTTTCTGAAATTGGTGTCAAGGCTTTGCGTCAGCATATCGGTAAGCTTCTTGGGGTCGCAGCGATGAGTGAGACAAGAGAAGAATACGAAAAAGGAATAGAAAAGGTTTTTGGAAGAATGAAACCAGAAATCTAATTATGAAACCCACCGTCAGGTGGTTTTTTGTACAAATCCTTCAGCCAGTACATAACTACTGACAGATAACCAACGCAACGACCCAGCTTCGGCTGGGTTTTTTTATGCCCAAAATTCACCGTAGCCATGCTTCGGCGATTCCTTGTATCTGGAGCAAATTAAATGACAGACATTACAGCCAATGTGATCGTATCGATGCCTTCGCAACTCTTCACTATGGCTCGTTCTTTTAAAGCGGTAGCCAATGGCGAAATTTATATCGGGAAAATTGACGCTGACCCGGTAAATCCAGAAAACCGGATTCAGGTTTATGTAGAGAACGAAGACGGTTCTCACGTTCCTGTTTCTCAACCAATCATCATTAACGCTGCTGGTTATCCGGTATATAACGGACAGATTGCCAAATTCGTAACTGTGCAAGGCCATTCTATGGCTGTTTATGATGCGTATGGTGCGAAGCAGTTCTATTTTCCAAATGTATTAAAATACGATCCAGATCAGTTTGGCCCAGACTTCAAAGAGCAGTTATCTCAATCAGGAGCATACATTAATGATGATTCAAAAGGTGATGCATTAATTGGGGTAAGGCAGCCATTTACCGGGGCTGTAACTATAACTCAGCATGAAAACAATGCTCTTTTCTTAAATGTAAAACAATTTGGAGCAATTGGGGATGGGAAATATCATCCATTATCTGAGTGGTTTTCTTCAATTTCTGAAGCAAAATCCTTATATCCTTTTGTTGACTCATTATCTCAGTCAATAGACTGGGCCGCGTGGCAAGCTGCCCTTAACACAGGAAAGGTTATTTATGGTACTGATAATGCGTATGTAATAACGGATACGTTAACACCTGTTTCTGGTGGTGGGATAATTTGTCTTGGTGTGGGCAAATGGGTCTCAGGATATACTGCAACATTTGCTCCTGATATTACCACAGGGACCACATTCCTGATGTACGGGGTAGGAAATAAAAAATATACTGTAGATTGTGTTTCTAATATGGATGTTAGTGGTGGTGTGGTTTCTAATCCATCTTCCGAAGACCCGTATACAACAACGGCACCTGCGTCATCATATGATTTATTGGATTTTACTAACGGTGATGCTAATGGGACTACAAGAGCCACGCTTAAACCATTCTCTGCCGCAATATTGATGCCTGAGACAGGATGTGTTCGCCTTGAGAACTTTCGTATTGTTCCATATTTCAATGGTCTGGATGGTTATAAAGACATTGCAAATACCGGTCTTGGCGATGAGTGGGATGTAGGTATTTGGTCACGTGCGTCTTTTGGCAATGAATACCGCAATTTGCAGGTGGTTGGATACTGGCGCAAGACGGCACTTTTAAAAACGAACATTCCTGTATCTGACACGCTGGCTGCTCAGGGCGAGGATGAAAACTATTATCACTGTAGATTCCAGGGATTCAAGGGTGTTTCGATCCGCGCCCATGATGTATTCCGAATTACAGCGGTAACGTCCAGCACTATCGAAATCCCATGGTCAGCAAGCCACACCTTCGAAACGTCCGGGGTTTTAAGATCTGGAGGCAGGAATTTCACTTATTCAGGATTATCCGTATCCGGTGATAAGTTAGTATTTACTGGAGTGTCTAACGCTTCTGAGGCAACAGTAGGTTCTACTATACGGCGAAATGACATAGATAACTTTGGTATGGCGGGAACGCAATTTTTCGATTGCTACATTACCAGCCTGTATCACCACACACATCTGCTTGCCACATCGCAATACCTGTCTCAACCATTCAGCCGACCATCAGAGTGTATGGAGGTTTCAGGGGAACCAGTTCGCGGTGTACAGGTACATGCAGGAACCATTCAGGGATGGGATGATGTTCTTATTCATCTACATGACTGTGGAAATATGAACTTTTACAGTACATATTTCGAAAGCCAGCAAGCATATGTAACTATAAATGGTGGTAATGCTATTGGTTATGGAGCACGTATGATAGCTTCCCGGCAATCAACAAGCTCATTACCATATGCAGCAGGGAATACTCGAGTGCTTAGAATGGTCGGGTGCTCTGAAGGCAATGGCGTTGACTGGGGTCCTGTATTTAACAACTATACAGGAGGAAGATATAATTCTGGAGACGGTGTATTTAACCCCCGCGATGCATTTATAGACCATAAATCTCTTCCTGAGCAGTCAGGAGGTGAGTCAAGACTCGTATCACAAAAAGGAAATGCCAGAGTAGTATGTGGTGTTGGTAAAACTGTACTGCTTGGACCAACGTCAGGAGATTGTAATTTACAGAGTAATACTGGAAGTTTAAATATTAGAAGTGGGATAAGAGTAAGAATCGGTCACGCTGATGGAACAGACTGGTGGTTGGCAGATGCTAATAAAATAGCTCCTGTTGATGATAATGTTAAAGCTATTGGACAGCCATCAAACAGATGCTCTGTTATTTATGCAGGAACCGGGTCAATCAATACATCAGATGAAACTCTTAAAACAAGATATGAACCGCCCCGGGTTTCCTGGAGAGTGTTTTATCTGTGAACTCAGGCTGCCAGATCATCGTTTCCGATGGAAGCATAATAAGCTTTTTCTGCTTCTGCCGGTGGGATATGGCCCAGCCTTTCCAGC
>SKEJ01000819.1_pt1 | contig 18275 bp, 22 predicted proteins | sample 4826721 | NCBI WGS metagenome assembly SKEJ01 (sample SAMN11008812, study PRJNA524170) | human gut metagenome | biome: Human fecal sample; material: Feces; isolation source: fecal sample from pouch patient p31 | host: Homo sapiens | place: Israel: Tel-Aviv | collected 2015-06-02 | reverse complement strand
ATGTTTTGGTCGACTTAATTATATCAAGCGAACAAAGGCCTTGTGCTTTTTTATTGGCTAAACTATTGAATTTTCAAGGTACAAGCCCACTTTTGTAAGTGGGAAGTTTAAGTAATGATTTTAAGAAAAAATATTCTCAAATTGCGTCAGTCAGCCTAGCTTGTCCGAACAATAGAAAAATGAAAGGGAGAAAAAGATGAAACGGAAGTATCTTTGGGTCCTGGCTTTATTTTTGGCCAGCTTTTCGGCTGTTTTTTTACCGGAAAAAGTTTTTGCCGATTATGACCTGACCAAGATGGATGTCACGGCAATTGTTAATTCTGACGGGTCTTTGTCAATGACCCGGAAGATCGTCTATGACTTTGACGATTCAGCTAACGGGGTTTATTACACCCAGAACTTAGCCAGCGGGCAGAAGGTTAGCGGGCAGAGCGTCGAGGTCAAAGACTTGGCCAGCGGAAAGACGGTCAAGCCGGCCTTGAACAACCAGGCGGACAGCGGCAATGTCTACCACTTCAATAAAGACGGCAATTCCTATAAGTTCAAGGTTTACCACCATGTTGACGATGGAAAGGTCCAGGTGGTTTACCGCTACAAGATTTCTGGAGCAGTTGACAGCTACGAAGACGCTTCTGAACTGAACTTCAAGATTGTCGGGGACGGCTGGGATAAAGAGATTTCCAATGTCACGGCGACTGTCCGCTTCCAGGATAAAAAGCTGTCCTTCTTGAAAGGCTGGGCCCATGTCAATGCTAACGGCCATTTGACCGTTGACAAGGAAAAGGGCCTGGTTAAAGCGGAAGTAGCCACTTTGCCGGAGGCGACTTTTCTGGAGCTGCACCTGCTTTTTCCAAACAGTTTAGTCAGCCAGAATAAAAAGCAGCATTCCGGAGAAATTGCGGCTAAAGTCGTGGACCAGGAAAAAGCGCTGGCTAAGGAAACTGCCGCAAAAAAGGCCCGCCACAACGTTTATGAATTGATCGGCCTGGCTCTTTTTGCTTTATCACCGCTCCTTTATCTGCCGGTCTTTATCAAGAGCAGAAAGTCAGGCAGCCCGGTCAAGGCCAAGAAAGAAATCGGCCACAATTTTGAAATTCCCGCCTTCAGCCCGACCACGGCCCAGATCCTGGTGACCAAAAAAGGCCCGGACGGCAAGGCCTTGGCCGGAGAAATCGCCCTTCGGGCCGGCCGGGGTGAAATTACCATCAAGGCAGGCAAGAAGGGAAAGAACTTCACCTATGCCAAGACTAGCAAGTACAAGGGAGACCTGCCGCTTTTAAACAGGCTTTTCAAAAAGGTTGGCAACGGGCAAAGTTTCAGCAACAAGGACTTAAAGCAATATAGAGGCAGCCAGGGGATTACTTCCAGCTTCAAAAGCTGGCAGGAGGACAGCCAAAAGGCCTTGATCAAGGATGGCTACATTGACCAGTACTTGCAGGACCGGGAGAAGCTTTTGTCCCTCTATACTTTTGGCGTGATGTTTGTGTCAGTGGCAGCCATCGTCGTCTGCTTCTTCCTTTATGACAAATACACCTTCTGGCTCTTTCCGGCCATCCTCTGGGTTCTGGCAATTTTTGGTCTGGCCTGCCTGCGCCTGCACCACTTCTCCGACTTGACGGGAAAGGGGGCAAGGGCAACTGAACAGGCTTTAGGCTTTGAAGCCATGCTGGATGACATCGGCCAGTTCAAGCTGCGCGACATCGGGGAACTGACCCTCTGGGAGCAGGTCATGCCTTATGCCATTGCTTTTGGCCTGGCCAAGAAGGTCCTCAAGCAGCTGAAGCTGGAATTCTCGGAAGAGATCGCGGCCGACCCTTACTGGACCTACTACTATGCCGGTGCCAGCGACGGAGCCTTTGCCTCCAGCTTTGATGAGGCGATTTCTTCTTCAGCTGGCTCAGGCGGCAACTTCTCGGCCTCCAGCGCCTCCAGCGGCGGTTTTGGGGGCGGCAGCGGCGGCGGTGCCTTCTGATTTGTTTTTTCTGGTGAAAAAGTTTACAATGAACAAAATAGTTTTCCGGAAATTAATTAGTTGGGGAAGGCACTATGGAAGCCAGTTTATGGAACAGATTTAAAAACAACATTCACTTGCGCCGAGCAACGGTCTTGGTCATGATCATTCTGGCCCTGTACTATGTGCGGGCGATGATGAACACGATCCTGCTCACCTTTATCTTTACCTACTTGATCCTTCACCTGGTCAGGTTCGTCCAGGGGAAATTCAAGCATGTTTCTGACAAATTGATTGTCGCTTTGACCTATCTTTTGATTGTCGTCCTGCTTTACTTTGCCCTGCGCTACTATGTCCCGGTTTTGGTCAAGCAGGTGACCAAGATGACCAAGTCGGTGATCAACTATTACCAGACCAATGACGTGGATTGGCTGATGACCCAGCTGCATAAGCATGTCTCTGAAAAAACGATTTCCAGCCAGGTCAAGAGCAGCTTAACGGCGCTGACGGCGGCCTTGAAGGGCTTCGGGTCAGTCACCATGTCCTTTGTCATGGCCCTGGTCTTGAGCTTCTTTTACACGATTGAGTTAAAAGAAATGCAGACCTTCAGCCAGTCTTTTTTGAAGTCCGACCTCTTTGGCTGGTTTTTTGAAGACATTGCCTACTTTGGCCGCAAGTTTACCAATACCTTCGGGGTGGTGCTGGAAGCCCAGTTCTTGATTGCCATCTGCAACACGACTTTGACCATTGTCTGCCTGGCCATCATGAAGATGCCGCAGATTTTTGCCCTGGGCCTCATGGTCTTCATCTGCAGCCTGGTCCCGGTGGCCGGGGTGATCATTTCCTTGATCCCTCTGTCTCTGGTGGCTTATACGGTCGGCGGGATCCAGGATGTGATCTACATTTTGATCATGATCGCTGTCCTGCACACCCTGGAAACCTATATCTTGAATCCGAAATTCATGTCCAGCAAGACGGAATTGCCGATCTTCTACACCTTCGTGGCCCTGCTCTTTGGCGAGCACTTCTTCGGCACCTGGGGCTTGATCGTCAGTGTCCCGATCTTTACTTTCTTTTTGGATATCCTGGGGGTCAAAAACATCAACAGCAAGCAGGAGAAGCTGCAGGAGGCCAGGAAGCGGATAGAGCACTAGCGGCTGGAAAAATAGCATAAGATTTTTAAAAAATAATAACTTAGTCGACAGACTCGGAGCAAATGCCTCCGGGTCTTTTCTTTTTGCCAGCAAAAAAATAAAAAAGAAAAAAGCTATACATGGGCCAGGTACGCAAAAAAATAAAATTTTTTTGCTATCTAAAAACCCTTATGAATACTGGTTTTATAAGGATTTTGCACACTATACAGTACGTGAATGGCATTGACATTTTTTAGGCGAGGACTATACTTTGTACATATCGATAAAATTATAGTTTTGAACAGGAAAGGGGTTTGCCTTGACTTACGCCAGAATTGCAAAAAGCAGCCGTTACCTGCCCGAATTCGCGGTCAGTAATGACGACTTAAGCCAGATCATGGAGACCAGTGACGAGTGGATTAAGACCCGGACCGGGATTTCCAGCCGGCGGATCAGTCAACAGGAAAACACCTCGGACCTGGCCATCCAGGTGGCCAAGCAGCTCCTGGCTGGCGAGGATCCGGCAGGGGTTGACCTGATCATTGTCGCGACCATGTCGCCAGACGCCTACACCCCGGCCACGGCGGCCCTGGTTCAAGCAGCGGTTGGGGCGGAAAACGCGGCCTGCTTTGACCTGTCAGCTGCCTGCTCCGGTTTCGTCTATGCTTTAGACGTGGCGGAAAAAATGCTGCGGCGGCCGGGCGGGATGGCCCTGGTAATCGGGGCAGAAACCCTGTCCAAGCTGGTTGACTGGCAGGATAGAACGACGGCTGTCCTCTTCGGGGATGGCGCCGGCGGGGTCTTGGTCAAAAATGACGCGCTTGAGCCGCATTTCTTGGCCAGCCAGCTGAAAAGCTACGGCCACTTGGCCAAATTCCTGTCAGCTGGCCAGACCAGCCCGCAGCCCTTTCCCGGTCCGGTAACGGACCTGGCCCCCTTCAAGATGAACGGGCGGGAGGTTTACAAATTTGCCACCCACAAGGTGCCCGAAGTAATCACCGCCTGTTTAGAAGAAGCAGGCGTGGGTTTAGCGGAAGTCGACCTTTTCCTTTTGCATCAGGCCAACTACCGGATCGTCAAGCAGGTAGCCAGGAGGCTGGATTTGCCAGAGGAAAAGTTCCCCTGCAATATTGCCGAATACGGCAATACCTCAGCCGCCAGTGAAGCCATTCTCTTGGCCGAGCTGGCCGAAGAGGGGAAGGCGCAGGCGGGAGACCTGGTCGTGTTGGCCGGCTTTGGCGGGGGCTTAACCGCGGCCGCCCAGCTGGTCAGACTATAAGAATATTGGTGTTTTAGATAAGTTAGATTTGATTTTACTTTTAGTTTTTATTTTTTAAAAAGGAGTAGACACATGTCAGAAGAAGAAATTTTCGCAACTGTAAAGAAGATCGCCGTTGAAGAATTGGACGTTGAAGAAGACCAAGTGACTATGGAAGCCAACATCAAGGATGACTTGGAAGCGGACAGCCTGGACTTGTTTGAAATCGTCAACGAACTGGAAGACGAATATGACATCGAACTGGACGCTGATGAAAACACCAAGACGGTTGCCGACGTGGTAGCTTTGGTGCAAAAGCAGCTAGCTGAAAAGGACTAACAGGACCAGACCATGAAATTCGGAATTCTCTTTGCCGGCCAAGGGGCCCAGCAGGCCGGGATGGGCCTGGATTTTCTAAGTGATCCCTTGTTTAAGGAGACAATTGACCAGGCCAGCCAGGCATGCGGCTTAGACTTGCCGGAAATCTGGAAAAACGACCGCGGCCAGCTGGATGAAACCAGGTATGTGCAGCCGGCTTTGGTGGCCTTTGAATACGGAATCTGGCAAATGCTGGTCCGGGACACTGACCTGCCAGTATGCGGTCTGGCCGGCCTCTCCTTAGGCGAATACGGGGCCCTTTTAGCCAGCGGCTGTTTAACCTGGCCAGCCGGCCTGGCCCTGGTTGCCGACCGGGGTGAATACATGCAGCTTGATTCAGAAAAGACGGCCAGCGGGATGCTGGCCTTGACCAAGCCGGATCTTCCGGGCCTGGAAGACTTTTTGCGAGCAAAGCAGGCAGCTGGCCAAGCAGTCTACCTGGCCAACTACAATTCACCTAAGCAGGTTGTTCTTGCCGGAGAAAAGCAGCTTTTGCCAGAACTGGGCCAAGAAATTGCTGACCGCAAGCTGGCCAAAAGAGCAATTCCCTTGGATGTTGCCGGAGCTTTCCACACTCCCCTTTACCAGACAGCTAGCCGGAAAATGGGCCAGCGGCTGAAGGGTGAAGTTTTCAATGCGGGAACTTACCCAGTCATCAGCAATAGCACTTGCCAGCCTTTTGCCAAAGAAGATCTGGCCAAAATCCTGGAAGTTCAGCTGATGGTGCCAACTCACTTTGACGCTTGCGTCAAAGGCCTGCTGGACTTAGGCATGACGGCCAGCCTGGAAATCGGCCCTGGCCACGCCCTGTCAGCTTTTGCCAAGCAGGCGGACAAGGGCTTGCAGACCTGGCAGATCGGGAGTCTGGTTGAATACCAGCAGTTTGTAGAAGAGGAGCAGAATGGATTTACAAAATAAGCGGGTCCTGGTGACCGGGTCAACGCAAGGAATCGGGGCAGCAACTGCCTTGGCTTTTGCGCAAAAGGGCTGCCAGGTGCTCTTAAATGGTCGGCGGCCGGAATTGCCGGAGGAAATCGCTGACCAGCTGGAAGAAATTGGGGCAGACTACCAGTATTTTTCCGCTGACGTCAGCGACGAAGGCGCGGTCAAGCAGCTTTTTAAAGAAATTGGCGAGATTGACATCCTGGTCAACAATGCCGGCATTACCAAAGACCAGATTATGATCGGGATGAAGCTGGCTGACTTTGACCAGGTGATCAAGGTCAACTTGCGGTCAAGCTTTATGCTGACCCAGAAGGCCTTGAAGAAAATGCTGAAAAAGCGGTCCGGAGCCATCATCAATATGGCCAGCATCGTCGGCCAGCACGGCAACGCCGGCCAGGCAAACTACGCGGCTTCAAAGGCCGGCGTAATCGCCTTGACCCAGACCGCGGCTAAGGAAGCTGCCGGACGCGGCGTCCGCGTGAACGCGATCGCGCCGGGGATGATTGCCAGCCAAATGACTGCTGTCCTGCCAGATGAGGTCAAAGAGCAGGCACTTAGCCAAATTCCTTTGGCCCGCTTTGGCAAGGCAGAAGAAGTTGCCCAGGCGGCAGTCTTTTTGGCAGAAAACGACTATGTTACAGGCCAGACCCTGGTTGTTGACGGGGGAATGACCATTTAAGGAGAAGATATGCGAGTAGTAGTTACAGGCATGGGGGCAGTCAGCCCGAACGGCAATGGCTGCCAGGCTTTTGTTGAAAATACTTTAAATGGCGTGGTCGGCATCAAGCCGATCAAGAAGTTTGATGCCAGTGAGACCGGCATCAGCGTGGCCGGGGAAATCGATGATTTTGACGTCAGCCAGGTTGTCGGCAAGAAAAACGGCAAGCGGATGGATCTGTATTCCCAATACGCCATCCAGGCCTGCCAGGAAGCCTACGAGATGGCTGGCTTGACTCCGGAAACAGTGAAGGCGGAAGAGCTGGGCGTGATTTTCAGCTCCGGGATCGGGGGCCTGACCACGATTGAAGAGCAGGTCATCAAGGTACATGACAAGGGGCCAAAGCGGATGTCACCTTTCTTTGTCCCGATGGCCATTGCCAACATGGCGGCGGGCAATATTTCCATCCGCTTTAATGCTAAAAATATTTCTACCTCCATTGTTACCGCCTGCGCCAGTGGGACCAACTCCATCGGGGAAGCCTATCGGCAGATCAAGGAAGGCCGGGCTGAGGTCATGATTACCGGGGCTAGCGAAGCCAGCGTCAATGAAACGGCTATTTCCGGTTTCGCGGCCTTGAATGCCCTGTCAACCAGCACTGACCCCCTCAAGGCGTCTTTGCCCTTTGACCAAAACCGGCACGGCTTCGTCTTAGGCGAAGGGGCTGGGGCCTTGATCCTGGAAAGCTTGGACCATGCCCAAAAGCGGGGGGCTAAGATTCTGGCTGAAGTAGTCGGCTACGGGGCAACCAGCGATGCCTACCATATCACCAGTCCTGATCCTAAAGGTGAAGGAGCAGCCAGAGCCATGCGGCTGGCGGTTGAAGAAGCTGACATCAAGCCGGACCAAGTCGGCTATATCAATGCCCATGGGACGGCGACTAAGGCTAATGACAGCGGGGAAGCCAAGGCAATTAAGGAAGTCTTTGGCGACCAGGTTCTGGTTTCCTCAACCAAGGGAATGACCGGCCACCTCTTAGGGGCCGCCGGAGCGGTTGAAGCCGTCATTACCTGCGCCAGCCTGGAAAAAGGTATCTTGCCGGCCAATGTCGGCTGCTTTGCCCAGGATCCGGAATGCCCGGTCAAATTGGTAAAGGCGGGTGACCAGGAACAAGCTGTTGACTATGCTTTGAGTAATTCCTTCGGCTTTGGCGGCCACAATGCCGTGTTAGCTTTTAGAAAGTGGGCCTGATTTTGGAAATAACAGATGTTGAAAGACTGCTGGACAAGTTTGAAAAGTCCAGCATCCGGGAAATGAAGCTGAATTTGGACGGTTCAGAGCTTTTTCTGAGCAAGAACGAATACACGCAAAAGACAGAGGCAGAAGCAGGCCCGGTTTTGCCAGCCCAAAAAGCTGAAAGTCCGCTTTTGCCAAAAGAAGCAGCTGAAGCCGCGCCGGTTGTTCAAGCAGAAAAAGCTGTATCCGGTCATGCCATCAAGTCGCCCCTGGTTGGGACGATCTATCTGCAGCCGGCCCCGGACAAGCCAGCTTTTGTGAAGGCCGGCGACCAGGTTAAGGCCGGGCAGACCGTCTGCATCGTGGAAGCCATGAAGATGATGACGGAGATCAAGAGTGATGTTTCCGGCACTGTCAAGGAGGTCTGCGTGGAAAACGAAGACCTGGTTGAATGCGAGCAAACGCTCTTTTTGATTGAGGAGGCCTAGCATGACTGTATTGGATTCCAGCCAAATACAAGAAATTATCCCCCACCGCTATCCCATGCTTTTGATTGACAAGGTCATCGACCTGGTTCCCGGCGAAAGCGCCGTGGCCATCCGCAACGTGACCAATAATGAGGCGGTTTTCCAGGGACATTTCCCGGGAAATCCTGTCTTGCCCGGGGTCTTGCTCGTGGAATCCCTGGCCCAAACCGGGGCCGTGGCCCTGTTAAGCGCCGACCGCTTCAAGGGGCAGACGGCCTATTTTGGCGGTATCAAAAACGCTAAGTTCCGCCAGATAGTTAAGCCCGGCGACCAGGTCAAGCTGGAAGTGACTTTGGAAAAGGTCAAGGGCCATATCGGCCTGGGGCAGGGAATTGCCTGGGTCGACGGGAAGAAGGCCTGCACGGCGGAATTGACCTTCATGATTTCAGGTGAGAAAAATGTTTGACAAAGTTTTAGTTGCCAACCGGGGCGAAGCCGCGGTCCGGATCATCCGGACCCTTAAGGAAATGGGCATCAAGTCCGTCGCTATCTACTCAGTAGCTGACCGGGACAGCCTGCATGTTCAGCTGGCCGATGAAGCGGTCTGTGTGGGCGCTAGCCGCCCCAGCGACTCCTACTTGAACATTAAAAATATCATCTCAGCGGCCACCGGGACCGGGGCCCAGGCCATCCACCCGGGCTATGGCTTTTTGTCAGAAAGCGCGGAATTTGCCAGTCTTTGCGCGGCCTGCGGTTTGACCTTTATCGGGCCAAAGGCGGAAACCATCGACCAGATGGGCAATAAGGAACACGCCCGCCAGCTGATGATCAAGCACAAGGTGCCGGTTACCCCAGGCAGCCGGGACTTTATCAAGTCACCGGAAGAAGCTAAAAAGGTTGCTGCTGAAGTCGGCTATCCGGTCTTATTGAAGGCCGCGGCCGGCGGGGGCGGGAAGGGGATCCGGCAGGTTAAAGAGCCTGGTGAAATGGCTGACGCTTTCAGCCTGGCCCAAAATGAAGCCCGTCTGGATTTTGGAAATGACCAGATGTATCTGGAAAAGGTCTTGACCAATGTCAAGCACATTGAAGTCCAGGTCATCCGGGACAGCTTTGGCAGCTGCGTCTACTTCCCGGAAAGAGACTGCAGCCTGCAGCGGCGCAAGCAAAAGGTGATCGAGGAGAGCCCTTGTGAACTGATCAGTGAAAGCGAGCGGGAAAAACTGGGCCAGATTGCTGTCCGGGCCGCCGAAGCAGCTGATTATCTGAATACGGGGACGATTGAATTTTTGATGGATCAGGACCATAATTTCTACTTTATGGAAATGAACACCCGCCTGCAGGTAGAACACACGGTAACGGAAATGGTTACCGGCGTTGACCTGGTTAAGGCCCAGATCCTGGTCGCGGCTGGGGAAAAGCTGCCTTTTAAGCAGGCAGACTTAGGTTTTAAAGGCAATGCTATCGAATGCCGGATCAACGCTGAAGATTCCAGCCGGGACTTCATGCCGTCAACCGGCCAGGTCGACTACCTCTTTTTGCCAGTCGGCAACCCGGGCATGCGGATTGATTCCGCCCTTTACCAGGGCATGGTGGTTTCGCCATTTTACGATTCCATGCTGGCTAAAATCATCGCCTTGGGCAGCAGCCGGCAAGAAGCAGTTGCCCGGATGCAGCGGCTTTTAAATGAGCTGGTGATCCGGGGGGTCAAGACCAACAAGGACTTTCACCTGGCCATTCTGGCTGATTCGGAATTTAAGCAGGGGACTTTCACCAATACTTATTTAGAGAGGGAATTTTTGCCCCGCTGGAAGGAGCAGGTAGACAAGCATGAGGCTGTTTAAAAAAAGAAACACGATCTCTGAGCGGCATGTCAAGGCTAATAAAAGGGCGGAAGACCTGGTGCCGAGCGGTTTGATGCAGCGGTGCCCGAATTGCGGGCTGGAATTTTTCGCCAGACGCCTGGATAAGTACAAGACCTGCCCGGACTGCGATTACGGCTTCCGCTTGACCGCCAGGGAACGCCTGGCATGGCTCTGCGAGGAAAGCGAGGAGTGGTTTAAAGATATTCAGCCCAGTGACCCCCTCCATTTTCCCAATTATGAGGCGAAAGTTGCCGCTGGAAAGAAAAAGACTGGCTTAAATGAAGCGGTTTGGACCGGCCTGGCCAAAATTGGCGGGCAGGAGACAGCCCTGGCCATCATGGATCCCTTTTTTATCATGGGTTCTTTAGGCCAGATGACCGGGGAAAAGCTGACCCGGCTCATTGAGGCAGCTACTGAAAAACGGCTGCCGGTCGTGGTCTTTACAGCCAGCGGCGGGGCCCGGATGCAGGAAGGAATCTACTCTTTGATGCAGATGGCTAAAGTGGTTAATGCGATTAACCGGCATAAGGCAGCCGGTCTCTTATACCTGGTTGTTTTGACCGACCCGACTACCGGCGGGGTGACGGCCAGCTTTGCCAGTGAAGGTGACATTACTCTGGCTGAAGCTCACGCCATGGTGGCCTTTGCCGGCCGCCGGGTGATTGAGCAGACCATCCATGAGCAGCTGCCAAAAGATGCCCAGCGGGCAGAAACGGTCTTAAAGCACGGCTTTATCGACCGGATCGTTTTGCGGCAGGAGGAAAAAGAGACCCTGGCCTGGCTGTTAAAGTACGGAGGGATGCAGGATGACTGATGCTATGGAAACGGTCCGGGCCGCCCGGGCCAGTGATAAATTGTCGGCTCACTATCTGCGGGAGCACTTGTTCAGCGACTTTGTGGAGCTGCATGGGGACCGGCAGGGGGCAGATGACCCGGCCATCGTTGGGGGGATCGGCCTGTTTGCCGGTCAGCCAGTGACCGTGATCACCACCAGCCGGGGATATAAGCTGGAAGAGCGCCTGGCCAAGCACTTTGGCCAGCCGGAACCAGCCGGCTACCGGAAGGCGGCCCGCTTGGTCAAAGATGCGGCCCGCTTTAAGCGGCCGGTTCTCCTTTTTATCGATACGGCAGGGGCCTTTCCCGGTAAAGAGGCCGAATATGCCGGCCAGGGGCAGGCGATTGCCCAGTGCTTGACGGATATTGGCCAGGCGGAAACGCCAATTATCAGCGTGATTTTCGGCGAAGGCGGCTCTGGCGGGGCCCTGGCTTTGGCTTGCGGGGATGAGCTTTGGATGATGGAAAATTCCATGTATTCAGTCCTGTCTCCGGAAGGTTTTGCTTCCATCCTGTGGAAGGACGCCAGCCGGGCGGCTGAAGCAGCAGAGCTTTTGGGCTTGACGCCGGAATCCCTGCTCAAGGGGCAGGTGATCGAAGGCGTGATCAAGCAAGAAGGCAGCAAGTCTGCCCAGTGCCGAGAAATTGCCCGGGTCTTGGAAGAAGAATTAGCAAAATTGAAAAAGCTACCGGTCAGCAGTCTGCTTAACCGGCGCTATGAACGTTTCAGAAAGTTTTAGGTGAAGAAGATGGCAGGAATTTTATCTGGAAAAAAGTTTTTGGTAATGGGCGTGGCCAACAAGCGGTCCATTGCCTGGGGCTGCGCTGAGCAAATCAAGGCTCAGGGCGGGGAAGTGGTCTACAGTTACCAAAATGACCGCCTGGAAAAGAGCCTGCTCAAGCTGGGCCTGGCGGAAGAAGAAATGGTTGAATGTGATGTGGCCAGCGATGAGAGCATTGACGCGGCTTTTGACCAAGTGAAGGAAAAGTTCGGCCAGATCGACGGCCTGGTTCACGCGGTAGCTTTTGCCCCGAAAAATGAACTGGTAGGGTCCATCCTCAATTCCAGCCGGGAAGGCTACTTGACTGCCCAAAATATTTCCAGCTACTCCTTGATCGCCGTGGCTAAGGCTGCCCAGGAAAAGGAACTTTTGGCCCCTAAGGCTTCAATCGTTACCTTGACCTTCATCGGGTCGGAAAGAGCCATCACCAATTACAACACGATGGGGATTGCCAAGGCGGCTTTGGAAAGTTCTGTCCGCTACCTGGCCCGGGATCTGGGCAAGACTGGCAGCCGGGTCAACGCAATTTCTGCCGGGGCCATGAAGACTTTGGCCGTTACGGGGGTTGCCGGAAACAAGGATCTCTTGGAGCAGTCCCGGTCCTTGACGGTTGATGGGGTCAGTGTCAGCCTGGAAGAAGTGGGTAACTGCTGCGCCTTCCTGCTCAGTGACCTGTCAACCGGCCTGACTGGCGACATCATCTACGTTGACAAGGGCGTTCACCTCTCCTAGGAGGCCGCGATGGAGATTTACTGCTACCCGGTCCTGCCTTCAACGCAAGATTTGGCTAAAAAGCTGCTGGAAAAGAAAAAGCCGCCTTTTGCCGTTAGTGCTTTAGAGCAGACGCAGGGCTACGGCAAGCAGGGGCGGACCTTTTATTCACCGAAAAATGGCCTTTACCTGTCAGTTTGCCTGGAAAAGCAAGAGAATCCCTTGCTGACCTTGGCGGTTGGGACAGCGGTAGCTGACTTCCTGCGGGCCAGGTACGGCTTAGAGATTGGCCTCAAGTGGGCCAATGATCTTTTTTATCAAGGGAAAAAAGTTGCCGGCATCTTGACTGAGCAGGTGGCAGGCGGGATAGTAGTTGGCCTGGGCCTCAACTTAGGCGCGGAACTCCCGACCAGCCTGCCCCAAGCGACCCGCTTGCTGGAAGCGGGGGATTTTGATCCGCTTTTGGCAGATGATTTGGCCTGTGTGATCTGCCGGGCTGCCAGCTGGCAGGATTGCCTGCCCCGCTACCGGGAATTGAGCATCTTGACTGGCAGGAGGGTTACTTTGAAAATTGCTGGGCGGACCATCTTCGGCACTTGCGCCGGCTTTGATGACCAGGGCCGGCTTTTGCTGGAAAAAGGCGGGAAGATTAGTGCCTGGTCCAGCGGGGAAGTAATTAAGACAAGTTTTTTGTAAAAAGCCCTTCCCTTTTCCGAAAACTTTTGCTATTATAAATATTGTTATCGGAAAGCCCACTTGGCGGAATTGGCAGACGCGCAGCGTTCAGGTCGCTGTTCTGGCAACAGAGTGAAGGTTCGACTCCTTTAGTGGGCATGACGCGAGCAAGTAGAAAAAATGCTTGCTTTTTTTATTTTTTATTTTCTATCTCCAGCTTATTTTTCAGATCAAAAAAGAGCTCCCGGAATCCGGGAGCTCTTTTGCTTTAGTTAAAGTTCTGGGCTTTTTTGGCGACCAGCTTGTTCTTCTGGAAGGTAACGTAGAAGTTGGCCTGGTCGTCGCTCTTCAGGCCGCTGGTGTAGAGCCAGAGGACCACTTCAGAATTGGAATAGTCAGATTCTGAGTAGCCGTTGGGCTTGCCGACAATGGCTTCGACTTCCTCTTGGGTCATCCCCTTTTTGAGGGACTTGTAGTCTTTGGGTGTAATTTGCTTGGACCGGTTGACGACCAGGCCGGAAATCTGCTTGGCGATAGCCACCCCGTTGGCGAATTCAACGGCCAGGTTGGCGCCGGCACTGCCGTTTTGGACCCCTTCCCAAGTGTAGATGGTGGCTTTGAGCTTGCTGGTTTTGGCCTTGCTCTTGGCGTCAGCTTCCCGGCCCAGGAGGTCAGTTACCTGGCTGGGAGTAGACCCGGTCTTTTCAACGACCTTGATCTTCTTGTAATTAGTGAGATTGATCTTGTTGCTGGTCTGCTTGACGACATTGGAGCTGGAAATTGAGCTCGCGGCCTTCTTGTCGCTTTCGCTGTCAGTCGTGGCCTTTTTGCTGGAGCAGGCAGTCAGAGCCAGGGCCGCAAAAGCAATCAAGAGAACTTTCTTTTTCATGACATCCTCCATTTTTTCGTTCTAGAATTTTCATCCCTTTTATTTTAGGCATTAAGAGCGGTCTTGTCCACGCCGGCAAGTAATTCTTAAGAGACCTTTTTGATAACTCGAAGGAAATAAATATATTTTGAACGCAAATGACGTTTTACCTGTTAGCGCTTTGTCAATAATCCAAGCTGGATTAAAATAAAGTTAGATAAGTGCAAATTACTTATAAGATGACGCAATTGCAATTTTTCCAAAAAATAAAAGGGGAGATTGAAAAATGCGCAAGGAAGCAAGAAAAAGGAAAAAGCTGGACAAGATCGGCTGGGGGATCGTGACTGTCGTCATTGTCCTTGCCTTGCTTTCAGCCGGCTGGCTGACCTACCGGGCAGTGCAAGTAGCCCGCCTTAGCCGGCAGGTTGACGTGAAAGTTGATGGCACAAAAGAATTGAAGAGCGGGAAGGCTTCAGCTAAGCTGCTGGCCAAATATGCCGCGGCTGAGCCAGCTGACCAAGGGGGCTAAGAAAGGTCAGTGGCTTTAGTCTTCGCTGGTTTAACCGACAGCCAGGAAAGCATGAAAAGATCCTGGGCTACCTCAAAAAAGCTGGCCTTTCTGCATCTTTCGCTCTGCCAGCCGCCCGGGCCCGGGAAAACGACGTGCTGATCAAAGACCTGGTGAAAAGCCGCCAGTAGCTGATCGGAAGCGGTATCTTGGGAACAGAAGGCAGCCAGCTTGCCGGCAATTGCCCCTAAAAAGGCCCTGATCAAGGCCAAAAGCCAGGCCAGCACTTTTTCCAGCCTGGCTAAAAACAGGCAGGCCGTCTCCAGACTCCGCTTTAGCCGGGGAGCAATTAAGGGAATCAACCTGGGCTACTATGAGGCGGACCAGGTCCGGTAAAAAGGGGAGAAAACCGTCATGGGGCAGATGGTGCAAGACCTGCTTAAAAACAAGCTGGATGCTGTTGCCTATCATCCCCGGGTGAAAAAGATAGAAACTGCAAGTTGCTACAAATTGAAAACGGTCAGCCAGTTTAAGTCCTCTAAAGACTGCTATAGCTTTAACAAACAAAAGAGCGAGCTGATAGAGGCCGGCAAGCGGAACTTGACCAAGCTTAAGCCCTACTGGCGGGAGTTTGCTTATATGAAGCAGCACTATGCATCATGCACTCCAACACCAGCCGCTATGGGGACAATGCTAATGTCTCAAGCGCTAACGCGGCCAGTCTGGAAAAGATGTTCAAGCTGAACGTCAACCGGGAAGGCTTTTCCTACAATAATCGGAAGTCCTCATGACTTGACCCGCCTTCAGCCTCAAGCCTGGTGGTACACCAACCACCTTTTGATGCGGGTTAAAGACGACCTGCCGGCTAAAGAGCAGAAGCAGATCAAGTTCCTCAAGGGCAGCCAGCGCCGCTGCAAAAAATGGCAGCTGGTCAAAGGGGCGGCGGAATTCAAACAGAATTTGATTGCCTTGACTTCTGAATCGGAGAGCAATGGCCTTTTGACTTTAAAAAAGGCGAAAGTGGGCGACTGCAAGCTGAACTGCGAATTTTTGGGCAACAAGATCGGCCAGCAGACGGTCTACTTGAAAACCCAGGGAACCGCATCTGGCAAGCATAATTTTTCCAGCTACTTGTCTCTGTCTTTAGAAAACAACATTCTCTACCTGTGGCAAAAACAGGGCGGGGCAATCAAGACCCTGTACAAGGTTGACATGTTCAAGCTGGAGGACGACAAGCCGGTCTCCGTGCCTGAGGACAAGCGGGCGGTTTTAAGTTCAGAACTGAATGTCCGCGGCCGCTTTGCCCAAAACAGCACAACAGCTGCTTTATACAAGCTCAAGGCTTTTAAAAAGAAACGGCAGAAGGCCAAGAGCGTCAAAGAAGAGGCAAAGGAGTATGTCCCGGAAATCCAGCTCCAGGATCCAGGCGATGTTAAAGCTGAGCTGACTGTTAAAGGGAGCAGCTTAACTTTAACGGTTAATGGCCAAAAGCTCTGCCAGCGGCAGATCAAGGAGCAAGCAGCCGGCGGGGTGGCCCTGGAGAGTGGGCTTTGGCCAAAGCCAGCGCAATATCGCTGACGACGTTTATGACGGAGCCTTCAAAGACCTTGTCATCACCAGACTGGTCCGGGTCTCATGCTTGAATTTGACGATCCGCTTTCTGATATCGACAAACTTCTGCTGCAGTTCCTTGATGAGCTCGCTCACATTGTCGTAGATGTCCAGCCAGCCATCTTCCTGGTCCAGGCTGTATTCGTAGATGTAGCGGGCGATCTTGGAGACGTCCAGGGCGCTGCCGCCGCCGATGGCGATAATGGTATCTGGTGCAAACTTCTTCATCTGCTTGGCAATCTTGATCGCCTGGCTCAGCGGCGGGTCAGGCAAGACTTCACTGTAGATGGCCGTGTCGACCTGCTTGTCTTTTAAAGCCAGCTGTTCATAGACCTTGTCAACGAAGTGGAACTTGACCATGCCCGGGCCTGGGTCAGCGACGATAAAGGCCCGGCTGATTTCCTGCTCATTTTCATCTGAAAGATAGGTAATGAAGTCTTTTTCGTAAAAATCTTCTCCGGCAGGCGGATCCATTGCGGCCGGTTCCGCCGCTTGGCAATGGTCTTGATGTTCAAGAGGTCGCTGGTCGACAGGTTGTGAGACAGGGAGTTCTTCCCCCATGAACCAGTCCCCAAAATCAAGCTTGGCCGCAGGCCATCACTATAGATATCGCCGATCCCGCCCAAAGCGTCCGGCTGGTTAACCAGGACTCTGGAAGCTTGGACTGCCTTGCCGTATTCATCGATGAACGGATCGTTTTGGGAGCCGATTTGGATGGCGGCATTGTGGCCAGCACCTTGGTAGTCAAGCAGGGCTTTGACGATTCTGATCCCGTCTTCCCGATCCTTGGCCTTGTAAACTGACAGAAGCGGGGAGAGTTTTTCGGATGACAGCTTTTCGCCAATATTCTTTGGATCCAGTTCAAAGAGGAGGCCATCCTTGCCTTCAGACAGGGTAACGCCGGCGTGTTCACTAATCCAGCGGGCGCTCATCCCGGCTACTGGCCCATTGACCCCATGCTTGTCATTGAAGACGAAGTCGGCCAGCTTTTGGTAGTCTTTCTTTGGAACCAGGTAGGCACCCTTGTCCTGTATCATTTGCAGCCACTTGTCGTAGATCGGTGCTTCAACTACGGCTGAGTTTTCAGTCGCGCAAACCATGCTGTTGTCAAAACGCTTGGACAAAAGTATGTCTTCAACAGCCCGGTCCAAAAAGGCGGTGTGGTCGATGTAAACAGCACCGTTGCCGGCCCCGACCCCCATTGACGGGTTGCCAGACTGCAGCGCGGCGTGCACCATGCCGGTACCACCAGTTGCCAAAATAGAAGCGATCTTTGGGTTGCGGATCAAGGCAGTGGTGTTTTTCCAGGCTGGCCTTGTGGATCCATTGAATGATGTTCTTTGGGGCACCGGCCTTTAAAGCAGCGTCATACAAGATCTGGGCAGCATGGATTGAACACTTCTGGGCCTTCGGGTGGAAGGAGAAGATGATGGCGTTTCTGGTCTTCAAAGCTACCAGGATCTTGAACATGGTCGTTGAGGTCGGGTTGGTGGTTGGCACGATCCCGGCTAAAACGCCAAGAGGAGCAGCAACTTTGATATAGCCTTCAACCTGGTTTCTTTCGATAATGCTAACAGTCTTTTCGTGCTTAATTGAGTTGTAGACATTTTCGGTAGCGAAGCGGTTCTTGGTATCCTTGTCTTCTACCATCTACCACTCCGCGGCCAGTTTCGTCTACTGCCTCATGAGCAAGCGCGAGGGAGGCCTCACTGCCGGCCAAAGCCATGGCAGCGACAATCTCTTGTCAACTTGTTCCTGGCTGTAGGTCGCGTAGGCTTCTTCAGCGACCAAGGCTTTGTTAACTAATTCATCTGTATAGCGCTTGGCTTCTTCCACCTTTTCATCAGCTGACAATTCCTTGGCAGCAGTAACAGTGGTCTGAGTTTTCTTTACATCAACCATTTTTTCTCTCCTAAAAATTACTACATTTTTTCTCAGGTCCAAGTATTTACTGTGAACCTTTTCACCTAGAGTGATAGTCCGTTTGTTTTCTTTGTCAAGCCGAAAAAGGCCATAAATTTCAATTAATCTGAAGTGTGTAGACGCTTACAATCATGCTAGAGTAGAATGATGAAAGCGCAGAAAAAACAAAAATAGTGAATGATTTCACTTTTTAATAAGCTGGGCTAGACCTGGGAAAGGGAAGTGGCGAAAAACAGAGCAGGGATGAATTGCAAAAAGCTGGCAAATGAAAGCTAAGAAAAATTAGAAGAAAATTGAAAATAAAGATTGACGAAAACAAAAGATGGAGGTAAAGTAGTAAATGTCTTCGGGCAAAACACAAAGCGCTTTCTTAACGAAAGATAATTGAAGACAAAATAAATATCAAAAACTTGTTGACAAGGAGTCAACAAGCGAGTAAGATATAAAACGTTGCGTCACTTGACGCAAGTTGGTA